>Ga0265314_10004621_pt1 | contig 12682 bp, 20 predicted proteins | sample 4126metaG_FD_203106 | JGI IMG/M metagenome (GOLD analysis project Ga0265314, IMG submission 203106) | Rhizosphere microbial communities from Carex aquatilis grown in University of Washington, Seatle, WA, United States - 4-1-26 metaG | ecosystem: Host-associated > Plants > Roots > Rhizosphere >... | reverse complement strand
GCTGCTGCTGCCGGCTCGCTCGAAGTTCCTTCGTTATCAGCCATTTAGAACTCCAACCCGCCTTCGCGGGCTCCGTCGGCCACCGCTTTCACGCGGCCGTGATACTGGTACCCAGCGCGGTCGAACACGACCTTGCTGATGCCGGCTGCCTTCGCCTTCTCGGCAATCTTCTTTCCAACGGCGACAGACTTTTCGCTCTTCTTGCCCGTGAAGCCCTGGTCCGACACGGTCACGATCGTGCGCTGCGCCGTGTCGTTCACCAACTGGGCGTAGATGTGCTTGTCTGAACGGAACACGACGAGGCGCGGACGCTCGAGCGTGCCCTTCACCTTCGCGCGAACGCGAATGTGACGACGGGTGCGCAGTCCATCGCGCGTCTTTGGTACACGTTGACCCGGCATTACTTACCTCCCGCCTTTCCGGCCTTTCTGCGAATGACTTCGCCGGCGTATTTAATTCCCTTGCCCTTGTACGGCTCGGGCGGACGCAGCGAGCGAATCTCGGCGGCCACCTGTCCAACGACCTGCTTGTCCGCGCCTTCGATGACGACCTGCGTGGGCTGCGGCGCGAGGAGCTTGATCCCCTTCGGCGCCTTGTACTCGATCTGGTGCGAGAAGCCGAGCGCGAGCTGCAGGCCGTACGGCTTCACTTCAGCCTTGTAGCCGACGCCCGTGATCTCGAGCTGCTTCGAGTACCCCTTCGTCACGCCTTCGACCATGTTGGCGACGAGCGTACGCGACAGGCCATGCAGCGACTTGTGAATCGTTTCGTCCGACGGACGCGACACGGTGATCACCGCGCCGTCGACCGCGACGCCGATATCCGAATGCATCGTCCGATGGAGCTCACCCTTGGGTCCCTTGACCGTGACATCGCTGCCTTTCACGGTGACGGTGACGCCTGCGGGGATCTGGATCGGGCTCTTTCCAATACGTGACATGTCTCGGTCTCCTTACCAGACGAGAGCGAGAAGTTCGCCGCCGGTGCGCTGCGCGCGCGCCTCGCGGTCGGTCATCAGCCCCTTGGAGGTGCTGAGGATCGCGACGCCAAGGCCGTTGCGCACGCGCGGGATTTCCGTCACCGCGACGTACTTCCGAAGGCCCGGGCTGGACACGCGCTTGAGCTCGCGGATCACCGGCTGGCCGCCCTGCGCGTACTTGAGCACGACGCGGAGCAGCGGACGGCCGTCGGCCGCCGCAACAGTCTTGTAGTCCGTGATGAAGTTGTTGGACTTCAACAGGCGCGCGATTTCGATTTTCATTTTCGACGCCGGAATATCGACGCGGCGGTGCTTCGATCCGCATGCATTGCGGATCCGCGTCAACATGTCGGCAATCGGATCTGTCATGCTCATAGAGCGATTCCTGTGTTTCCTATGGTTTCCGCTTTGGCGGCGGACCTTTAGAAAGTGAGAGTGCTGTAACTGCGGGTGATCTGTTTTCTGTGGGTCGGTTAAGAAAGGTTACCGGTTCAACCACCGACCTTTGCTAACCGACGCGCAGAGAACCTTTGTTACGTCCTTCCCTTCATTACCACGAAGCTTTTCGCACGCCGGGGATCAGTCCCATAAGAGCCATTTCCCTGAACGCGATACGCGACAGCCCGAACGTCGCCACGTACCCACGCGCGCGGCCGGTCATCGAGCACCGGTTGCGAACGCGCTCCTTCGCCGAGTTGCGCGGCAGCTTCTGAAGTCCGGACTGCGCCGCGAGCTTCTGCGCGTCGGTGGACTTCGGATCGTGCATGACGGCCTTGAAGGCCTTCCGCTTGGCCGCGTACTGCAGCGTCATCCGCTTGCGGCGCTCGTTCTTCTCGATGCTGCTCTTCTTCGCCATCGTGGTCTCGTAGTTGTCGTTTCGGTCTTCGGTCTTCGGTCTTCGGTCGGGCTACTGTGCGCTCTGCACCACGATCGGCTTGTCTTCACCACGGAACGGCATGCCGAGTTCGCGCAGCAGCGCGAACGCCTGGTCATCCTTGTTCGTCGTCGTGACGAACGTGATGTCCATGCCGTGGATCTGTTCTACCTGGTCGTAGTTGATCTCCGGGAAGATCATCTGCTCTTTGACGCCCATGCTGTAGTTGCCGCGTCCGTCGAACGCGCGCGTGCTCAAGCCGCGGAAGTCGCGGATGCGCGGGATCGCCGTCGAAATGAAGCGGTCGGCAAACTCCCACATGCGCGCGCCACGCAGCGTCACCGCGACGCCGATCTCCTGACCCTGCCGCAGACCATAGTTGGCGATCGACTTCTTCGCCTTCTTCTTGGTCGGCCGCTGGCCGGTGATGATGCCGAGCTCGTCGACGACCGCGTCGAGAACCTTCGGCTGCTTGATCGCTTCGCTCATGCCGACGTTCAGCACGATCTTCTCGAGATTCGGAATCTCGTGCACGTTCTTCAGGCCGAACTGCTTGGCCAGGTTCCCGCGAACGGTCTTCACATAGTAGTTGCGCAGGCGCGGCTCGGGGGCCGGCTGGCCGGCTCCCGTGTGCTCCTTCGGCGGCGCGGCAGCGGCCTGCTGGCGCTTCTTGCTTCCGCCTTCCGGCTTTTTCTTGCCGCCTTCCTTCTTCTTGTCGTCAGTTGCCATCTCTCAGTCCTCGCTCAGCTCTTGCCGGGACGCGAAATTGCGTCGCCCGACTTCACACTGATGCGCTCCTTCGTTCCGTCCGTGTCGATCTTCGCGCGAATGCGCGTCGGCGCGCCGGACTTCGGGTCGAGCAGCATCACGTTGGACGCATGCAGCGGAGCGGGCATCTCGATGATTCCCGACTGCTCCTCGGCACGGCGCGCCTTGCGATGCTTCTTCACGATGTTGATGCCTTCGATCACCACGCGTCCCGTCTTGGTGTGCACGCGGATGATCTTCCCTTCCTTGCCCTTGTCGTCGCCGCGCACCACGCGCACGGTGTCGCCCTTGACGACGTGAAGCTTCTCGCGCTCGGCGTTGATCTCGTGGCGCGTGCGATTCCGCTTGCCGCGGGTCTTTCTGTGTGTCAGGACGCGCATGTTACAAGACCTCCGGGGCCAGCGAGACGATCTTCATGTATTTCTTTTCGCGCAGTTCACGGGCGACCGGGCCGAAAATACGCGTGGCCCTCGGCTCGCCGTCTTCATTGATGATCACGACGGCGTTTTCGTCGAACCGGATGTAGCTGCCATCCTTGCGCCGCGTTTCCTTCACCGTGCGCACGACGACCGCGCGCGCCACGTCCGATTTCTTCACCTGGCCGTTGGGGAGCGCGTTCTTGACGGCGACGATGACGATGTCACCGAGTCCGGCGTAGCGCCGGCGCGTTCCGCCAAGGACGCGGATCACGAGCGCGGTTTTCGCGCCCGAGTTGTCCGCCACCTTGACCATCGATTCCTGCTGGATCATTGGCTTATCCTCTTAGCAAGCGTTAGCGGGCGCGATCGACGATCTCGACCACACGCCACCGCTTGTCTTTCGAAAGCGGACGGGTTTCGACGATGCGCACGGTGTCACCGGTCTTCGCCGAGTTCTCCTCGTCGTGCGCCTTCAGGCGCTTGGTCCGGGTGATCATTTTGCCGTAGACGGGATGCGCGACGCGACGTTCGATCGCGACGACCACCGTCTTCTGCATCTTGTCGCTCACGACGATTCCCGTGCGCGTCTTGCGTGAATTGCGATCCGGCGTTTTGTCTTCAGCCGTTCCCGCGTTCTCCAGTGCCATGACTATCTCCCACCCGCGCGCGCGGCGCCGGCCTTGGTCTGCTGTTCCTTCACAACGGTCTTGAGCCGCGCGATATCCCGGCGAATCACACGGAGACGGAGCGGATCGTTGAGCGATTCGGTCGCGCTGCGGAACCGGAGGCGAAAACGCTCCTCCTCGAGTTCCGAAATGCGCGCCTGCATTTCCTCAACCGAGAGCTCGCGAATCTGAGCTGGCTTCATCATTCGGTGTGCGCCTCCTCACGGGCAATGAACTTGGACTTGATGCCGAGTTTCGCGGCGGCGAGACCGAGCGCCTTCTGCGCGATCTCCTTCGTGACGCCTTCGATCTCGAACATCACGCGGCCCGGCTTCACAACGGCCACCCAGAGCTCGGGCGAGCCTTTGCCTTTTCCCATTCGGGTTTCCGCGGGCTTCTTGGTGACCGGCTTGTCGGGGAACACGCGGATCCAGACTTTGCCGCCACGCTTGATGTGACGCGTCAGCGCCACACGAGCGGCCTCGATCTGGCGCGCCGTCACCCAGCCCGGCTCATGCGCCTGCAACCCGTACGTGCCGAATGCGACGGTCGCGCCACGCGTGGCGGTGCCGGTCATGCGGCCCTTGAACATCTTGCGGAACTTGACGCGCTTCGGTGAAAGCATTGATCAGTCGTCTCCCTTACGCGTCGGTCGAGTACGTCTTGCCGCGGCGATCTTCCACGATCTCACCCTTGAAAATCCAGACCTTCACACCAATGGTGCCGAAGGTGGTCTTCGCGGTGCTGATCGCGTAGTCGATGTTCGCGCGCAGCGTATGGAGCGGCACACGACCTTCGTGATAGCCCTCGACGCGCGCGATTTCAGCGCCACCGAGGCGCCCGCTGCATTTCACTTTGATTCCTTCGGCGCCCATGCGCATGGCGGACTGCACCGCCCGCTTCATGGCCCGGCGGAAGGAAATTCTTTGCGCGAGCTGCGCGGAGATGTTGTCGGCGACGAGCTGCGCTTCGATTTCCGGGCGCTTGATCTCCTCGACATTGATGCCGACTTCTTTTCCGCTCAGCTGCTGGAGTTCGTTCTTCAGTTCCTCGACGGCGGCGCCCTTCTTGCCGATCACCACGCCCGGACGTCCCGTGTGGATGGTCACGACGACCTTCCCCGGCTTGCGTTCGATGGTGATGTCGGAAATCGCCGCGCTCGCGAGACGCGCCTTCAGATACTTCCTGAGGAGCTCGTCTTCCTTGAGTAGCGCCGGGAAATCACGCTTTGCGTACCACTTCGAGCGCCACTGCTTCGAGACGCCGAGGCGGAAACCGATCGGATTGGTTTTCTGTCCCATTATCGACCTTCCTTCTCGCCCACGATGATCTCGATGTGGCTGGTGCGTTTACGGATTGGCGTTGCGCGCCCCATGGCTGCCGGCATGAAGCGCTTGAGCGGCGGCCCTTCGTTCACGATCGCCTTCTTCACGAACAGCGCGTCGATGTCGATCGATTCATTGGAGTTGCGCGACGCCTGCTCGGCGTTCGCGATCGCACTCCGCAGCACTTTCTCGATCTGCTTCGCCGCATGCTTCTTGGAGAACTTGAGGAGCGCGAGCGCCTCGTTGCAGTTCATGCCACGCACCTGGTCGATCACCAGCCGCATTTTGTACGGCGACTGGCGCGCCGTGCGCTGAATCGCGCGGGCTTCAGACATGGCTTACTTGCCTCCCTTGCCGGCGGGCGCAGCCGCGGCGGCCGGAGCGGCGCCAGCCGGAGCGCCTGGGCGCGCCTTCTGGTCGGTCGCCTTCGCCTCGGTCGCGGCCTTCGAACCCGCCGCGGTGTGCCCGCGGAAGAGTCGCGTCGGCGCGAACTCGCCGAGCTTGTGCCCGACCATGTTTTCGGTCACGTACACGGGGATGAACTTGTTCCCGTTGTGCACGGCGAACGTGTGCCCGACGAAATCGGGAAGCACGGTGCTCGCGCGCGACCAGGTCTTGACGACCTTCTTTTCGCTCCTCGAGTTCAGTCCCTGCACGCGCTTCAGCAGGCTGTCCTGAACGAAGGGCCCCTTTCGAATGCTTCTTGCCATAGTCTCGGATCCTTAGATGTCGCTTCGAAAAACCTTACTGCGTGGCTTTGCCGCGCTTCCGGCCGCGCACCAGCAACCGCTGCGAGGCCTTCTTCTTGTCGCGCGTCTTGACGCCTTCTTTCTTGCCCCAGGGGCTCACCACGTTGCGTCCGCCGCGTGTGCGTCCGCCGTGCGGGTGGTCGACCGGGTTCATGACTTCACCGCGAACCTTCGGACGCTTGCCGGCCCAGCGCGACGCGCCCGCCTTGCCTGCGCTCAACAGTTCGTGCTCGGCGTTGCCGACCACACCGATCGTGGCCATGCAGTTGCCGTGCACCATGCGCATTTCCGTGCTGGCCATGCGCAGCGTGACGTACTCGCCTTCCTTCGCGACGACCTGAACGCTCGTGCCGGCCGAGCGTGCCATCTGGCCGCCCTTCCCCGGAATGAGCTCGACGTTGTGCACGTCGGTGCCAAGCGGAACTTCCTTCAGCGGCATCGCGTTGCCCGTGCGGACATCCGAGCCCGGGCCGGACACGATCGAGTCGCCCTGCGACAGTCCCTTGCAGTGCAGCACGTACCGCTTCTCGCCGTCCGGGTATTCGATCAGCGCGATGCGGGCGGTGCGGTTGGGATCGTACTCGATCTCCTTCACCGTGCCGACCACGCCGAACTTGTTGCGCTTGAAATCGATGATGCGATACATCCGCTTGTGGCCACCGCCGATGCGCCGCATCGAGATGTGACCATGATTGTCGCGGCCGCCGCTCTTCTTGATCGGCTCGAGCAGCGACTTCTCAGGCGTCGTGCGTGTGATGACGTCGAAATCCGAAACCGAGCGGAAACGCGAGCTCTTGGTGACGGGTTTGAATTGACGGGTTCCCATGTTATGCGCCCTCGAAGATCTCGATCGTGTCGCCGGCCTTCAGCTTCACGATTGCCTTTTTCCAGCGCGGACGAAGCCCGGCCTTTCCGCCGACGCGGCGCAGTTTCCCGCGCTGCTGCGACGTCCAGACGCCGGTGACGTGCACGCCAAACAGCGACTCGATCGCCTGCTTGATCGCGGTCTTGTTCGCTTCCGGGTGCACTTCGAACGTGTATTCACCGCGGTCCTGAAACGCCGCCGAGGATTTCTCGGTGACGATCGGCCGCACGATGGTTCTGAGGAGAGTTGGCATTATTTACTTGCCCTTCTTTTTCGGAGCGGACTTCTTCGCCGGCGCTTTCTTGGCGGCCGCCTTCGCGGGAGCCTTCTTTGCGGCCGCCTTCTTGGCCGGCGCCTTTTTCGCGGCGGCCTTCGCCTTCACCGCGGTCTTCTTTTTCGCCTTGGTCTTCGTCGCGCTTCCGGCTTCCGCGCTTCCGGCTTCCGTCTCGCGAGCGACGTAACGATTCACCTTCACCTTCGAGAGCTCCTTTTCCTTCACCGGCGCCATCGCCTCGCCGAGCGCGCCCGACTCGATGAGCACGACATCCGACCAGAGGATGTTGTACGTCGAGACGTCGCTGAACGGCATGACGTGGGCGAGCGGCAGGTTGCGGCCGGACAGGAACACGTTCGGCTTCACGCCGTCGGTGAGGATCAGCACTTTGCGATGCGCGAGTTCGAGACGCGCGAGCAGCTGCTGCAGGCGCGACGTCTTCGGCGCGTCGTAGTTGAACGCGTCGATCACCAGCAGGGCGCCTTCACGCGCGCGAGCGTTGAACGCGCTCTTGCGGGCGAGCGCGCGAACCTGCTTCGGCACGATCTCGGTGTACTTGCGCGGACGCGGACCGAACACCGTGCCGCCACCGACCCACTGCGGCGCGCGGATCGAGCCCTGGCGCGCGCGGCCGGTGCCCTTCTGCTTCCACGGCTTCTGGTTGCCACCGATCACCTCGCCGCGCGTCTTGGTCGACGCGTTGCCCTGGCGCTGGTTGGCGAGAAAGGCCTTCACGGCCTGGTGCATCACGGGAAGATTCACCGTGCCGTCGAACGTGTCCGCCGGCAGGGCCACGCGATCACGCGGGGTCCCCTGCGCGGAGTACGCGGCAGCGTCGACGTTTTTTGCTTCGGTGTTTTTCGTTTCGGGCATCGGTTATCCCTGCTTGCGGACGACGACGATCCCATTCTTCGGGCCGGCGACAGAACCGCGGATGTAAATCAGATTGCGCTCCGCGTCGATCTTTTCCACGCGAAGGTGCGTCTGCGTGCAGCGCTCGGCACCGAAGTGACCGGGCATTTTCTTTCCCTTGATGACGCGCGACGGGTCCGTGCCGGGTCCGATCGAACCGGGACGGCGGTGCTTCGTGTTGCCGTGCGTGTTCGGTCCGCCGCCGAAGTTCCAGCGCTTCACGACGCCCTGGAATCCGCGGCCCTTGCTCGTGCCGGTCACCTTCACCGTGTCGCCGACGGCGAACACGCCGACCGTGATCACGTCGCCGACCTTGTACGACGGGATCTCGGGATTCTTTCCCGGCGCGTCGTCGAGACGGATCGAGCGCAGCACCGCCGGCGGAGCGTTCAGTCCCGCCTTCGCGGCGTGACCGACTTCCGCCTTCGTTGCGCGGCGTCCACGCGGCGTGCGCTCGCCCTTTTTGGACTCGCGCGCAAGCTTCTGCGTGCCGAGGCCAAGTTCGATCGAGTCGAACCCCGCGGTTGCACCCTGCATGACTTTCGTCACCGGGTTCGGCTCAGCCTCGACCACCGTCACCGGGATCTGCTGGCCTTCTTCATTGAAGATCTGGGTCATGCCCAGCTTCCTGCCGACGATGCCGATCATCGTGACTACTCCACTTTGATTTCGACGTCCACGCCAGCCGGCAGATCGAGCTTTGTCAGCGCGTCTACGGTCTGCGAGCGCGTGTCGAGGATGTCGATCATGCGCTTGTGCGTCTTGAGCTCGAACTGTTCGCGCGACTTCTTGTCGACGTGCGGCGAACGGAGAACCGTCCAGCGCTGCGTCTTCGTCGGAAGCGGAATCGGGCCCGACACCTGTGCGCCCGTCTTTTCGGCGGTGCGCACGATGTCACCAGCGGCTTGGTCGATCACCGCGTGGTCGAAGGCCTTCAGTCGAATGCGAATTCTGCCAGCCATATGAACTTCCTTTGAAAGGCGAGTTGCGATTACGCCAGGATCTTCGTGACCACGCCTGCGCCAACCGTGCGACCGCCTTCGCGAATGGCGAAGCGCAGCGTCGTTTCCATCGCGATCGGATTGATCAGCTCGATCGTCATCTGGATGTTGTCGCCGGGCATCACCATCTCCGTGCCCGCCGGCAACTCGATCGAACCCGTCACGTCCGTCGTGCGGAAGTAGAACTGCGGGCGGTAGCCCTTGAAGAACGGCGTGTGGCGTCCGCCTTCGTCCTTGGTGAGGACGTAGACTTCGGCCTCGAACTTCGTGTGCGGCGTGATCGAGCCCGGCTTCGCGAGCACCATGCCGCGCTCGATGTCCTTCTTGTCGATGCCGCGGAGGAGAAGTCCGACATTGTCGCCGGCCTGACCGTCATCCAGCAGCTTGCGGAACATCTCGACGCCGGTGACGACCGACTTCTTGTCGGAACCGAAACCGATCAGCGCGATTTCCTCGCCCGTCTTGATCTTGCCGCGATCGATACGGCCCGTGGCAACCGTGCCGCGGCCCGTGATCGAGAACACGTCTTCGACCGGCATCGAGAACGGCTTGTCGACTTCGCGAACCGGCTCCGGAATGAACGTGTCGAGCGCCTCGAGGAGCGCGTCGATCTGGTCGATCCACTTCTGCTCGCCTTCGATCGCGCGGATCGCGGCGCCGCGAATCACCGGGGCGTTGTCGCCGTCGAAGTTGTACTTCGAGAGCAGCTCGCGAACTTCGAGCTCGACGAGGTCGAGGAGCTCGGGATCGTCAACGAGATCGCACTTGTTGAGGAAGACGACGATACGCGGCACGTTGACCTGCTTCGCAAGCAGGATGTGCTCGCGCGTCTGCGGCATCGGGCCGTCGACCGCGCTCACGACCAGGATCGCGCCGTCCATCTGCGCGGCGCCCGTGATCATGTTCTTCACGTAGTCCGCGTGTCCCGGGCAGTCCACGTGTGCGTAATGGCGGTTCTTCGACTCGTACTCGACGTGCGACGTCGCGATCGTCAGGATCTTCGACGGGTCGCGGCGTCCCTGCGACTCGGATGCCTTGGCGACCTGATCGTACGCGATGTACTTGGTGCCGTAGCCGTGGTCCGCGGACACCTTGGTCAGTGCCGCCGTGAGGGTCGTCTTGCCGTGGTCCACGTGACCGATCGTCCCGACGTTCACGTGCGGCTTGGTGCGCTCGAACTTTGCCTTGGCCATTGTTGAATCCTGCTGAGTGAGTGTTGATACTGAGACTGGTTTCCGCTAACTGCGATGGAAGATCGACGTTGGAAGATGAACATCGTTCAGCTTCCATCTTCGATCCTCCATCTTCGATCTATTTCGCAACCTTCGCGATAATCTCGTCCGCCTTCGACTTCGGAACCTCTTCGTAGTGCGCGAACTCCATCGAGTAGACCGCGCGCCCCTGTGACATCGAACGCAGCTTCGTGGAGTAGCCGAACATCTCGCTGAGCGGAACGCTCGCCGAAATGACCTGCGCCTCGCCGCGCTGCGTCATGCCGCCGATCTTGCCGCGGCGCGCCGAGAGATCGCCGAGCACGTCGCCCATGTACGCCTCGGGCGAAACAACTTCGACGTTCATCACCGGCTCGAGCAGCACCGGGTGCGCAGCGCGCGCACCCTCTTTCACCGCCATCGAGCCCGCGATCTTGAATGCCATTTCCGACGAGTCGACATCGTGGTACGAGCCGTAGATCAGCTCGACCTTCACGTCCACCATCGGGTAGCCGGCCATGATGCCGTTCTCGAGCGCCTCGCGGATTCCCGCTTCCGCCGGCTTGATGTATTCGCGGGGAATCGTGCCGCCCGTGATCTTGTCCTCGAAAACGAAGCCCTGACCCTGCTCGGCCGGCATGACGTTGATGACGACGTGGCCGTACTGGCCTTTGCCGCCCGACTGACGGATGAACTTTCCTTCGACTTTGTCGACGCGCTTGCGGATGGTCTCGCGATACGCGACCTGCGGCCGCCCGACGTTCGCTTCGACCTTGAACTCCCGCATCATGCGGTCGACGAGAATTTCGAGGTGCAGCTCGCCCATGCCCGAGATGATCGTCTGTCCGGTCTCCGGATCGGAGAACACGCGGAAGGTCGGATCTTCTTCGGCCAGCTTGCTCAGCGCGATGCCGAGCTTGTCCTGGTCGGCCTTCGTCTTCGGCTCAACGGCGACGTCGATGACGGGGTTCGGGAACTTCATGCGCTCAAGCACGATCGGCTTCTCGTCGTCGCACAGCGTGTCGCCCGTGCGCGTGTCCTTGAGACCGATCGCCGCACCGATGTCGCCGCAGCGGACTTCTTCGATTTCCTCGCGCTTGTTCGCGTGCATCTGGAGCAGACGCGCCACGCGCTCGCGCTTGTCCTTGCTCGAGTTGTAAACGTACGAGCCCGACTTCAGCACGCCCGAATACACACGGAAGAAGGTCAGACGCCCGACGAACGGATCGGTCGCGATCTTGAACGCGAGCGCCGCGAACGGCGCATCGTCGCTCACTTCGCGAATTTCGAACGTCTCGTCGTGCGTCGGCAGATGCCCCTGCATCGGCGGCACGTCTCGCGGCGACGGAAGGTAGTCGATCACCGCGTCGAGCAGCGCCTGCACGCCCTTGTTCTTGAACGATGCGCCGCAGAGCACCGGAATGAACTTCATCTTGATCGTCGCCGCGCGAATCGCATGGCGGATGTCGTCGTCGGTCAGCGTCTCGCCTGCGAGATACTTCTCGATGAGCTCGTCATCGTACTGGATCGCCGCTTCGACGAGGTTGTGGCGGGCCTCTTCGACGGCGTCGTGCATGTCCGCCGGAACGTCCGTCACCGTGAACGTCTTGCCGAGCGACTCTTCGTCGAAGATGTACTGCTTGCGCTCGATGACGTCGATGTGGCCCGTGAAGAGCTCGCCCGACCCGACCGGCAGCTGCAGCGGGTACGCGTCGCGCGAGAGCCGGTCCTTGATCATGGTCATGCAGCGCTCGAAGTTCGCGCCGATGCGGTCCATCTTGTTCGCGAAAATCATGCGCGGGACCTTGTACCGGTCGGCCTGACGCCACACGGTTTCCGTCTGCGGCTCGACGCCGGCGACGGAGTCCAGCAGGGTCACGGCGCCGTCGAGCACGCGGAGCGAGCGCTCCACTTCGACGGTGAAGTCCACGTGTCCCGGAGTGTCGATGATGTTGATGCGGTACTCGGGCCCCGTCGCGTCGTCCATCTTGTGGCTCTGACCGCGGCGCTTCCAGAAGCAGGTCGTCGCGGCGGACGTGATCGTGATGCCGCGCTCCTGTTCCTGCTCCATCCAGTCCATCGTGGCCGCACCATCGTGCACCTCGCCGATCTTGTGCGACTTCCCCGTGTAGTAGAGAATGCGCTCAGTCGTCGTGGTCTTACCGGCATCGATGTGGGCCATGATGCCGATGTTGCGATAGTACTTGAGTTCGGTAACGCGAGCCATCGTCTGGATTATCTCGTCAGTGTAGAGCGGTGTTCGGACAAAATTCGGAACTGATGGGAGCAAAAACGCGGCTGGACCAGGCGCCCCATGCACCGCAGAGCAATTGCTCTCGCGATACTGAGACCGGTTTCCATCCGCTCTCGCCGGGTACAGCCGCCACTGGTGCGCGGTTGGGGACCCTCGGCGCGCCGGGCAAAAAACACCCGACGTTGAATTGTCCTGCGTTGCTTTTCGGGAGCCTAGGCTGCCGTACGAGACGGCCGCTGTCAGTCGACTGATCCCACAGTCATCGCGCGTCAGTCAATCGACGTTGGCGATCCCATAAATGCCGGCTCGCAGTTAGCCGGTCCGTGCCCTGCTGTTGAACTGGCCTAAGTGCAGTTCGGCCAGAGCCTTAAGAAGATAGTCTGGTG
>Ga0265314_10004620_pt1 | contig 12685 bp, 8 predicted proteins | sample 4126metaG_FD_203106 | JGI IMG/M metagenome (GOLD analysis project Ga0265314, IMG submission 203106) | Rhizosphere microbial communities from Carex aquatilis grown in University of Washington, Seatle, WA, United States - 4-1-26 metaG | ecosystem: Host-associated > Plants > Roots > Rhizosphere >... | reverse complement strand
ACGCCCCCGTCCTTCGTCACATCGACGGCCTCGACCTGCGCTTTGTGCCGAAGGTGTGGCCCTTCGCGGTCGAGCGGCGGTCCGAGATCGACGTTTTTTTCGCCGAGCAGGTTCGGCGAAACCCGGCGCTGTGGAACGGCCGCGTGCTGATGCTGTATCGATATGAGGTGGCCGCCGGTATGCTTCGCGGTGAGTTTTTGGAAACCGATTACGCCAGTTTCTCCGCGTGGAACGCGTGGGGCTCGCCGGCGCGCGACGTGTGGGACTGCTTTGGCGCGGCGGCGATCGTCGGCGCCGACGGTGCGGTTTTGCTCGGCGTCATGGCAGCGCATACCTTCAATGCCGGGCACATGTACCTGCCGTGCGGAACGCCCGATCCGCAGGACGTCCGCGACGGCAAAGTCGATATCGCGTTCAGCGTTCGGCGCGAACTCAAGGAAGAAACCGGTCTCGATCCGGCCGATTTTTCGCCGGAGCCGGGCTGGGCCATGGTCACGCATGGCCCCTTGATCGCCTTGATCAAGGTGCTGCGTTCGAAGGAAAGCGCGGTGGCGTTGCGCGACCGCATCCTGGCATTCACCGCCGGCGAAAAAAGCCCCGAAATTTCCGACATCCTCGTCGTCCGTAGCCCGGCGGATTTCGACCCAAAAATGCGCGACTTCGTGAAGAGCTTCATGGCGCAGCGCTTTGCCGGCGGGTAGAGTGGGTGCATGAAGCTCTCGTCCATCGCCACGCGCTTTCGCATCGACAAGCCGAAGAAATTCAGGCTGTCGAAGCACGACTCCGCCGAGTGCTGCGGTCTCAGCATCGACAAGGCCGAGGCCAAGACGATGCTCGCCGAGGGCATCGAGCGGCTGAGTACCCTGCAAGAGAAGCTGTATGCCGAAGGCCGCTGGTCGGTGCTCATTGTGCTTCAGGCGATGGACGCCGCCGGCAAGGACAGCCTGATCGAACACGTCATGAGCGGCGTCAACCCGCAAGGCGTCGACGTGCATTCGTTCAAGCAGCCCAGCGACGAGGAACTCGCGCATGATTTCCTGTGGCGGGTCGCGCAGCGGCTGCCGGCCAACGGGCGCATCGGCATTTTCAATCGCTCGCATTACGAGGAAGTGCTCACCGTGCGCGTCCATCCGGAGCATCTGGAGCGCCAGAAGCTGCCCAAGCAGGCGGCGGGCAAGGCGTTCTGGAACGAACGTTTCGAGGACATTCGCGCTTTCGAACAACACCTGGCGCGTAACGGCACACTGGTCCTGAAATTCTTCCTCAACGTGTCGCGCGACGAACAACGCAGGCGTTTCCTCGACCGCATCGAAGAGCCGGCCAAGCGCTGGAAGTTCTCGATGGGCGACATCGCCGAGCGCAAGCTCTGGCCAAAATACATGGACGCCTATGAGGATCTGATCCGTGAAACCAGCCGGCCGGAAGCGCCGTGGTTCGTGGTGCCGGCCGACAACAAGTGGTTCACCCGCCTGGTAGTCGCCGCCGCCGTCGTCGACGCAATCGAGCGTCTGGAGCTGGAATTTCCCAAAGTCCAAGGCAAGGCGCTCAAGGAGCTGCAAGCGGTCCGCGATGCCTTGAAGGCGGAAAAGCCATAGGCTGCGGGTCAGCATTACTGACCTATCGCGCGCTTGATTTGGTACGCCGCTTTCCGCTAGAAGCTCACTTCCGGCGCAGGGTTAACGTGGACTTTACCCGAGTCCGCCACCTTGGACGCCGACGATGAGGACGACGAGGCACATGTCGACGCGGCAGACCATCTGCGCGATCGAACGGACGGCGCAAGCCGGCTCCGATGCTTCCCATGGCCTCGCTGATTCTGGGAACGCTCCTTCTGCTTATCCGCCCCTGAGAGCCGGCTGGGCCATGCGCGCCTGGGCACTCGGGGGAAGACGGAAACAGACAGCACCCCATAGAGCGCCGCACCGGCGCATTCGACCAGAAGGACTAATCCCATGAGTTCCCAGAGCCAGTCCGACAAGGACCGTTCTTCGGACCGCGTCGTCATCTTCGATACCACCTTGCGCGACGGCGAGCAGTGCCCCGGCGCCACCATGACCCATGAAGAGAAGCTCGAAGTCGCCGCGCTCTTGGACGACATGGGCGTCGATGTCATCGAGGCAGGTTTTCCGATCGCGTCGGAAGGCGACTTTGCCGCCGTTAACGAGATCGCCCGCCGCGCCAAAAATTCGGTAATCTGCGGACTGTCCCGCGCCTCGCCGAAGGACATCGACCGCTGCGCCGAGGCGATCAAGCCGGCCAAGCGCCGCCGCATCCATACCTTTCTGTCCACGTCGCCGGTGCACATGAAGTACAAGCTCATGAAGGAGCCGCACGAGGTCTATGAGATGGTGATTGGGCAGGTGACGCGCGCCCGCAGTCATACCGACGACGTCGAATGGTCGGCCGAGGACGGCACCCGCACCGAGCACGATTTTCTTTGCCGCTGCGTCGAAGCTGCGATCAAGGCCGGCGCTACCACCATCAATATCCCCGACACGGTCGGCTACACCGTGCCGGAGGAATACATGGCGCTGTTCAAGATGGTGCGCGAGCGCGTGCCGAATTCGGACAAAGCGGTGTTTTCGGTGCATTGCCATGACGATCTCGGCATGGCGGTGGCCAATTCGCTGGCCGGCGTCACCGGTGGTGCCCGCCAGATCGAATGCACCATCAATGGCATCGGCGAACGCGCCGGCAATACCGCGCTGGAAGAAGTCGTGATGGCGATGCAGGTGCGCAACGACGTGTTGCCGTATTGGACCGGCATCAAGCCGGCGATGCTCACGCGCGCTTCGAAGCTCGTGTCGGCGGCGACGTCGTTCCCGGTGCAGTACAACAAGGCCATCGTCGGCCGGAACGCCTTTGCGCATGAGAGCGGCATCCACCAGGACGGCATGCTCAAGAACGCGCAGACCTACGAGATCATGACGCCGGAAACCGTCGGCGTGAAACAGACCTCGTTGGTCATGGGCAAGCATTCCGGCCGCCACGCCTTCGTGCACAAGCTCGAAGAACTCGGCTACGAGTTGGGCGCCAACCAGGTCGAGGACGCCTTCGTGCGCTTCAAGGCCTTGGCCGACAAGAAAAAGCAGATCTACGACGAGGACATCGAAGCCTTGGTCGACGAGGAGATCGCGCATGCCCATGATCGCATCAAGGTGCTGTCCTTGACGGTGATTGCCGGCACCATGGGCCCGCAATCGGCCACGCTCACCCTCGACATCGAGGGCAAGCACATCACCACGCAGACCACGGGAAACGGTCCCGTCGATGCCATCTTTCGCGCCATCCGCGAACTGGTGCCGCACGAGGCCAAGCTGGAGCTGTACCAGGTGCATGCGGTCACCGAAGGCACCGACGCGCAGGCGGAAGTCTCGGTGCGGCTGTCGGAGGAGGGGCGGTCCTACACCGCCAAGGGCGCCGATCCGGACACGCTGGTCGCCTCCGCAAAAGCCTATCTCGGCGCGCTCAACAAGCTGACCAGTAAGCGTAACCGGGTACCCGGCGTCGAGAACCGCATTCACTCAACCGACGTCGGCTGATTGCCGAGGCACGCCAGCAATGCCGCGCTCTACAGAGCGCGGCATTTTGCATCGCAGCAATTTTGCGCTGTAGGATATTTGTAGTTTTCGGCCTTGACCTAGCGCAACCCAACCCTTGGGCTATTGGACTACTTGCCGGTCATGTCGATTAATGGCAAACCTGAACGCTAGAAAACCAATAATAAGCCATTCTAAGGCGCACAACTTCTTGGAGGAAACCCCGATGCGTAAGTTGCTACTCGCGCTCGCCGCCACTGCTGTTTTCGCCGCTCCCGGCGTTGCCGCGGCGCAAACGCCGATCATCATCAAATTCAGCCACGTCGTTGCGCCCAATACGCCGAAGGGTTTGGGCGCCGAAAAATTCAAGGAGCTTGCCGAGAAGTACACTGCCGGCAAGGTCAAGGTTGAGGTCTATCCGAACTCGACTTTATACAAGGACAAGGAAGAGCTCGAGGCGCTGCAACTTGGCGCCGTCCAGATGCTGGCGCCGTCGAATTCGAAGTTCGGCCCGATCGGCATCAAGGACTTCGAGGTGTTCGACCTGCCGTTCCTGCTGCCGAACCTCGCGTCGTTGCGCAAAGTGACCGAAGGCCCGATCGGCAAGAAGATGCTCACCTTGCTCGACTCCAAAGGCATGGTCGGCCTCGCTTACTGGGACAACGGCTTCAAGCAAATGAGTGCCAACAAGCCGCTGCACCTGCCTGCCGACTACAAGGGCCTGAAATTCCGCATCCAATCCTCGAAGGTGCTGGAAGCACAATTCCGTCTGCTCGGAGCGACGCCGCAGGTGATGGCGTTCTCCGAAGTCTATCAGGCGCTGCAGACCGGCGTGGTCGACGGCCAAGAGAATACGCCGTCGAACATGTACACCCAGAAAATGGATGAAGTGCAGAAGTACACGACGCTGACCAACCACGGCTATATCGGTTACGTCGTCGTCGTGAACAAGAAGTTCTGGGACGGCCTGCCCGCCGACATTCGCGGTCAGCTCGAAAAGGCGATGAAGGAATCGACCGAATTCGCCAATACCCGCTCGGCCCAGGAGAACGACGAAGCGCTCGAAGCCATGAAGAAGAATGGCAAGACCACCTTCATCGTGCCGACCAAGGAAGAAATGACGGCGATGCAGGCCGCGATGGAGCCGCTGTATAACGACATGGCGAGCCGCGTCGGCAAGCAGCTCATCGACGACGTCCGCAAGACGGCGCAGGGCGCGACGAACTGACGATACAGCGAGCCTCGGCTTAGGCCGGGGCTCGCTTCTTTCCTGGGTGAGGATTCCACGGCGCGTAGTGGCGCTGGGCGGCCGGTGGGGAGCCGCCTCATCGTAAAATGGGAATCTTCAGCCGTTGGGGCGGCATTATGCGCGCCCCACGAGCATGAGGGGCTTTGTGTTTCTTCGTATTCTCGACCGTCTTGAGGAAATCATCATCGCGACCTTGATCGCGGCGGCGACGCTGCTGATCTTCGTCGCGGTGGTGCAGCGCTATTTGATCGGCGTGCCCTTCCTCTATCCGTATTTCTACAATTTCAACATTACTTGGGCGCAGGAACTGTGCATCTACATGTTCGTGTGGATGGCGAAGTTCGGCGCAGCCTACGGCGTGCGCACCGGCATCCATGTCGGCGTCGACGTCATCGTCAACATGCTGCAGCCTTCGGCGCGCAAGCGTGTGATTATGTTCGGGCTGATGGCCGGCGCGTTTTTCACCTTCGTCGTCGGCACCATGGGCGCGAAGTTCATCATTGAGCTTTATCCGACCGACCAGGTATCGCCCGATCTCGAAATGCCGCGCTGGATCATCTTTCTCTGCGTGCCGCTCGGCTCCTATTTGATGTGCTTCCGTTTCCTGCAGGTGGCCTGGAAATTCTGGCGTACCGGCGAGTTGCCGCATCACGATCCCGGCAAGGTCGAGGGCGTGATCGAGGATCCCGATCTGGCGGCCATTAATCTAGCGCCCAAGGATCTCGCCCGATGAACAGCGCCATGATCTTTGGCGGATTGATCGCGCTGATGCTGACCGGCATGCCGATCTCGATCGCGCTCGGCCTGACCGTGCTGACGTTCCTGTTCATCATGACCACGGTGCCGATCGAGGCGGTCGCGCTCAAGCTGTTCACCGGCATTGAGAGCTTCGAAATCATGGCGATCCCGTTCTTCATTCTGGCGGGCAACTTTCTGACCCATGGCGGCGTCGCCCGCCGCATGATTGCATTCGCGACCACATTGGTCGGGCACTGGTACGGCGGCCTGGGGCTCGCCGCGGTGCTGGCTTGCGCGCTGTTTGCCGCTATTTCCGGCTCGTCGCCGGCAACCGTGGTGGCGATCGGCTCGATCCTACTGCCGGCCATGGTGCAAGCCGGCTATCCCAAACGCTTCGGCGCCGGCGTTATCGCCACCTCCGGCGCGCTCGGTATTCTGATTCCGCCGTCCATCGTGATGGTACTCTATGCGGTCGCCACCGGCGGCAGCGTGGCACTCGATCCCGCCGGCCATCGCGTCACATCGGCGTCGGTCGCGCAGTTGTTCATGGCCGGCGTCATCCCAGGAATCATTCTGGCTTTGCTGCTGGGCGGTACTACGTTTTATCGCGCCTGGAAGGGCAACTATCCGCGTATGGCCAAGGCCACGTGGCTGGAGTCATGGATTGCATTTCGCCAGTCCGTCTGGGGACTGCTGTTGATCGTGCTGGTGCTGGGCGGCATCTACGCCGGTCTGTTCACACCGACGGAAGCCGCGGCTGTGAGCGCGGTTTATGCCTTCTTCGTTGCGGTGGTCGTCTATCGCGATCTGAAGCTCTCAGACATTCCAAGAGTGTTGCTTTCGTCCGCCAATATGAGCGCGATGATTCTCTACATCATCACCAACGCAGTGCTGTTCTCGTTCCTGATGACCAGCGAGCAAATTCCGCAGTCCATCACCGCCTGGGCGGTCGGCAGCGGCATCGGTCAAATTGAGTTCTTGCTGTTCGTCAACATTCTATTGCTGGTCGCCGGCAATGTCATGGAGCCGTCGTCGATTGTGCTGATAACGGCGCCGATCCTGTTTCCGGTCGCGGTCGGGCTCGGCGTTCATCCGGTGCATCTCGGTATCCTGATGACGGTGAACATGGAAGTGGGGCTGTGCCATCCGCCGGTCGGGCTCAATTTGTACGTTGCCTCCGGCATCGCCAAAATGGGCATCACCGAACTTACCATCGCCGTCTGGCCATGGCTGCTCACCATGCTTTGTTTCCTCGGCGTCGTGACTTACGTGCCGGAATTGTCGCTATGGCTGCCGCGCGCGCTCGGCATGTTGTATTAACTTCATCCGCGATGAACGCGCGTTAATGTAGATTGCGTGCGCGTAATCTCTGACGAAACTTTAACTTGAAAAGGCGTGGCGGAGGATCATTATCCTCACCATCAGAAATGCCTTTTGGAGGATACGCCATGTGGAAATCCGTTCTTGCCGGCACCGCCGCTTTGGCCATCGCCGGTTCATCGCTCGTCTACGCCCAGCAGCAGGGCGGCCCTGACCGCGGTCCGCGCGGCCAGCGCGGCTGGCACATGAGCGCGGAAGATATCGGCGCTTTTGCCGATGCGCGCATTGCCGCCGTTCATGCCGGCCTCAAGCTCAATGCCGACCAGGAAAAGAACTGGCCGGCGGTCGAAACCGCGTTGCGCGATCTTGCCAAGCAGCGCTCGGAGCGTTTCGCCGCGCGCGCCAGCGCCGACCGGCCGAAAGACCCGATCGAGCGCCTCAACTTGCGCGCCGACATGATGACGCAGACCGGCGCCGCGCTGAAGAAGCTCGCCGATGCCGCAGGTCCGCTCTACAAGAGCCTCGACGACGGCCAGAAGCATCGCCTGATGATCCTGGCCCACCTTGGCGGCCGGCACATGGGTGGCGAGCGCGGTGAGCGTGACGGCGGCCGCGGCATGGGCGGAGGCTTGGGCGGTTGGATGCACCGCGGCCCGCGCGGCGGCGGCCCGATGGGTCCCGATGGCGGCCCGCGGCCCCAGTAGGCCTCTAGAGTAGTGGGCGTGGCTGGTGCGGTCGCCTAGACGCTCCAGCAATGGCCTGACAGCCGCCGGGTCCGCCCGGCGGCTTTTTCATGTGTCAAACCTTGTGGTTAAGCGGGGCTCGCGCGGCTGGACACCCCCGTCCGCCTTTGCTAAGCGAACCTCGCTGGGCGGGCCTCCCGCCATCGGCAATCCGGGCGCATAGCTCAGTTGGTAGAGCAGCTGACTCTTAATCAGCGGGTCCCAGGTTCGAGCCCTGGTGCGCCCACCACCCATATTCTTGTAATTTGGGTATTTCCGGTCTCCGTCAAATACCCGCGAATTTGCGGGCTTGTGGGGTTTAATCCGTCTGGATTTCGGTCTCTGAGCGGCGGCGAGAGCGGCGTTCTACGCTTTGGTCCCCGTTGTCTCTGAGAACCAAAATCGCGTTTTCCCCGGTTTATGTGGGCCTCGGACAGAGACCCGGTTCGCAGGCCGCAGAGACGCACATCCGAAGAGTTTTGGGGTGAACCAGCGAGAGGTCTGGCTGGATATGCTGGCTGCCGCGCCGAACCGATTGCGAAGAAGATAGGAAAGGGGACCGCTGGTGAACGGGACTCCTCCACTGGTGCTACCCGACTTCATTAGCTGCAGTTTGGCCGACGCGAGCTGCGCCCTCGTTTTAAGTATAATTCGGCGCGATATCCTGTTGATCGGTCGACGGCAAGAGCAACTCTTGGATGGGCCTGGCGAACCTCCGCCGATAATGCCTCGGCGAGAACCGTTTCGGACAGTATCGCCGTACTGATGCCTCCCATAAGTTCTGCTGAATTGTGGTCCGCGCTCGCGCATGGGAAACAACAGCGGCAAAGGGTCTCTTGCGTTTAAATTGTTGAGAAAAACGTGGATTTTCCTGCCGTAAGCGCGGAATACATTATCGATTTGTATGATCGCTATATCCGCGATCCGAACTCGGTCGATCCGAGTTGGCTTCCCTATTTTGAGGAATTGTGGGGCCACGGACCGGTCATCGGAAAAGCGGCGGACGGCGCACTGGAAGTCGGCGCGGCGGGCCTCGTCAACGCCTATCGGCTGCATGGCCATATGGCAGCGTCTCTCGACCCGCTCGGATTATGGCATCGCGAGGTTCCGCCGGAGCTCGATCCAGCCTTTCACGGCGTCGAGGCGGTCGCAATGGATAGCGAGATCTCAGGAGAAACGGCGGTCAAGTTCCACTCCAAGACACCGCGCACATTGCTGGCCCGTCTCAGGGAGATTTATTCGAGCACGATCGGCTTTCAATGTGGACACATGGACGATGCCGCGGCCCGGGCTTGGTTCTATGCGGCCGCCGAGGCCGGCCTGGGCGAACCGAGCGCCACAGAGCGGAAGTCGGCTGCCTACGACGTGATTAAGGCTACGCAATTCGAACAATTCCTTGGCCGCCGATTTATAGCGAAGAAACGTTTCGGCGCGGATGGTGCCGAGGCGATGGTTGCATGGCTCAACGCAGCATTAGCGCGTTCGGCGTCGCATGGCGTGCGGGATGTGGTGATCGGCGGGACCGCCCGTGGCCGTCTGAATGTTATGGCCAATGTCGTCGCCAAACCCCTCACCGCATTGCTACATGAATTCAAAGGGCGCAGTCCATTCCCGCCAGACGTCAAGGCATCAGGCGACGTACCGTACCATTTCGGTCACGCCGGAGAGCGCCGATTCGCGGATGCTACTGTCTCCGTAACGTATTGCCATAACCCCTCGCACCTTGAAGCAATCAACGGCGTTGCGGCGGGGCGGGTCCGCGCGCGACAGGACGCGCAGCTGGACCAGAAGGAGGCCGTGCGCCGTGTCCTCGGTCTGCAAATTCACACGGACGCTGCGTTCGCCGGCCAAGGCGTCGTCGGCGAAGTTCTGCAGCTCAGCCAGCTTCCCGCCTACCACACTGGGGGCACGATCCATTTCGTCATCAATAATCAGGTCGGTTTCACGACTGACCCCAAGCACGGCCGAAGCTCGGTGTATTGCACCGACATCGCGCGCGTGATCGGGGCGCCCGTGCTCCACGTCAATGCCGACGATGTTGATGCTGTGATCCGGACGGCGCATTTGGCGGCGGACTATCGCGCTCGTTTTTCTGCCGACATTGTCATTGATTTCGTGTGCTACCGTCGCCACGGCCACAACGAGCTCGATGAGCCTAATTTCACCCAGCCGGTGATGTATCGCCGCATTGCCGACCACACTCCGGTGCACGACCAATACATTCCTCGTATTGTCGCTGACGGCGTGCTTTCGCAGCAAGAGGCCGATGCTTTCGCCCGACGTTGTTTCGATGATCTCGACGCCGCCTACGGCGCGCTTGAAAGTTACCGGCCGAACGCGACGGGGATTCGCATTGGCGCGCCCGCGCGCCCGAGTCCGACCAAAGTGCACGCCATTGGCCGCGATTCCGTAACGGGGCTCGATACCGAAAAGCTTAAGTATTTAGGCGAGGCGCTTTCTTCGGTGCCGGCGGGCATCCACGTCAATGACAAGATAGCCAAACAGATGAGGGACCGTGGGGCCGCGGTTTCAAGCGGGCATGGGATTAATTGGGCGCTGGGCGAAGCGCTGGCATTGGCTTCGATGGCTGCAGAGGGCATCGATGTTCGCTTCAGCGGGCAAGATACGCCCCGCGGCGCGTTTTCTCAGCGTCATTTTTTAATTTTTGATCAGGAGAGCGGCGAGGTCGGTAGTCCGTTCGACCACATAGGCGAGGGACAAGGCAGGTGCCGGTTCATAGGCAGCCCCCTTTCAGAGTATTCGGTGCTGGGATTCGAATACGGCTACTCGATGGATGCACCGGACGGCTTCACGATGTGGGAGGCGCAGTTCGGTGACTTCGCGAACGTAGCGCAGGTCATTTTTGACCAGTTCATTTCGAGCGGTGAGGATAAATGGCTGGACGTGTCCAGTCTGACCGTCCTGCTTCCGCACGGGTTGGAAGGGCAGGGCCCGGACCATTCTTCCGGGAGGATCGAACGCTTCCTTCAAATGTGTGCGGATGAGAACATGACGGTGGCGAATTGTTCGACGCCGGCGAATCTGTTTCATCTGCTGCGGCGGCAGGCGCACGCGCGCCTGCGGAAACCGCTCCTCGTGTTTACGACCAAGTCGCTGCTGCGTCACCGCGCCGCGGTTTCGGACCTCGCAGCATTCGGACCCGGGACGCATTTCAATCCGGTCCTGACGACGGCAACTTCGGGCGAAGTTCGCCGCGTCGTCCTATGTAGCGGTAAGATTGCCTACGACATCGAGGCTGCCCTTACGGAGGCGGCACGAGATGACGTGGCGGTTGTCCGTATCGAACAGCTCTATCCGTTCCCGGAGAGGGAACTGCAGGCCGAACTGGCCCGATTCCCGCGCGCAAGCGTGATTTGGTGCCAAGAGGAGTCGGAGAACATGGGGGCGTGGCAGTACCTCGATCGTAAGATCGAAAAGATCCTTCGCGCGATAGGCAATGCAACAGAATGGCCTTCTTGCATTAGCCGCCCGGCAAACGCTTCGACCGCTATCGGCACGACCGATGAACATACTGCGGATCAGGCCCGGCTCGTCGCCAAGGCAATCAGCCTTGCTGAGCTCGAAGGTGACAAGCTGCAGGCAACCCGACGCTAGTTATTCGGAAATTCATTTTAGAAATAAAAAACTGGAGGATGGGAAGACTAGGGCAAGCGCCGACCATCGGACCGCTAAAGTGCCAAGGCCGCCCAAGATGACCATCATCAGGACTTGTTCGGAATGAGTCCGATCCAGATCGATGGATCGGCGAGGCTTGAAAATGTCTATCGCGCCGCCCGGGGGCGAACTGCTCCAAATCTCCTATTTCTGGCGTTTGAATATCGGCGCGCGTATAAGGTGTCGGCATGGACCTGCGGCAGATCGAGTATTTCGTAGCATTGTACGACGAACGCAGCGTCACGAAGGCGGCGGCCCGCCTCAATGTAGTCCAGCCCGCGTTGAGCATGCAGATCAGCAGGCTTGAGCGCACGTTTAGGACAAAACTTTTTGATCGAAATTCACGCGGCGTGGTGCCGACCGATGTGGGGCGCACTTTCTACGGAATTTGCCAGAAGATTCTAGGTGATGTGGATGAGGCCCAACGCTATTTGCGGGACGCCAGCGGAACGATCGCCGGAAATTTGACGATCGGTTTGATGCCGTCGGTGGCGAACAGCGTGCTTCCAGCAGTTCTCGCGCGATACAAGGCTGAGTACCCGGAAGTGACGCTGCGTATCGTCGAAGCGTACAGTGGCAGTTTGATGGACCAGCTCAATTCCGTAAAATTAGATTTGGCTGTCGTGAACAATTCCAGCAGTTTGGGGCGGCTCGCCATTACGCCTCTGTTCCGCGATTATCTTGTTTTGGTGACGCGTTACCTGCCGGGCAAGCGGCCGCCCGCCGAAATCTCTTCTAATCGGCTGCAGGATTTTCGGCTCGTTCTGCCCTCCCAACGTCAAGGCATGCGTGCGCTTGTCGATTCGATGCTTGCTCCCAAAGGGATCAAACTTCAGCCCGAAATTGAGTTGGATTCGCTCGGGCCGACGATCGAACTGGTCCGCGAGAGTGACTGGGCCACCATTCTACCGATTGTCGCGGTTAAGCAGACCGTGGATCGAAAATTATTGCGTTGCCAACGCATCGTTGACCCGGAGATGCCGCGGGAAGTGATGGTCGCAGCGCCAATCACACGTGGGCCGACGCTCGCCGCTGAGCTCTTCCTCAAAACCCTCAAAGCAGCTGTGTCGAAGCTGCTCGAAGGCACGTCCTAAGGCGATACGGAGTACCATTTATGGCAGAACATCGCATTGTCGTTTCGCCTCCGCCGCCGCCGGCGCGCGCTCCAAAAAGAAGAGCGCCACCGAGAACGGCGGACACGCACTTCCATATCTTCGAATCGACGGAAAGATATCCTCTAAGCCCGCAGCGGATGTACGACCCCGCGCTATCGACGGTGGAGGACTATAGGAGGATGGCCGACACAATCGGCATCGAGAGGATGGTCGTAGTTCAAGCGAGCATCTACGGTACCGACAATCGTTGCCTGCTCGATTCGATAGGCCGCTTCGGCGCAAGGAATGCTCGCGGCATCGCGGTTGTCGACCAGTCAGTCACGCTGG
>Ga0265314_10004619_pt1 | contig 12685 bp, 16 predicted proteins | sample 4126metaG_FD_203106 | JGI IMG/M metagenome (GOLD analysis project Ga0265314, IMG submission 203106) | Rhizosphere microbial communities from Carex aquatilis grown in University of Washington, Seatle, WA, United States - 4-1-26 metaG | ecosystem: Host-associated > Plants > Roots > Rhizosphere >... | reverse complement strand
GACTGTTCACACCATCGAAACCGATGACCCTATTGGAGTCGAGTCTTACTGGCACAGGCGTTTCGCCGATAAACGCGGGGAAGGTGAATGGTTCGCATTGTCATCGGAGGATGTGAACGCCTTCAGGAGTTGGAAGCGAATTGTTTAGCGCAACGCAACGATTCTTGGCCGGGGCGACCACTTTCTCAAGTTGCCCATCCTGTCGGATTCCCTTAGCGCCGACCAACAGTCCCAATCTCCACAAGCTTTCTTCCCGCTTCTTCTGAGCCATTTGTGGTATTCATCGCGCCTGCCTTCGCGCCGCTCGATCCTAACCTTTGAATTGAAGCCCGCTCCGCGAGCTCGTGCGAACGGAACGAAGAAAAGGAGGCAAGTTGAACCAGCGCGCAAAAAACACTCGACCCTTTGGATTCAACACCTTCTTGGGTTCGTTTTGTCGTGGCGCACTTTGCGAGCTATTCCGGCTTCAAAACCACCACACTCAGCGGAGGCAAAGTGACCCGAGCGCTCGCCGGTTGGCCGTGCGAGGCTTTATCCTCGGCCTGCACCCATCCGGCGTTGCCCATGTCGCCGCCGCCGAACATCTCCGCGTCGCTATTAAAAACCTCGCGGTATCCGCACAGGCGCGGAAGACCGATCCGGTAGCCCTTCCGCGGAACCGGCGTGAAGTTGCAGCACAACACCAAAAAGTTCTCGCGATCCTGCGCGTAGCGCGCGAAACAAATCACGCTCGCTTCGGCGTCGCGGAAATCGATCCACTCAAACCCGCGAAAATCGTCATCCACCTGGTACAGCGCCGGCTCCGTGCGATACAAACGGTTCAGCTCCCGCACCATGGTCTGGAGCTTGTGGTGCACCGGAAACTGCAGCAGCCACCACGGCAGACTCTCGTCGTGATTCCATTCCGACGTCTGCCCGAATTCCGAGCCCATGAACAGCAGCTTCTTGCCGGGATGCCCGAACATGTAGCTCAGGAACGCCCGCACGTTGGCGAAGCGCTGCCACTCGTCGCCCGGCATCTTCGAAAGCAACGAGCCCTTGCCGTGCACCACCTCGTCATGCGAAATCGGCAGCAGGAAATTCTCGGTGAACGCGTACAGCATGCTGAAGGTGATGTCGTTCTGATGAAACTTGCGGAAGACCGGCGGTTTAGAAAAGTAGCTCAGCATGTCGTGCATCCAGCCCATGTTCCACTTCATGGTGAAGCCCAGGCCGTTCAGATACGTGGGTTTCGAAACGCCGCCCCACGACGTGGATTCCTCGGCCACCGTGATCGCCCCGGGAACCTGGTGCGCGAGCTCATTGAAGCGCCTCAGGAAATCGATCGCCTCCAGGTTTTCGCGACCGCCGTAGCGGTTGGGAAGCCAGTCGCCCGCGTTGCGCGAATAATCCAGGTACAACATGGATGCCACCGCGTCCACGCGCAGCCCGTCCATGTGAAACTCCTTCAACCAGTACAGCGCGTTCGAAAGCAGAAACTCGCGGACCTCGTTGCGGCCGTAGTTGAAGATGAGCGTGCCCCAGTCGCGATGCTCGCCCAGCCGCGGATCGGCATGCTCGTAGAGCGCGGTGCCGTCGAAGCGAGCCAGCCCATGCGGATCCTTCGGAAAATGGCCCGGAACCCAGTCCAGGATCACGCCCAGTCCGGCCTGATGGCAGCGGTCGATGAAATACCGGAAATCGTCGGGCGTCCCGAAGCGCGACGTGGGCGCGAAGTAGCCGGTCACCTGGTAGCCCCACGATCCCGAAAACGGATGCTCCATGATCGGAAGCAGTTCCAGGTGCGTGAAGCCGTTCTCCACCGCGTACGCGGGCAACTTCTCGGCGAGCTCGCGATACGTCAGCCACTCATTCAGCGGCCCGCGCAGCCACGATTCCAGGTGAACTTCGTACATCGACACCGGCTCACGCAGCCAATTTCGTTGCGCGCGGTATTCCATCCAAGCCGCGTCGCCCCACTGATAATTCGTAAGCGGCCAGACGATCGACGCGGTCTTCGGCGGCACCTCGGCGAAGAATCCGTACGGATCGCTATGATCCTGCTCGTGGCCGCTCGGCATCATCACCGAATACTTGTAGTGCGCGCCCGCTGCGAGTCCCGGCAGAAAGATTTCCCACAGTCCTCCGTCGCGCAGACGCATCGGATGGCGGGTTCGATCCCAAGTGTTGTGGTCGCCAGTGACGCTGACCACTTCAGCGTTCGGAGCCCACACGGCGAAGCGAACGCCTTCGACTCCCGCGCAGGTGACCGCGTGCGCCCCCAGCGTGCCGTAGCTCTCGTAGTTGGTGCCCTCGCCATGCAAGTGCAATTCGAAAGCCGTCAGCAGGGGAGGGAAGCGATACGGGTCCTGCACGTCCTCCGATTCGCCCGAGTAAAGCGTGATGCGAAAGCGGTATTCCGTGGCCTCCGCATCAAACGTGACCTTCGCGACATAGAGGCCCGCTGCGTGCGCGCGCTTCATCGGGATGACCTGGTCACCTGCGAGCACCTCGGCGTCTTTCGCCTGCGGGAGCCATGCCCGGATCTGACCCTTGTGTGGACCCAGGTAAGAGAAAGGATCGCGATGGCGGCCTTGTACGATCAGCTCAGTCTGAGCTGCGGACATTTGTCATGAGTTCCTGCCGCTATTATTACAGGAATGCGTCGTACAGTAATGCGATCGGAACTGCATCTCCACTTGGAAGGGGCCGTAGCGCCGGAAACACTGAAGGAACTCGATCCTTCGTTAAGTGACGACGAACTCCGCGCGGCGCTGACCTATAACGACTTCGCGGGGTTCATCCACAGCTACGTCTGGGTCAACCGGAAGCTGCGCGGGCCGGCCGATTACGCCCTGATTGCTCGCCGGCTCTTTGAACGATTAGCGGCGCAAGGCGTCTGCTACGCCGAAGTGACCGTCTCGGCCGGAGTGATCCTGTGGAAGAAGCAGGACCTGGCCATGATCTTCGACGCACTGGTGAACGAGGCCGCGCGGAGCCCCATTCCGATCCGTTGGATCCTCGACGCTACGCGCCAGTGGGGAGCGGAAGCCGCCGCGCCGGTGTTCGACTTCGCCGCGGAGCACATCAGCGACGGCGTTGCCGCGATCGGCATCGGAGGCATTGAAGCGGAAGGTCCCGCGCTCTGGTATCGTGACCTCTACGCCAAGGCGCGTGATCGCGGGCTGCGTCTTCTCTGCCACGCGGGCGAGACGACTGACGCCCAAAGCGTCTGGGATGCGCTCGCGATTGGCGCCGAGCGGATCGGCCACGGCATCCGCGCGGTTCACGATCGAAAGCTGCTCGCGCATCTTCGGGATCACAAGATCCCGCTCGAAGTCTGCATCACGAGCAACGTGCGGACGGGTGCTGTTGCGTCGCTCGCCGATCATCCTGTCAGGAAGTTGTTCGACGCCGGCGTCCCGATCATCCTCAACACCGACGATCCGGCTCTCTTCGAGTGCACGCTCGAATCCGAGTACGATCTGGCGGCACGCGTCTTCGGGTTCACCGCCGCCGAACTGAGCGGGATCGCCGCCAACAGCTTGCGGTACGCCTTCAGTTCTTATGCAAAGCCTTAACCGTGGCTTCCAGCTCCGCGACTCGCCGAGCCAGCTCGTCGATCAACTGGCCTTCCGGATCGGGAAGGTTCCCATGCTCCAGAGCGTCGGTCGGATCCATCCCGCTCACGACGCGTCCGGGAATCCCGACCACCGTCGACTGATCCGGAACAGGTCGCACGACAACCGAGCCCGCGCCGACCTTGGAATAGTCGCCAATCCGGATGTTGCCGAGGATCTTCGCGCCGGTGCCGACCACCACGCCGTTGCCCAGCGTCGGATGGCGCTTGCCGGTGTCCTTGCCCGTGCCGCCCAGGGTGACGCCCTGATACAAGAGCACGTCGTCGCCGATCTCGGCCGTCTCGCCGATGACGACGCCCATTCCATGATCGATGAAGAAGCGCTTGCCGATGGTCGCGCCCGGATGAATCTCGATCCCAGTCAATGTCCGCGATAGCTGGCTGACCATACGGGCTGGCGTATACCAACCGGCGCGATACAAGCGATGCGCCACGCGATGCAGCAGAACTGCGTGAAACCCGGGGTAGCAGAGGACGATCTCAAGCACGCTGCGCGCTGCCGGATCGCGCTTGAATACGGTGTCGATCTGCTCGCGAATCGTGTCGAACACTTAACAGTATTATGCTGGAGTGGTGCGTCTAACGTTAGTCGTCCTTATCCTGATGCTCGCGGGCTGCTCTTCGCCTGCGCCTCAACCCGCCGCCAAACAGGCGACTCCGGAGAACACTGGTCCAGCTACCACGAGCAGCAAGCACCCGCTTGCGAAGTACATCGAGCTGGCCGGCTTCCGCCTGGCCGAATCCAAGCCAGGGGAACTGGAAGTGAAGTTCGTCGCCGTGAATCATTCGGAGGCCGACCTGGGCGACTTGGAACTCACCATCCGCCTCAGAACGACTGCTGCCAAGCCCGAAGACCCGCCCGTGGCGGAGTTTAAAGCCAAGATCCCATCTCTGGGCCCGCTCGAAATTCGCGACACGAGCGCCAAAGTATCGACCAAGCTGCGGATCTACGAGCTTCCGGATTGGCAGTTCATGCGAGCCGAGTTCGATATCACATCGCCAGCGCCTTGACGGGCGACCCGCTTTCGGCCAAGCAAGATCGCCTGTCCCACTCCATGACGGAACGTCTCTATTATCAGGATTGCTATCTCCGCGAATTCACTGCGCGCGTCATTGAGACCGACGGCAACCGCGTGTACCTGGACCGCACTGCGTTCTATCCGACGTCCGGCGGGCAGCCCTTCGATTTAGGTTCACTGGGCGGTGTGGCTGTCCGCGAAGTGATCGACGAAGAGGACCGCATCGGACACGTTATGGATGCACCGCTCGCAGCAGCCGAGGTGGTCGGGGTCATCGATTGGCCGCGCCGTTACGGCCACATGCAGCAGCACACCGGGCAACACCTGCTCTCCGCGGTGCTCGAAGAACTGTTTGCAATTCGCACGGTGAGCTTTCATCTCGGCACCGACGTTTCGACCATCGATGTCGAGGCGCCCTTGCTCACCGCGGAACAACTCGAGCGCGTCGAGGAGCGCTGCGCGGAAATTATCGCCCAAGCCCGTCCGGTCCAGATCACCTTTGAAGACGCGTCGACCACGCTTGAACTGCGCAAAGCCTCGGAGCGTACCGGCACTCTGCGGATCGTCTCGATCGAGAACCTCGATCGCAGCGCTTGCGGCGGGAGTCACGTCCGCTCAACAGCGGAGATAGGGATGGTACTCACTGGCAAGACGGAGAAGATTCGCGGGATCACGCGGTTAGAGTTCGTCTGCGGAAACCGTGCGCTGCGCCGAGCGCGGGCTGACTACCGTCTACTGGCGGCCATCGGGCGCGCACTGTCCGTTCCGCCGGAGCAGACCCCCGAGCTGCTCGCCGGGTTGATCGAAAGGAACAAGTCGCTCGAAAAGACCACCCAGCGCCTGGCGACGGAACTCGCGCGGCGGGAAGGGAAGGAACTGTACCTCGCTGCGACGCCTGACGCGGACGGAATCCGCCGCCTCATCCAGCGTGGCCCTATCGATGACGCCATGCGCGCCCGCGCCCAAGCTTTTGTAACTGGGGAAAAGGCCGTGTTCCTGGCGATCTGCGATCAGCCGCCCTCGCTGCTCCTGGCGGCCTCCGCCGATTCCGGGATCCACGCCGGGGATCGCGTCAAAGCGGCTGTGGCGGCGGCTCACGGACGAGGAGGCGGGAACGCGCAGTTGGGGCAGGGCAGCGTTCCGGACGTCGCGGCGCTCGCCGGTGCGGAGGCTTTGCTACGCTGAAGCTTATGGTTGAGGGCTTTTATGCTTGAAAATTCCCGACGCTTTGAGGCCGGTCCCGATCCGTTTGGCCGCACTTGGGAAGTGGAATTCCGCTGGCTCCAGACGGGCATCTCGATCCGCCACGCCGATACTGTGGACGTCAAGTTCCTGCTGTGGACCGAAGGTCCCGGTGAGAAGGAAGCAAAGCAGGAGAAAGTGATCGCCCTGCCGCATCCGCTTCTGTTGACGCTCAGCGCGGAAACGGGCCATGCTCTCACCGACCCGTGGTGCATGCGGCTGGCCGCCCGCCATTTGAAGTACATGATCGAGTCCGGCGAGGATCTCGAGAAAACACTGGTCACGCTTTCGCTTCCTGCCATGCAGCGAGTGGCCGGGGATCTGCAACCCGCCTGAGCCATTTCGGGCTCCCTGGCAGCCGTCCTGCGTGGTAAAACAAAACTCTAAGATGCAAACGCGAACGAGGGGAGATCGGAAATGATCCACTGTCCGCTGTGTAATGCGGCGATTGATGTAGACGAGGAAGAACTGGACGAAGGCGATTCTCTCATCTGCGAAGAATGCGGGAAGAACCTGAACGTCAGCGGCGTGTCTCCGCTGGAGCTGACTCCGGACGATGAAGACGATGACGACGACGATGAGGACGAAGACGGGGAATACGACGATTACGACGAAGACGATGAGGATGAAGACGAGGATGAGGAGGAAGTCTAAATCCGCCGTCGTCCTCCTGCTTCCCACGTTGTGCCTCGCGCAGCTCCTTTTGGCGCAAGCGAAGCAGAAAGCCGAGCCTCATGCGGTCGTTGCCGGTACCGTATTCCGCGATCCGGGATTCGCCCAACCCGGTGCGTCCGTGGCCCTGGCGCTCAAAAGCGCGCCCGCGAAGAAATTGCAGCACCAGATCAGCTCGCCGAGGGGCGAATTTGCGTTCCGGGTCCCCGCGGGCCCCAATCGCTTCGTGGTTACCGCTACATTAAAGGGGTTTCAGACCGCTCGCGAAGAGATTGAGATTCAAGGCCAGGAGCAGATCAATGCAACTCTGCTGCTGGTTCCCGAGTCTAAGCAGAAGGGGAGGTAACCCGCCATGCAACGCATTTCGCGCACTGGCGTTTCACGCGCCGGCTTCTCACGAATGATGCTGGTGGCAGTCCTGGCGGTGGCATGTGCCCAACTCCTGCCCGCGCAGAAGAAAGAGAAAGAAGATCCCACCATCCGCAGCCTGCAGGGTCAAGTGAATGATCCCGACGACAAGCCGGTAGCCGGCGCCGTGGTGCAGCTGAAAGACACGAAAACCCTTCAGGTTCGGTCCTTCATCACCCAGGCGGATGGCGGTTACCGCTTTTCCGGACTACGGGCCGATACGGACTACGAGATCAAGGCCGACTACAACGGAATGACCAGCGACAACAAGCGGCTGAGTAATTTCGACTCCCGCAAGATCGCGATGGTCAATCTGAAACTGAACAAGAAATCTGAAACAGACAAGTCAAAATAGTCTGCTCCCCCGCCGGCTGCTCGCTTTCGCTGTACTCCTTCCAGCCGTCTTTGCTCAAGATATCGTCGCTCAAGATATCGTCATCGAGCATGCCACGGTTATCGATGGAACCGGCGCGCCGCCGCGCAAGGATGTCACGGTCGCTATCGGTGGCGGGCGTATTGTTTCCGTAGGCCTCAGCGTGAAGCCCGCGCCCGGCGCGCGCGTTGGCACGCAGGTCATCGACGCCACTGGACAATTTCTGATCCCCGGCCTGTGGGACATGCACTTCCATCTGGATCTTCAAGGAAGCGCGCTGCATAGCGCTGGCCGCCAACGGCATCACTGGCATCCGCGAGATGTATTCCCAGATTCCGATCGCGACTTTGGGCGCCTGGCGCACGCGTCCCGAGAATCCACGCATCGCGATCGCAGGATTCCTCGACGGACCGCTCCTGCGCACTTCCGACTTAACGCCCGACGCCTACGCCGTCGGGACCGCGGATGAAGCGCGGTTGGCGGTCGCACTGCTGGCGGCTCGGGGCCCGGACTTTCTGAAGGTCTACAACAGCCTGCCGCGAGACGCTTATTTCGCTATCGCGGAGGAGTCCAAGAGACGGGGCATTCCGTTCGCCGGTCATGTGCCTGAAGCCGTTAGCCCGGCGGAAGCTTCGGAAGCCGGCCAGCGCAGCCAGGAACATCTGATCAACATTCTGCTGGCGTGCTCCACGCGCGAAGAGGAATTGCGCGCCCAGCGGATCTTCATCATGAACGACCCCGCCATCTCTCCCGTAGAGCGCGCGCTCGATCTCGGAATTCCCGATCCGCAGGGCTTGTTCGATACCTACGACGACGCGAAGGCCGCGGCGCTGTTCAAGACGTTCGTGAAGAACGGGACGTGGCAGACGCCTACGCTCGCTTTGCTCCAGAGCTTCCTGGCGGATCGAGAACGAGCCCGGCGGACGCTGTACATGCAGGATCTTTCCCCGGAAGCATTTGACGGGTGGATGGCCCGCATCCGCGCGCTTCTGGATCGCTACAAGAAGCTGGTGGGAGACATGCGTCGCGCGGGCGTCGAGTTTCTCGCGGGCACCGATACGGGTCCGAACAATCCGGTGCCGGTGGGAACCGGATTGCATGACGAGCTGGAATTACTCGTCGAATCGGGGTTCACGCCCATGGAGGCGCTGCAAGCGGCGACGCTGAATCCCGCCCGCTATTTCGGCACGCTGAAAGACATGGGCACCATCGAGCCGGGCAAATTCGCCGATATGGTCCTGCTGAACGCCAACCCGCTCGACGACATCCGCAACACACGGAAGATTAGCTTGGTGGTTCTGCGGGGACACGTCGTTATTTAGGAGCCGTGGGGTCAGCTACTTAACGGGCGGGGCCGCCTGCATATGCTGCCACGACTTTTCGTTCTCGAGGCAGATCTCGTCGATCAACTCGGTATCGACCTCAAGCCCCTCTTTTATCGATACCGTCCAGGGGCGCGTATACGCCTTGGGATCGTCAACAGTGATTTCCACTTCGAGAGTTCCGTAGTTCGGGCGGCGCAGCCGTTCGGTCATTTTCGCGGCGCTGGTCAGCGGGGCGCCGTTCATGTCGATCCACAGATCGTCCCGGAAGCCAGTCGTCTGGATCACGAGCGTGTCGCGGTCCCATGTTGCGGTTGAGTATCCGTTCCACGAGGGGTTCGGATCTTCGGGCTGGGGTCGTCCATCAATGAAAATTTGCCGGTACATCGCGTTCACTTCATAGAGCAGCACCAGCAGCCGTGGCGTGTGGATCGCCTTCGTGAGGTGAGGCATTCCCCACGTGCGCGGAGGATTGTCCGGCAGGCAGCGCACGTGCGGGTCGTCTTTGCTGAAGCGCTGCTTCACGAGCTCGGCCGCCCAGGGCTGATACGGGAGACCACCGGGTAGGTCTTTGCCGATGTCAAGGGCCAGTGGTGAGCCGCCGATTTCGGCCCCACAGAATGCGCCTGTGGCCGGCACGCACTGATTGATCGCGGCGGCGTGCCAGATTCCGGAGAAGTCCGGCTTCCCGTCGGGCAGTCGCGGCGCCGGGGCGCTTAAATTGGGAGTCCCGTCGGCCTTTCTCGGCGCGCCGGCCGTCGGGTAATGCACCCACTGTCCAAAGCTGAGGGCTGGCGCCCCTAATACCGCGATGGCGACGAGGGTGAGCGCGTCGCGACGCCGGGTCAGTCTCACCGCGAATCCTTCAAATTCGCGGAAAAGAATGGCAGAAGTTTTTCCGCAAAGCGTGCCTTGATACGATTGCCATGATCGCCATCATAGGTTTCAAAATGATGCTGGATTCCCAGGCGTGTGAGCGATTGGTCCAGCTGCGTGTTAGTCGCCAAGAAAGGATCCTGCGTTCCCACTTCCATGCCGATGGCGCGATACCGCTTGAGATTGGGCACGTACTGGTCGACCATCACCAGGGGCGAGTTGGTCACCCACTTGGCCGCGATGAGCGGCTGCACTTGTCCCTCCTTGGTCGGCAGGTCGAAAAACTGCGGAGGATTCTGTGGATTAGGCGCCCACGCAGCAGCCTGCGCGGAGAGCGCATTTGCCAGTGCACCGCCTCCCTTCGCCTGCTTCCCCTTGGCCTGGGCGTCGCCCGGCGGGGCTTGTTTCCCAGCCGCCGGAACACCTGGCAGCAGTTCTTGAGGATTGTTCATCAGGCAGCAGGAGCTCATCGCATACAGCACGGAGAAGGCCTCCGGCCGCTTCATGCCGATCCGGACCGTGCCGTATCCGCCCATCGAGTGGCCCGCAAGGCCTCGCGCGCTGCGATCCGCGATGGTCCGGTAATGCCCGTCGATATACGTAACCAAATCCTCCGCGATGAACGACTCCCAATCGCCCGTGGTGAGCGAGTTCGAGAACATGCTGCCGTCATAGATGGTATGCGCATCCGGAAGGACCAGGATCATTTCCCGCGACGATCCATCTGCAATCGCGGCGTCGGCCGCCGCCGGGACGGATAGCGAGTTCCAGTAGGTCTCGGCCCGCGCGCCATAGCCATGGAGGAAGTAGACCACCGGATAGCGGCGGTTTGGGCTTGACCCGTAACTCGGAGGCAGATAGATCAGGGCATCGCGGTCCGGAGAATCGCCTTCCAAGTTTCCTTCCAGAGCCTTGCCGTGGACCTTGATCTTCTCAAACGACCCGGTCCTTGTCTCGGTCTTCTGGGCTTCGCCCTGTGGCAACAGGAAGAAGGCCGTACACGCCGCAATTGCAGCGTTTGCGACAAAATGCTTCAGGCTCATGATGTAGTCTCCGTGTCTAACGCAGCGAGCGTGAGTTTACTTGCCACTGGGAATTGTTGCACAGTCCGCAACTGGTCGCCGTCTTGTTCTACCCTACTTCGTGATTCGCTTCAGGACCAGGCGATACTCGCGAATCTTGGTGTTTTCCCGAGATCCGGAAACATCAATCTCATCCTCTGTAAACGTTCCTTGCGCCAGATTATGGAAGGGCTTACCCTCGTTGGCCTTCACTTCGGGATCGTTCTCATCTTCATGCAGGACGAAGAAGCGGATTCGATTCCCCCGAATGACTCCGTCGACGATCTTATAACTAGGCTCGCCCGGCTTGCCCACAATTGTGCCAGTGACGGTATTCCCGTTCTGGCGCAGCACGAAAACGTCTTTGCCCCCGTTGGACCACTGTCCGCTGAGGTCGGCCAAGGCCGGGATTCCCGCCAGAAGCAGCACTACGCACATTCGAAGAATCATCTGAAGTTCATCCTTGGCGCTAAATGATACCAGCCTGCCTCGGTGATGCTCAACCGGGATATTTAGAGCGCAGGACTGCGTGCTAGCATGGCTCCGGAGGTGAGGCAGTGAGAATCGGTGTTCTTCTTCTTGTGGGTTGCGTGATGGGTTGCGTGCTGCCCTTGTCAGCGCATCATTCGTTTGCAGCCGAGTTTGACGACAAACAGCCAGTGAAACTGGACGGTACCGTGGTCAAGTTCGACTTCATGAACCCACATTCCTGGATCTACCTGGACGTGAAGAACCCGGATGGCGCAACGGTGCGATGGTCGGTTGAAACCGGCAGCACCAACGCGCTGTTTCGTCGCGGATGGCGCAAGGAATCGCTGCGGGCCGGCGACCACATCACCATCGACGCTTTCCGGGCCAAGGATGGATCGAACACGGCCAATGCCAGCACGGTGAAGCTGCCCGACGGGCGGCAGGTCAGCGCGGCCTCCTCGCGCGATGATACCAAGTAGGATGACGCCAAGTAGCATGAAGCTCCTCGTACTGCTCGCCATCGCCGCCGTATGCGTCACGGCCCAATCGGCATTCACTCCACCGCATCTGCCGGACGGGCATCCCGATTTCGGCGGTATCTGGATGGCGGCGACGCTGTCGGCCGCGTTCAACGTGGAAGAACATGCCGCCTCATACGGTACTCCCGCAGGCCCCAGCGTCATCGTTGACCCGCCCGGCGGCAAGCTTCCTTATTTGCCCGGAATGCGCGAACGCGCCGCCGATAACGATCAACATCGTGAGCGCGACCCGGTCGGCCAGTGCCACATGCACGGTGTCCCGCGGGTGATGTTCCCGCCGTTTCCGCTCGAAGTCCTGCAGGACGGCGATTATGTCGTGATCCTGACCGAGACGGAGCACGGCGTTCGCATCATCCCGACCGACGGCCGTCCCTTCCGGAAGGATTATTCCTCCTGGAACGGCGATTCGCGAGGGCACTGGGAGGGCGATAGGTTCGTGGTGGAGGTGCGGGGATTGAACGGCAAAGGCTGGCTGGATCAGGCCGGCAACTTCGTGGGAGCCGGGGCGACAGTCGTCGAGCGATTTCGGCTGACGGCTAAAGACACGCTCGAATACGAGGCCACGGTCGAGAATCCAGCCGTGTTCTCCCGTCCATTCACAGTGCGTGTTCCGCTGCGACGGCGGCCAGCGGACGTGGAGTTGCTCGAGTATGGGTGCATCGAAGGCGAACGCGACGCCGCGCATCTTCCACCCGCGAACGCTCCGGTGAAAGGAGCACAAAAATGATACGGCCTGCATTGGCGCTGCTCCTCGTTACGGCGTGGGCTTGGGCGCAGGCGCCCTTCGCGGCGAAGCCAGTGAAGGACGCACACGATCTTCGTGGCATCTGGCAGGCGAAGGGTAACGCATACCGAAATCTTGAGGCCGAGAAAGGCGTTATCGCGGATCCCGCCAACGGCAAGATTCCTTATCGAGCAGAGGCCCGCAGCACCGCGGATCGCAACTTTCAGGCGCGCGCCACCACGGATCCTCTACTCGTGTGTTTCCAGCCCGGCGTTCCCCGCGCGACACTGCTGCCCGAACCTTTTCAGATCTTCCAGCACCAGGACCGCGTCGTGATCGTGTATCAGCATGTGCACGCC
>Ga0265314_10004618_pt1 | contig 12688 bp, 7 predicted proteins | sample 4126metaG_FD_203106 | JGI IMG/M metagenome (GOLD analysis project Ga0265314, IMG submission 203106) | Rhizosphere microbial communities from Carex aquatilis grown in University of Washington, Seatle, WA, United States - 4-1-26 metaG | ecosystem: Host-associated > Plants > Roots > Rhizosphere >... | reverse complement strand
GGATTTCCTGCAAGCCTCGGTCTTGATGCCATTTTGCTTGGTCCTTGTCATCCTGGCTCTCCACCAAGTAGGAGGAGTGACGGGGTTGGTCCATGCCCTTCCGCCGGAGATGAAGACCATCCACGTTTCCGGAGAATTTGGCTGGATCTATTTGGCTTCCTGGACCATCATGGTCGCCTTCGGATACAACACAAGCGCCATGGCGCAGCGCTACTTCAGCGTGGACGACGAACGTTCCGCGCGCAAAGTCGCATTGCTGTGCTGTGGCCTCTTCTTCGTCGGCGCATTCCTGTGGTTCATTCCGCCCATGGCCATGCGGGTACTCTACCCCGATCTGCATTCACTCTGGCCATCCCTGCCCAATGCCAGCGAAGCAGCCTATGCCGTCGCCAGCTTGACCTTGCTGCCACACGGTTTGATCGGAGTCATGCTGGCCGCCATGTTCAGCGCTACCATGGCGAATCTCTCCGCCCAGTTCAATCTCAAGTCGGCGATTCTCACTAAGGATGTGTATCAGGATCTATTTCGCAAGAATGCAAGTGAAAAAGAGTTGCTTGCGGTAGGCTGGGCCGCGACCTTTCTGGTCGGTGCAGGGACGACTGTGATCGCCGTCATTATGGCAGCTAGCGGGCAGAGCGTATTCGCCATCATGCTGAAGTTCAATACCCTCATTTCGTTGGCCTATGGCCCACCTGCTTTGCTGGGTTTGGTGGTGCGCCGGACACCACCTTGGTCGGGGCTGGCTTCGTTTGCCACCGGACTGATTCTGGGTGTTCTGGGCGCTTTCGCGTATCACTGGTCGCTCATCCAGGAGGTCACCATAGTTGTTCCGGCGTCTTTCGGAGTCTTCTTCTTGAGCATGCTGCTGGATCGCGGGGATACGCCGGCGCGCGCGCGGTTATTCAAGAACCTGGCTACGCCCATCGATGTTGCCGTGGAGTTGGGGGATTCTCCCGATTTCACAGCGCCCGTGTTCCGCTTTCTCAGCCGCACGATCTCCTGGATTGGATTGCTGAGCCTGTTGTTGCTGCTCGCCGTTCCAAGCCACCAGCGCGTCACCGTCCTGTGGTTTGCTGCACTCACTCTCGCGGTGGGAGGATCGCTGCGGTTCGTGCGGGGCGGGCGCGATACGGCCAAAGAGTCGAGGGCCGACAGCGATGGTTTGCCGGTTTCCTCGCGCCCAGAGTAGTACCAGGCGCGCCCTCGCAACGGGTTCTTCCTTGGAGTGGGGCGGCGCAAGACCTTCATCGGTCTATCCGTTGGACGCCCTCGCGGGGAAGGTAGATTTCGTGGCGCTTGCGCGTCTCCTTCGCGGCACAGAAGAGAGAGGACAGAAAGTAAACGATATAATTAGAAATATTGTTTCATTTGTAATTATTTCCTTTGGTATTACACTCCTCTTTCGGACCATCCGAGGACATCAAAGGCCGGATGCCCTTGAGGATTTGGGCGCCAGAGAGTGGTTGCGATATCTGCAGGTTGTGTAAGGCAGATTGCGCGAAGCGCTGGCCGAGACTAACCTGAGCACGGCGAGGAGAGACTAATCGTATGTCACACCCGGAAATCAGAATCCTTGCAGACAAATACTCCCTGGGGAGGGCCGCCTCGGATCATGCTGCGCGGTCTCTCCGGCAGGCGATTCGCGACCAAGGCACAGCGCGCATTATCGCCGCCACCGGAACCTCGCAGTTTGAATTCCTGGAGGCACTGACGAGTACACCGGGAATCGATTGGGGGCATGTCGAACTGTTTCACCTGGACGAATACGTCGGCCTTCCCATCACCCACCCCGCCAGTTTTCGTAAGTATCTTTTGGACCGGTTGATTCACAAAACGGGAATCACCCGATATCACCTGTTGGATGGGGAAGGCGATCCAAAAGTCGCCGCCATGAACGCTGGCCACGAACTCCTCTTGAGACCGGTGGATCTTGCTTTTGTGGGAATCGGGGAGAATGGGCACCTTGCGTTTAACGATCCCCCAGCGGATTTTGAAGTTGAGGAACCCTATCTCATCGTTGAACTGGATGACGCTTGTCGTCAGCAACAGGTGAATGAAGGGTGGTTCCCGAAGCTAGCGGATGTCCCCAAGAAAGCTATTTCCATGACCGTCCGGCAGATCATGCGGGCCAGGGAGATCATTGTGGTTGTACCAGATGCCCGGAAGGCCCATGCTGTGAAGTGCTGCCTGGAAGGAGAGGTTGGCCCGATGGCGCCCGCCTCGATTCTCCGAGATCATGCCAATACCACCATCTACCTCGACACCAATTCCGCTTCGCTCTTGAGTTCGAGGGTTTCGACCGCCACATAACCCAGAACACACATGCCAGCATTTGCCCAAACCACTTTGGCGACGGCCCGACCCATACACAACTTGCGCTGGTGGATCGCTGTGCTCCTGTTCGCATCAACAGTCATCAACTACATCGATCGCCAGACCCTGGCGCTGCTTTCGCCATTCCTCAAGCAGGCCTACCACTGGACCAACTCGGACTACGCTAATCTGCTCATCGGATTCCGCATCGCGTACTCGGTGGGTCAGACTGTCTGCGGAAGACTCATGGATCGGGTGGGCACCCGGCGAGGGCTCACTCTGTCGGTGCTCTGGTACTCCACCGTTTCCATGGCCACTGCGCTCGCAACCGGCTTTTACAGTTTTGGATTTTTCCGCTTCCTTTTGGGCGCGGGCGAGTCCGCCAATTGGCCGGGCGCAACGAAAGCGGTCTCCGAGTGGTTTCCCAAACAGGAACGCGCCCTGGCGACCGCCTTGTTCGACAGTGGTTCCTCGATCGGAGGCGCCATCGCGCCTTTCCTGGTCTTGACAATCTACTTTCGCTGGGGATGGCGGCCTGTTTTTGTTCTGCCCGGAATCCTGGGTTTTGCGTGGCTGCTGATGTGGCGGCGGATGTACTACCCGCCCCAAGAACATCCGCGGGTGAGTGATGCGGAGCGCCAGTTGATACTTGCGGACAGGGTAGATCGCAGCACCTCCGTCGAACCGCCTCGTTCTCGCTGGGTCGATCTGCTGAAACTGCCGCAGACGTGGGGAACGATTGCCGCCAAGGCGTTAACCGATCCGGTCTGGTTCTTTGTTACCGACTGGTTCCCGATCTATCTGGTGGCGAAAGGGATTTCCGTGCGGCGTGGATTGATCGCGATCTGGATTCCTTTCATCGCGGCCGATCTCGGCAACTTCTTCGGAGGAGCAGCATCTGGGTACTTGATTCGACGGGGTTGGACATTGGGAGCGGCCCGCAAAGCCCTGGTCGTCTTCGGTGGGATCGGCGTGACGCTGCTCATTCCCACCATCCTTACGGTGAATCTGATAACGATAACCTTGCTCTTTGCGCTCGCAACGTTTTCGTACGCCGCATTTTCGACGATTGCCAACGTGCTGCCTTCCGATCTGTTCCCGAGCGGTTCGGTGGCATCGGTCAGCGGATTAAGCGGCACGGGCGCCGGGATCGGCACCATCCTTGCTTTCAAGTTGATCGGCTATTTCTCCGACGCAAATCAGTCGCTGGCCACACATTCGTTCGACACGATCATCATCGTTGCGGGGCTTGTACCCTTTGTGGGAATGATCCTTGTGCTGTTGCTCGTCCGCAACACTCGTGCCACCGATCTCGGGCTGACGCGCCCGATATGACTTGTCACTGCGAGGGCAGCAGGGCGGGCAGGTATCCCCTGAAAGTGAGGCGTGTCGTTGTAATCGTGTCGCGGAAAGTATCTGCCAGATACTGCCAGTCCGCGTCCCTTCAGTGGATGTACGCTCCACCAGGCAACAAATACTGAATTGGCCATTGTTCGCGCCGCTCCATCACGAGATCGGACCACTTCATGGGTTGGGTTCCGCCTTGGGGAAGGTATTGAACTGCCGGAAGGGTCTCGCCAATCGCACTCGCCAGTATGGAGCTTTCCATATCGCTCGCGACGGAAAATTCCTTCGCGTGCAGGGCTTCCCGGGCGAAGCGAACGGCGATCTCGGCGTCTTCGATCATCTGCAAGAAATAGGGCCTACCCGTCAACAGCGAGTTATAAACGTAATCCGCCAGGACGCCCGACAGGGGGTTGACATAGGCGTGATCGAAGTCGAGCTGCGCGAAAGATGGATCGTCCTCCGATATCGCCTTGTAGGGCATTCGTGTCTCGCCCAGGCCACGAAAATCAAATGTGACAATATCCTCGCCTGCATCCAGATATTTCACCATCTCCGGCCAATCGCTCGCACTAGCCTTGCCGTCCTTGCTGAACCAGAGCAAGCAGCGGCGGTTCTGGCGCCCTATCCGATGGATGTGCAACACGGGCATGACCAGGTTGCGGCTGTGACGCAAGACGTAGCGATCAATGGCTACATCATCAAACTGCGATGTTCCGGCATTTTCCCACGCGATCTCACCGTCGGATGGAACCTCACCTTCGTATTCCCTCACGTTCCAATTTGCAATACGGCCGTAACCGTTTCCGTAATAGAGCCGCCGAACGGACTGTGTTGTCTTTCCCCTGTGTTCAAGGTAGTAATCCCGGAGAACATCCATGAGCGGCCTTGCGTCATCGAAGTCCTGCATCACCTGGCCGCTCCGAGTGCACTGCAGAGTTTTTGTTTCCAGTTGCTTTACCGGGGCCAGTGTATGTCTTTCTGGCAATCGATTAAAACGATCTAGAAATTCGAGCGCGGCTTCCTGATTCTCGTCGGAATACTGATGGCCGTGATAGCCTTCCGCCATTGCAATGCGATCGGCATGACCGAACCGACTGTAGAGCTTCTCCACTTCACGGAAAGTTTTGTGGGTGCCCTCGATGGGAAAGAAATCGAGCACCGCTGCGGCAATGAAGACCGGGCGCGGGTACAACAGCAACAGTAGCCCGGGATGATCCACGCCGTTCGATATCAGGCCGTACAAGTCCTGCTCGGGATCGCTGTCGGGATCCCTAAAAATGCGATTATGCACCCGCATCGGTAGCGCTGTGATATAGCAGGAAGGCGCAGCTACTTTAATCCGCGGCTCGAGCGCGGCGATAAGCGTGGTCTGAAACCCGCCTCCGCTACTGCCCGTAATGTTGATGCGTTCGGGATCGACCTCGGCGCGGGTGAGCAGGTAATCAAATGCCCGCAACCCATCCCAGACTTCCCATCGTGCAAGGTTTGCGCCCACCAGATAAGCCAGATTGCCCAGCACCGCGTGTTCGCCGCAGATGCGGTTGTAACGACTCTTGCCGGCTTTCACATCCCAGAACTGGCTGCGCTCTCCCTGACCGACCGGATCCCAACTCAAGACCACATACCCGCGTTGGACCAGTCTTTGGCACAGCGCTTGGTAGTACGCCTTCCCATCAGGCGCGTGGCCGGCAGGTACCAGGATCGCAGGGTGCTCCTTGTTCTGGTCCTCGGGCACGTACAAAAGCGCGGTCACATACATGCCGGGGAGGCTCTCGAAAATCAACTTCTCGATGTGGAAGCCTTCCATTGGAATACGTCCAGTGATTCGCGCGTGCAACGGGTTCCTGTTCGCGGGCAGTCCGCCCATCATGATCAGGAGTTTTTGCCGCAATTCGTGTTGCTCCCGCAACAGGTCCCGTTCGGTACGAATCGCCCTCCAGGCTTCTTGACGTTTCTCATCTTCCCGCCAAGCCAACTCCGTTTCGGTCTTGAGATAGGGAGTTATCTGTGGACCGCTGCTGGACGCTGGCAATACCACAAAAGCTTCCGCCGGCGGCGCGGATACACCGAATGAATTCCCCGCGCTTACCGCAACCAGTGCGAAGATGACAAGGACGTGCATCATGTCACGGTGCTGTAACGGGTGCCGTCGCGGAAGAGGTCCGACAACGTGCGGTTTGAACTATTTCCATAAATTGGCTGGCGAGATCCCGTATCATTTCGTGTTGCCGCAATCGCAATGCATCGCTCTGAAGTAATTCTACGTTGTATCGCCGGGCGTTGTCATCGCAAGTGCGCCGTGAGCCGCGCCACATTCACCGCCCTTGCGGCCCCTTATCCGTCAGAAATCCATAGAGCAATCCCGAGAGCAATCCCGAGGCGAAGGAGTCGCCCAATGGCGTATAACTCATTGCTCCTCTCCGAATGCCTGAGCGTTCCTTGCGCTCGCCGTTTGTGTGATGCCTGTTTGGATCACGAGGCGTTTTCTTGAAGTGGAACTGAAACCGGCCGGGGTGGTGGACTTGGAAAGATGGATCGCACACTCTCCCGGCGGATGAGTTCGGTCGGCATTAGGAGTTGCTGCGGGGGCAGGTTGGGTTCCTCTATCCGGCGCAGCACAAATTCGGCGAGATGGCCTCCAAGTTCCTTGGGGAATTCACGCACGGTCGTCAGCCTGGGATGCAAGACTTCACCGATGGTGTCATTGAGGCCGGCAACACTGATGTCGTCGGGAATGCGGATTCCAGATTCCTGTAGTGCTTGGTATACGCCGGAAGCGGCTTCATCCGTGCCAGCAAGAAAGGCCGTCGGTCTCTCGCTGCCCGCGAGCACAGACTTTACCGCCAGGTAGCCGAGTTCGCGACCCTCGGAACAAATCTCACTGAAGCGCGGCTCAAAGCCAGCCTCGCTCATGGCTTGGCGGTAGCCGTCGGCGTGGCGCGCGAACCAGGGAAGGCGCCGGTTGCCTATATACAAGATGTTTCTGTGGCCCTGGGCAATGAGATACCGGGTGATCTCAATGGCGCCGCGCACATCGTCCGCGAATATACAGTCGTACTGTTCCGGCTGCCAATCGCCAACGATGTTGTTCCCCAAAAACGAGAACGGAATCTGCCTCTCGTGCAGCGCTGCGAGAATACTGACCGAGTGCGCACCGCTCAGAATGACTCCACTCGGCCGATTTGGCCGCATGAGTGCTTCGGGAAGACGCAGATTCCCGAAAGGAGCATTTAGGTCAGACCGAAAAGAGATGAAATGCAAGTCCCAGTGGTGGCGGGCACAATATCCCTCAGCACCCAGCAGCACTTTCGACTGGAACTCGTTGACCGTGTCGCGGTTTCCCAATATGAAAGTGATGGTGCAATTCTCTCTGCCGACCGTTAGGTCCATTCCCAGTTTTCTGGCTGCGGCAAGGACGGTGGCTCGAACGGCAGGGGCGATTTTCGGGTCTCCATTCGTGACGCGAGAAACCGTGGCTAAGCTCACTTTCGCGAGCCGTGCAACGTCTCCAAAACGTTGCGTTTCCTTCACATCTGAGGGAGCGTCTTGACGGGCTTCCAGCTTGCGGACTGCCCCGCCATGCGACCGGACCGCCAAGCCCTGCGAGCACAACCCATCCAAGTCTCCTCGCGCCGTAACCGCCGAGACGGCAAACTGTTCAACCAGTTCGCGTATCGTGATCTGTCCCTTCTGCTCGATTAGGTCCAGGATTTTGCGCCGCCGCTGCTCCGCCAACATATGTGACTCCCTCATGGTTACTGGTCAATCCTCCTCGGCGGAACCACTCCTCGCCACCTGCGAAGGGTCCCGCATGTTTTTATACACCCCTAGGGGGCAAAACAAAAGAGAAGAAGACAAAGGAAAGTGACAAGAACCACAAAGAGACAGCCCTAATCCCGCTAACCACGTCGGCCCACGGGCAACGTCAAGTACACGCTCCGACCAAAGTCTGATAGACTACAACCCCGGTATTATTTCGTTTACTTTTGTTTTCTTTCGATTCAACGGGGGGGAGCATACGACATGCGGAAAACCTGGCGAAAACCTGGGGCTACCGATGACGGAAGGAGCGCTTTGAGATGAGACGACGCGACTTCACGGCGAGCCTGGCTGCGACCGTGTTTCTCACAGCATCGAGAATCAACTCCCAAGTGCCTGTTCAGCGTCCTCGTCTGTTGATCTCCGAGACCGATCCCTTTACCGGTCTGGCTTTGCTGAGAACTCGGTATGCGCGTGGAATGCGACCCTCGCAGGACATGGAGGGGTGGGCCCTTTCTTGGCAATTGACCCGGCAAGACAGTTTCGCCGATCGAGCCGTGGCCGAGATGCGGGCTGGACACATCGCCAAAGACGCCAACCCTTCGCGCTCCTGGCGAGACTATGCCGGTTGGTCTCTCGCTTTCGATTGGCTTCAGGGATACCCGGGCTTCGATTCCACGCTCCAGAACCGGGTTGCACACGAATTGATGGAGGGAGCGGCGGCCATGCTCGCCACCGCTGACTTTGCGGAGCCGGGCCAGATGTCGTATCACAACTACGCTGTCCGTTACCTCGCCCTGCCCGCGTTTGCCTTGGCCGCGCTGGATGGTGATGCGAGGTGCGACTCGCGCTGCGGTCCCTGGCGCACAAAGGTGGCAAAAGGGCTGGAGAATATTCTCAAGACAACCAGTCTGGTCACGCCCGAGGGTAGCTATCACGAATCCATGGATTACATGCGCATTACGTGGGCCTCCCTAATCCTGCTCGCCGAACTGCAGCGCACAACGACTGGGGTAGACCCCGCGCACCACTACTCCCTGTTTCGCAACATGGGGAGCACATACCTGTACAAGCTGCTACCGGATGGCACCCCATCCCGCGAGGGAGATAATGAGTATCCGGTTTTGGATTCGCGCGATACAGCTGTGGTCGGATATGCGGTCAATCGCTTCAAGGATCCCTACAGCGCCTGGCTATTGCGCAAGAGCGGCTTCTTCTCAAACCAATGGATCCTTCCGGTTCTTGAGTTTCTCTGGAACGACCCGGAGGTCGTGCCACGCGACCCAAGCCTTACCAGTGAAGACGAACTGCCTCGGCAGCGCTATTTCCCCGGCGTGGGGCATCTAGTCTTGCGCGATGGTTGGAAACCGGAATCGACTTGGATCGAATTCGATTGCGGACCCTATTTCGCGAAACACCAGCACCTCGACCAGAACCAGATCACGATCTATCACAACGGATATCTGGCGATCGACAGCGGCGCGGACTACACGGATACCGAAAGCCCGCACTACCTCAACTATTACCGCCGCACCATCGCGCACAATTCCCTGCAGGTTTACGATCCGGCGGAGAAATTCTTTTGGTCGGACAATCTCTTGCCGGCGGCCAACGATGGCGGCCAGCGCATGGATTCTTCCCGTTTCTGGAACACGGTGCGCAACTGTGAAGACTGGCAGCGCACCCGGGATTTGTGGGATCTCGGCTCCATGCGCGTGCTCGACTACCTCCCTGGCCAGTACCACTACGCGATGGGCGACGCAAGCAATGCGTATTCGCGGAAGAAACTGAGGAGATTCACCCGCGAAATAGTCTACGTGCCTGCACAAGACCTGCTGTTCGTTTTCGACCGGGTTGTCAGCGCCCATCCTTCGTTCAAGAAGGCATGGCTGCTGCACGGAGTCAATCCGCCGAGCGTGGACCGGGAGGCTGCCGGCGGAGTTCCCGAAACGAGAGACTTTAGGAACGCCTCAACCTTCAGCTTCCGCGAGGGCTCGGGAGAATTGCTTGTGCATTGCCTTCTGCCGCGAGAGCGGGTCGTCACCCGTCGGGGCGGTCCCGGGGCTGATTTCTACACTCCTGGCGATGACCAAGGCGGGGTTTGGGGGAGCGGCAAGAACTGGCCCCTCGATCCGCCGGAAGGCGCTCCTCTGCCGCAAGATCCTCAGCTCCGTCAGATGTGGAAGACTTTTTGGGGCGAGGAGTTCTCAAGAATTCTTGGGTCCAACCGCAAGAACGTCGTACCCGGCGGATGGCGCGTCGAAGTATCGCCTGCGCTGCCCGCCGAGGGAGATTTCTTCCTTCACGTTTTTGAAATCGGGAGCCTGGGAACCACCGGGAGCAAGCGCATACGGCTCATAGAAGGAGTCAATTTTCTGGGCGCCGCCGCCGACCCTGGTCCCTTCGTATTGTTCGGCACCTCGGATTCCGTTGCTCAGACTGGCGAGGTCTCGTTACCGGATCTGGCCTGCGATTCGCTGATCGCCTCCAGCCTGCAGCCCGATGCGGTATACGAGCTCAGCTTCACAGGCCCGAATGTTTCTTCGTCCCCTACTGCGGTACTGCCGGGTGTTTTGGACAACGTGCTCCGGCTGAGCACTAACAGCCAGGGCGTACTGCGACTGGAAAAGCCGCACCTGGGGAACCTACGTCTTCGCCTCGGGCGAGTTTGACCCTGCGCCCTGCCCGGCTGCGGTTCGGTTCCTGGCCGCGATCACCGTATATAAACTCTAGCTCAAGGTCAGACGGTTCGACCTTTCCTGCAGCGGTCTCAAAGCGAACTAGTCCTCCGCACAACTGAGAGCCTGTCAGCAAGGTCGTTTCGGCGCTAAAGGTCGTTTCGGCGCTATATGGCGTCACACCCTCCAGCCATGTGCGCAGAGGGACGTTATATCTCGAGAGAGCCGGATCAGTTGCACAAGGCTGTTTTCCGCGCTTAGGGCGGAAGCAGTTCTCTGAAACTATCAGGCAATACCCGACGGTTGATTCTGGACAGCCGTTGACAAATCGCTGCGGGCAAGGCCTCTCCGCCGTTACTTCCATTTGCCCTGACCCTCCATGATCGTGATGTAACGATCGATGGGAAGATCGGCGAAGCGTTCGACTAAGCTGCTGGGCTGCGGCCATTTGACTTCGAGCCAGTCCAGTTTCGTCTGTTTGCCAATTCCCAACACCATCCGCGGATCGTGTGATGAGAGGTAGCTCCCCCCACCCACCTTCATACGGCTGCGCTTCAGATCACCGGCTTGGTAGGTAACGCGTGCGCCAATCGCGTCGATGTTCGCCTTCTGGCCGATGAGATTGATACCCAGCCAGTGATTCTGACTGCCAACGTTGTTGTGTAAGAGGACGGGCGGCTCGTCGTTGCAAGAGATCAGCACATCGACGCCTCCGTCATTGTCGAAGTCACCCAGAGCCAAACCACGAGCTGAAATGAGATGGTTGAAGGCCGGACCACTCTCCTGAGTTACGTTTTTCAGGCCGTTCCCGCCGTTATGAAACAGTAAGATCCGTTCGCGGTAGCCCACGCTGTCATAGATTTTTTCGATCAGATCATCGGGATGCCCATTGGCGATAATAAGATCAAGGTTCCCGTCGTTATCGTAGTCCACGAATTTCAATCCCCAGCCACTCATGAGCAGGCTGGCGTTCGCAATTCCAGTAGGCCCTGCGATGTCGTCAAACGTTTCGTCGTGCCGGTTCTGATAGAAGCCGTCGAGTTCGTGGTTCAGGTCGGTCACAAACAGGTCCATCCACCCGTCCTGGTTGAGGTCAGCGGAATCGACGCCCATGCCCGAGCGCGCTTTGCCCCCTTCGCCGAGGGCCACTCCTGACGTAAAGCCGACTTCTTCAAAACGCCGCCCGGCGCGGTTCACAAAAAGAAAATTGGCCACCGTGTCGTTGGACACGAACAGGTCCATCCACCCGTCGTTATTGATATCTGTCGCCACCACGCCCCACGATTTGCCCGGATTGTCGGCAATCCCCATCTTCTGGCTCACATCGGTAAAGGTACCATCGCCGTTGTTGTGAAAGAGCCAACTCGCCATCGGCGAATAGATCCGGGGATAGCAATACTCATTCAGCCCCTTGATGGCGGGAATGCTCGGCGCTCCGCAGTTGTGGTGTTTCGACTTGTCGAAATCAACGAACCGTTCCGCGCGATGCGCCCTTGCTCAGGATCCGCCAGCTCATCTATTCGACAAAAGGGCAAGCCACAATCTATGTGCTCGGCCTGTATCGATCGGATCGGCATACCCTGTTAATCCGAAGATTTCGCTAGAGTTGTGGACAACTCCAGTTGCAGTTCGCCGCAAGATGCCTTCTCACCAGCGCCTCATGGATATCAGCCCGCTTTTCATTGCGAACGCGCAAGCGGCGAAACTGGTTTCGCCAGGCAAACGTCCGTTCGACCACCCAACCGCCATCGCCCCAATCCGCGGTGTTGCGCTTGGCGAGCCAAGGCACGATGCCGACGCTCGCGAAGAACCTGCCGGATCGCCTCCGCGTTATAACCAGGGTCGCCTAACACGCAATCAGGTCGATGGCGCGGACACACGCGCGCACTCCCTGCAAGGGTGGGATGGCATCAACCAGCGCGAGCGCTTACCGCGAATCGATACGATTAGCCCCGGTGAGCAACGGCAGACGCCGAGCCCGCATGGGCTGCGCTCTACCAATCGGCAACCGTAATACATCCAAGGCATTACGAAGATCGAACATCATCGATCTTCGAGACTTTAGCTCAATGTAGTAAGTTAAGAATGAAAGGTGAACGATTGATTTCAATTATTTTGGTGGCCAGGGACGGAGTTGAACCGCCGACGCCAGCCTTTTCAGACTGGCGGTAATAAGTGTTTACAACGACTTAACAGGTCTTAGGTGGCTGCGTAAGTACTTCAAAGGTCGTCAAAGACACACTTATCTTGGGCTGGAATCTTGGGCTGGGACTCGACGCGCTCCAGAGCAAAATCGACGAATGGAAAACTGCAACCCGAATCACTCCCGCTATGCCTGCTTGAAATCGAGAACCATCGTGTTCCGCCGTGCAGGCGGTCATTTCTCGAGGCTACAAACCAGGACTGGGAACGCGATCGCCTTGTTTGTTCCGCTGGGCGGATACGGTATGCCGCCATCCATCAGGCTGGCGGGGCGGGCTTCCCCATGCACATGACCGGTACGGTAGCTGCCATTGGAATTCATGTCGCAATTATCGTCCACGTAATGCGCCGACGACCTGGGCTCTCACTCCACTCCGCAACTCCGTTCT
>Ga0265314_10004615_pt1 | contig 12691 bp, 10 predicted proteins | sample 4126metaG_FD_203106 | JGI IMG/M metagenome (GOLD analysis project Ga0265314, IMG submission 203106) | Rhizosphere microbial communities from Carex aquatilis grown in University of Washington, Seatle, WA, United States - 4-1-26 metaG | ecosystem: Host-associated > Plants > Roots > Rhizosphere >... | reverse complement strand
ACGATCATGGCCTGCGTGCTGCTCTCGCCATATATCGCGATACAGAAAATCGCCGGCACAATCGCCAAAAGTCGCGTGATCAAGCGCCGCAGCCACGGGCGCAGCCGAATTTCGAGGAACCCTTCCATTACGATCTGACCGGCCAGGGTGCCGGTGAGCGTCGAATTTTGCCCCGAAGCCAGCAGGGCCAGAGCGAACAGGATGCTCGCGATGGTCACGCCGACCATGGGCGAGAGCAGTTCGTAAGCCTGCTCGATTTTGGTGACCTCTTGCTTCTCGTAAAATACGGCCGCCGACACGATCAGGATGGCCGCATTGATGAAAAGCGCGCCCATAAGCGCAATCGTCGAATCGATGGTCGCAAACTTGATCGCTTCGCGTTTGCCTTCGACGGTTTGTTCGTATTTGCGCGTCTGCACGATTGAGGAGTGCAGATACAGATTGTGCGGCATGACCGTGGCCCCCAGAATGCCGATGCCCACGTACAGCATCTCTTTATTCGTCATCAGGTCCGCGGTTGGAACAAAGCCCTTGAGCAGTTCCGCCATTTCCGGTTTCGCGAAAATAATTTCGAGACCAAAACACACGCCGATCGTCAGGATCAACACGATCACCAGCGCTTCGAGATATCGGAAGCTCAGGTGCTGCAGGTACATGACAATCAACACATCCAGCGCCGTGATGCACACGCCGACGAGCAGCGGAATGCCGAACAGGAGTTTAATGGCGATTGCCGAACCGATCACTTCCGCCAGGTCACAGGCACAAATCGCGATCTCGCACAGGACCCACAGGAAAATATTGACCGGCCGCGAGAAATGACCGCGGCAGGCCTGCGCCAAATCGCGGCCCGTTGCAATACCCAGGCGCACGCACAAGGCCTGCAACAAAATGGCCATGAAGTTTGAAATCAGGACGACCGAGAGCAGCGAGTATCCAAAGCGCGAGCCACCTTCGAGGTCCGTGGCCCAGTTGCCGGGATCCATGTAACCCACTGCAACCAGGAACCCGGGCCCGCCATATGCGAGTAATTTACGCCAGAAACCCAGGCCTTTGGCCACGGGCACCGAACCGTGGACTTCGGGCAGGCTTTTGGCGGCCTGTGCATTGCGCCAGCCAGGATCGTTCCCTGAACCGCTTATGGGCGGAACGGCTTCTTCCATGGCCAACGCACACCTTTAACCGCATGCCCGATGAATAATAGCCTTCAACTTCTTACCGACACCGCAAAATGTAGCCGTAGCTACAACAAAGTCAACGGGAAATATTTTGAAGAATCACGGCGACACGATACCTTCCTGGACCCATGACCGCCGCCCGACGCGCCAAAGCCAGGCGCACCGCGCCCGCCCCTGGTAACGGCCTCACCAGCGCCGAAACCCAGGCCGGCCTGCACGCCCGCGCCCGCTCGGACCGCTACGCCGAAACCGCGCAGGATTACGTCGAAGTGGTCGCCGACCTGATCGACGCCACTGGCGAAGCCCGCGCCGTCGACATCGCCCGGCGCCTGGGCGTCACACACGTAACTGTGATCAAGACCGTCGGGAGACTGCAGCGCGAAGGCCTGCTCAAAACACAGCCTTACCGCTCCATATTTCTCACCGACAATGGGCGCAAACTGGCTGTCGAGACGCGACGACGTCATTTGATCGTCGTCGATTTTCTGCGTGCGCTGGGGATTTCAACCGAGACCGCGCTGGCGGACGCCGAAGGCATCGAACACCACGTCAGCGCCGAGACCCTCGATGCGCTGGAAGCTTTCGTGAAGTCGCAGACCTCGAAGCGCAAGGCCGCGCGCAAAGCTTAGCGGTTGGACTTCTCGATCAGGCCGGTCGTCGAACGGCCTTCAAGCAATTCGATCAAGGCCACGCGCCCGCCCCACTTCTCCACCATTTCCCAGCCCACGACGTTCTGTTTGCGTTTGTAGTCCGCGCCTTTGCACAGCACATCCGGCCGCAGCGCTTTGATCAGCTCGTGTGGCGTGTCTTCATCAAAGAGCACCACCGCGTCGATGCATGCCTGCGCCCCGAGAATCCGCGTGCGGTCGTATTCAGGCTGCACCGGCCGGCCCGGCCCTTTCAGGCGCGTAACTGAAGCGTCCGAATTCACGCCCACGATCAGCACATCGCCCAGCCGGCGCGCTTTTTCCAAATAGCTCACGTGCCCCAGGTGCAGAATGTCGAAGCATCCATTGGTGAAGACCACCTTGCGTCCGCGCCGGCGTATCTCGGCCGAAAAAGCCGCGGCTTGCGCCCGCGACATCAGCTTGCGCTCAAAAAGTGGCGCACCCGCGGAAGCGGCATCGAGCAGTTCCTGGTCGGAGACGCTCGCCGCGCCGAATTTGGCCACCTTTACGCCCGCGGCCAGATTCGCCAGCCAGGCCGCTTCACTCAAATCGGCGCCCGCAGCCAAAGACAAAGCCAGCGTCGCGGCGACCACATCCCCCGCCCCGGTAACGTCGAAGACTTCACGCGGGCGGGACGGCAGGTGCAACAATTCCGGTGCTTTGCTCACTGGAACGCTTTCGGCCAGCGTCATGCCGCGTTCGCCGCGCGTGATCAAGCAGTGCTTCACACGGACCTGCTTGCGAATCTGCAGCGCCGCTTTGGCCGCGGAGGCGTCGTCATCGACATTCAGTCCGGTGAAGTCCTGTGCTTCGCGACGATTGGGTTTGAGCATGGTCGCGCCGGCGTACTTCGACCAGTCGCGCCCTTTGGGATCGACGACTACCGGCTTGCCGCGCGCGGCGGAAATGGCCGCGCGGCAGAGCGCGGGGGTCAGGACACCTTTAAGGTAATCCGAAAGCACAATCGCATCGGCCCACTTCACCGCTTCGCGCACGCGCCTGAGCAATTGCGCTTCAATCTGCTTTGAAAACCCGCCGCGCCGCTCGCGATCCAGCCGCACCATCTGCTGATGCCGCGCGATGAGGCGGCACTTCGATGTCGTGGGACGGTCCGCCGCGGTAATCAAGCCTGTCACGCCAATGCCCAGATTGCGGGCTTCGTCGCGCACGATCCGGCCTTCCTGATCGTTTCCCACCACCGCGCACAACCGGACTTGAGCGCCCAGTGCGACCAGACACTTGGCCACGTTCGCCGCGCCGCCTAAAAAGCGTTCTTCGTGATCGATCTCGAAAACCGGGACCGGCGCTTCCGGCGAAATGCGCCCAACGTTGCCTTGCAGGTACACGTCGAGCATTGCATCGCCGATCACGGCGAGCTTGCAGCCGATGCCATCCCGCAAAATCGCGCGGACACGTTCAAAAGTCGGCTCGCGAAATTCCCCGCTCACGCGCGCACCTCCGGCCGTCCGGCCAGGAATCCTGTCACATAGCGCCGTACGCCTTCTTCAAGCGTGACAAATGGGCCAGCCAAACCGGCGCGCGCGCGCTTGGCCGCAGCCGCACAGGTAAAGTATTGGTATTGTGCGCGTAGATCTTCAGGCATCGGGATGTATTCGATGTTCGGCGCGCGGCCCAGCGCGGCAAAGGTGGCTTCGGCGAGCGCCTTGAACGTGCGCGCCTGCCCGGTGCCGACGTTGTACAGTCCATTCGGCGCGTCTTTCGTTACCGGCGCGCGCAGGAAATGCAACACCGCGGCGACCGCGTCATCCACGTACACAAAGTCACGCTTCTGGCCGCCGTCCTCGAAGTCCTTGCGCTCCGACTTGAAAAGCTTGACCTGGCCCGTGGCCTGAATCTGCTTGAAGGTATGGAGGACCATCGAGGCCATGCGGCCCTTGTGGCCTTCGCGCGGGCCGTAGACGTTGAAGAATTTCAGACCCGCCCAGCGCGGCGGCGTGATGCGCTGCTCCAAAGCCCACAGATCGAAAAGGTGCTTCGATTCACCGTACAGATGCATGGGCTTGAGCTGGCGCGGGTCGGCTTCGTCGTCAAAGCCCTGCGCACCGTCGCCATAGGTCGAAGCCGAGGACGCATACACGAAAGGCTTGGCATGCGCGGCGCACCACTTGAACAGCGTGCGCGTGTATTCGGTGTTGTTGGCCAGCATGTACGCGCGGTCGCGCGCGGTGGTCTCGCTGCACGCGCCGAGGTGCAGAATCGCTTCCACGCGCTCGGCCTGGCTTGCAAGCCACTCCGGGAGCCGGTCGGCGCGCACAAAGCAGACGCGTTCGGACTCGTCGCCCAGGTAACGCGCGCAATTCTCGGCCTCGTGATCGACCGCGAGCAATTCTGTCGAGGGGGATTCGAGAAGCTTGAGCGCCAGGTTGGCGCCGATGAAGCCGGCTGCGCCGGTCACCACGATCATTACGGGGTCAATCTCCGTTGGGCGTTAGAGGCGCCGATTAAACCCGGCGCCCGGCCCAAGGACAAGCGACTCTGCGACGATTCTTTACTTGGCCGGCGCCGGAGCCACGGGTGTTGGCTGGGCTTCGGGCTTGGCGTCCTTCTTCTCGACTTTCTCTACGTCCTTCTTTTCGGCGTCCTTTTTCCCGTCTTTCACGGCTTCCTTCTGCAGAATTATTTCCTTCGGCGCGTCCTTTTTGTCGTCTTTGGCCTCTTCCTTCTTTTCGAATGCGCCTGGCTTGATCTCCGTAAGCTGATCGCCCAAATCGACAGCGTTGTCCCCACTGATCTTGATCACGGCGCTCTTAAAGAGAATCTTTTCTTCGTCATACAGGACCAGCACGTATTCGCCGTCCGGCACGGCCTTAATGGTCACATTGCCCTTCTCATCCAGGTCGGCGCCGGGCTGATGGCCCAGAAACATGGCCGGACCGCGGCCCTTGCCAAAGCGCATATTGTCGGCCATCTGCCGGTTGGTCACGGTGGCGCGCACGCCCACAATCGGTGTCTTGTCGGCATAGGTCAAATGCGCCTTCACCAGCCCGCCGTGGCGCAGCTTGATCTCCGAAACGTTCTCGCCGACGTTCAGCTTGCCCGAGCGGTTATCGCCGCTGGGCAAATAGCCATCGGCAGCCGTGTTCAAGTAAATCGCCTGGTAATCGCCGGGATCGACTTCGGCGAGCGTGACCGTGCCCTTGTCATCCGTCTTGCCGGTGAACTGCTGGCGCATGGCCCCGTTGCGGCCGGCCTGAATGAAAAGGTTCACATTTACTTCGGCCACCGGCTTGCCTTCCATGTCGGAGACCTTCACCACAACTTTGGCGCGGTTGATGGCGCGCAGCAACACAGTCGCTTCATGCGCAACTTCGGGGTCGCCACTCTTGGCCGCTTCTTCAAGTTCCTTGCGCGCTTTTTCGCCCAAGGCCCTAAGGCTCTCGGATGCGCTCCCGCGTTCATCGAAGTCCGCGCTCGCGAGCTTCGCCACGAGTTCGCCGGCGCTGGCCGTCGAGGCCGGGCCCTTGGTCGCTTCAACAGGCTTCGGTGCGGTTGGCGTATCGCCTTGGGCGGCTTCTTCCGCGCAGGCGCAATGAACCACGCCCGCACACAAAAATCCCGCGACCAGGAGCTGAAGCTGTTTGGACATTGGCGCCCAGAACCTCCCAAAGTTGCCCGAATCCCAATGGAATAAGAACATTATACACCGCCGCACAGTCACATGATCAATATCGCACAAATTGTTTTATTTCAATACCTTATAAACTTTACAAGGTGCCTTACCAGCCTACATCCTTGCACACATTGCGGTTGCGCGCAATCTTTCTACGGACCTGCGCCGCCAGGACCGCATCCTCAATCTCCGCGGGGTTCCAAAAGGACAGCATGCGCTCGCGCAGCCGCGTCTTAAGCGCGGCGTGCACAGGCTGCGCGGAGAGGTCGGTCAGCTCCAGCGGGTCTGCTTCGAGGTCGTACAAGCGCTCTTCCGCAGTGTGGTTATGGACGTACTTGAAGCGCCCTTCGCGCAGGAACGCGCGCGGGTGGTTCCAACCTTCGCCTTCGAATTCGCCGAACACGTATTGCCCGCCGAAGTCCTTCTCGCGCCCGGTCATAAGCGGCACGAGCGAATGTCCGCTGACGCGCAGAGGAGCGGGCAGTAGCACGCCCGCGAAGTCCAGGAACGTGGGATACAGATCGACGAGCGAAACCGGCGTCGTCACCCGCATACCCGCTTTGACGCGCCCCGGTGCGCGCACAATCAAAGGTACGCGGATCGAGCTTTCCAAGAGCGTTGTCTTGCCCCAGAGCCCATGTTCGCCGGCCATCTCGCCGTGATCGCTGAAGTAAAACACAATCGTATCTTCGGCCAGGCCCAGCTTTTCGAGTTCGTCGAGAATCCGGCCCGCATACTCATCGAATTCAGTGATCAGCGCGAAGTAGACTTCGCGGCAATAACGCACCTGGGCTTCGGGCAGATCTTTCAGGTGTCCGTAGTAGTGCTGCATGTAGCGGTCACAGGTGTCGCGGCCCGTCCCCAGCCTGTTCGCGGGCAGATCGCCTTTGCCCAGATAGCCCGGCAGCAGGTCCGCGCGGGCCTTCCAGGGCGGGTGCGGCAATACGAAGCTCGCGCAAACCGCCCAGGGCTGGCCTTGGGGATTGCGCGCTTTCTCGCGCAGCAACTCCAGCGTGCCGTCGAGAATGCGCAGGTCATGCGCGAAGATCGGCTGGCGCTCCGGCTTGTCGGGCCCGGCTTCCATCAATTCGGTCCACATGCCACGGCCGTCGGGCCCGCTGGTGTAGGGAAGCGGATCGGTCCAGGAGTGGCTTGTGCGAATGCCATACGAATAGAATTGTTCGCCCGCCACGTTGGCTTCCAGGACCGGGCGCCGGTCGAAGCCGTACATCTTCTGGTAGCCGTTGAAGTGCATTTTGCCCACAAGCGAGGTCTCATACCCGCCCGCCGAGAGCGCGTGCGCCCACGTCAGCGTGTCTTCGGGCATTGCCGCGGTGTTGTTCCAGCAGCCGATCTCGTGGCAGTACAGCCCCGACATGAACGACTGCCGGCTCGGTGAGCACAACGGACTGTTGCAGTATGCGTTGTCAAAGACGGCGCCTTCGCGCGCGAGACGGTCCAGGTTCGGCGTGCGCACAATTTTGGAACCCATAAAGCCCGCGTAGGCCGGGTTGTGCTCGTCCGAAAAAAGCATCAGGATATTCGGCGCGCGGGTGGAACCCGTGCGCGCAAGCTTGATTCCCTGGGCGTCAGACATGAGGCGCTCCTATGGGTGCTTACTTCGCGCTATGAGCCTATTTACAATTGTGGCATATACAATATACTGTTGCGCCAAACGTAAGGCCTTTTCCTTACTTAAGGTGATGGAGGCGTGCTTACTATGTTCAAGCTGGCTCTGGGTTTCTGCGTTTTATACTCGATGCTTTATGCGGGCGAAGACCCGCTGACGCTTAAGCCTACGGACGATACCTTCCTGACGCCTGATGTCGCGGGCAAGCCCGGCGGTCGCGGCGAACGCAATGAATTCCAGATCTACGGCGGCGCGGACGGCAAGCAAGGCCGCGCGCTGCTGCGCTTCGACATGGGCGACCTCAAGGCCCCACCCGCGGTCGCGGTGCTGCGCGTGCATGTCTTCAACGCGGGCGCGCCGCCGAAATCCGAACTCGTCCGCTGCCATGCCGTCGTTCGCGAATGGAGCGAGAAGTCGGCGAGCTGGGACCAGTGCCAAGAAAACGATCTCTGGTCGCGGCCCGGTGGCGACTGGGACCCGCAGCCGCTTTCGGGATTCAACATACCCGTCAGCATGGGCGGTGAGAAAGGCTACTGGCTTGAATTCGACATCACCCCGATCGTGCAGGCCTGGATCGCGAAGCAGCGGCCCAACTACGGCGTGGTGCTGATGCTCGATCCGGGCAGCAAGGCCGAACTGCGCTGCAACAGCAAAGAGAACAATGCCAGCGGACCAGAATTGAAGCTCGCCTGGACCGCCAAGCTCGACCGCGGCGCGGCCGTGATGGGCTCGAAGCTCCGGCCCTACGGCGATCCGGTAAAGCTCGACCCCGAATGGACCACGGCAGCGCTCAACCAGGTGCGCGCGGGCGCGGCTTTCAAACAGCAGCTCACGGTGCGCGGCGGCGCCAAGCCGATCAAGTTCACAGCGGACAAGCTGCCCGAAGGCGTGACGCTCTCCCCTGAAGGCGTGCTGGAAGGCACCGTCGCCAAGGCCGGGCGCGTCTCGGTCAATTTCACCGCGAAGGGCGCCGACGGCCGCAGTTCCTCTAAGCGCCTGGACATCGACGTGGCCGCCGGCGATGTCGCGGCCAAGGGCGACAAGCCCGCCGAAGGCGGCGGTAATCCGCTTTTGCAGAACGCCAAGCCCGCGGAAAAAACCGAACCGAAGCCCAGCGGCAAAAAAGACGACGCGAACGAGTAAGCCAGAGCGTTAGCGCAGGATCAACGGAGTTTCATCGGGGCGCGGATCGAACATCGGGCAGAGCGACTCGACGTCGCTGGATTTCAGGACCGCAAACGCCGCCGCATTGGGCACCACCACTTCATACGAACGCGGCCCGAATACTTCTCCGGATTGCAGCCCGGCGCGTTCCCAATCCAATGAAGGTTCGCGGAGCGCCTGCTTGAAAATCACCGCGTACGCGCCGGGACCGGCGAAGCGCGCTTTGGTTCCGGGCGTGAAGCGCTTGGACGGGCCCAGCATGCAAAGCGCCTGCGCCTGGCCGAGCGCATCCTCTTCAGAAACGGATTTCGCGGGACCGATCTGCGCGTAGGCGAATTTCACCGGTGGCGTTTCCGTGGGACCATAAGCGGGCCGCGCAAAGGCGTGCTCGCGCGTGGCGTCCGGAGTATCGCTGCATAGCCAATCAAAAGCCACGCCGGCCAGCACCGCCAGGCCGGCCACCAGCCAGAAACGCTTGGCGTTAAGGTTGGGCGCGCGGACTGCGATGCGCGCCTGGGACGGCAGATGTGCGACGCTCATCGGCTTACCTCCACCAGACAACCTGACACGCGCCGACGACCAGCGGCGTGAACGGCGGCAATTTGGCCGGGTCCTGAAAGTCCGTGTCAAAGTTCCAGTCGCGCACCGGCGGATTGTAGACGTTGGTGCCGGTGCCCCACTGTTTCATGGCGACCTTGGACGGGAACAGGTTGACCATGCTCCCGCGGTAGCGGCAGGTGCGTCCGCCGCTCCAGTCTTCGTGGAAGCGCGGAAAGTTCTCCATGCCGCCGCTGTACGCGCCGCCGGGTGTGGATGGCACCGAGCCCGCGAGCACCGCCACGTTGTACGTCGTCGCCTGCGCCAGCGGCAAACCGCTGGCACTGGTCTTGGTGTCGTTCCATGAATTCGAGAGGAAGTTCACCGCATCGGAGATCACCGCCGCGCCTTTCTTGTTCGCCGCGTTGGTCCAGTTCGCAATGTTCGTGCCGGTCGCGTCGTCCTTCTGATCGTTGTTCGAATCCGCCATCTTGCGATTTTGACCCGTGTTGAAGTCGCCTTCGACGTACACCGGGTCTTCGGAGGCCAGCGTCATCCCGTTGCGCAGCGTGGCGCCGTTGACCAACCGGATGCCGTTGCGAATCGCCGGGTTGGAAGGATTGCTCATCACTTCGCCGAGCGTGTCTTCGCGGTACGAATAAATCAGCAGACCCGAGTTGAAACTCTTCGCCGCAAGAAAACTATTGAGCTGCGCAACGTCGATCTCTGTGACCTGAATGTTCTTGGCTTCTCGTGCGTCCCAAAGCGATTTCTGCGCGAGCAATCCCGGGAATGGGGCGAGATCGGTGGCCGTGAGCTGCGCGCCCTGCCAGTACAGCTTTGTTGTTGCGCCGTCGCTTGAAATCACCATGCCCTTGCTCATCGCGGTATCGTGGAAGTACCCGCGCCCGTACGTGCCCGAGGGATCCGGCACAAAGCGCTTGGTCGCCGCGTTGTAGCTGAAGCCGCCGCCCGGCGCCGGCGTAAAGGCCTGAATCGAGCCGATCCCCGGCTGGCTCAAGGGCTGCACGCCCATCGCGCCGGTCTGCAAGGTCCCGTTCCACAGATCCATTGCGCGTTCGGCAAAGGGCTTGATGTCGCCGGTGTCGGTGTACTGGTTGTTGTTGTTCAGATCGCGGCCCTGGTAGCGGCTGTCGAATCCCGAGTAGTTGGGAACAAATTGAGAAGCATCCGGCCCGCCCTGCCCACCCACACCGCCGCTGTAGCCGCCGCCATCCCAGAGTTGTTTGCTTTCCATCAACGCGTAACTCGAAGACGGCGCGCTGGGCGACAGGCTGGTCCAAGAGGACGGGAAGCTTGACGGGCCGTACGGCAGCGTGCCATCCATCCCGCGCTTCTTGATCCAAAGATCGCCGCCCGTCGCCAGGTGCTGCCACGCCGCCTGGCCCATGTAATTGTCGAGCCGTGAGCGCAGTGCCTGTCCGGCCGCGCGCACGTAATCGGTGTTGAAGATCTGCGCCACGCCCGTCGCACCGTAGCTGTTGTTGCCGAAGTAGAGCGATTTATTCGTATGCACGCGTCCCGAAAAGAGCGCGTTGGGGCCGGTGGTGATCTCCAAGTCCGCGTTGTTGCCCCAGAACGCCAGGAATTGGAACACGGGCTGCGCCTGGAAGTCCACGATCTTCTGCGTCGAGCCCGCCTGCTTGCTCGGATCGGGCGCACCCCACGGGCTGCCGACCGCGGCACTGTAATTCACCGCCGCCGAGATCTGGTAGGTGTAGACGTAGCGCAGGAAGCCCGTCGCGCCGGAGCTGTACGGCGACCACGCGCCCGTGGACGGATCCTGGATCTCAATGCGGTTGGGTTGCCGCGTGCCGAAGGCGTCGGTCGTCCCCAGGAACGTGATCGTGTACGTCACCGGCACGCCGGAGATATCCACGCTGCCCGACGCCGGCGGGTTCTGGTAGTTGGCGAGCGAATTGGAGATCTGGCGGATCGCATACGCGGTCCCGCCTTCAGTGAGATCGTCGTAGACCGTGTTGTAACGCAGGTTCTCCGTCGCGCGCTGCTCGCTCAAGCCCATTTGGTACAGCAGTCCGATCGCGCCGGCCATGGCGACCATCGCCACCAGCACGAGCATCAGCGCCACGCCGCGCGGGCGCGCATTTTTTCCTGGGTTATGCATGGCTGGCTCCCCGAATACCCTTCCCACTCCCGCCCACCGATATTTTGCCGAGACTTCAATCCAACGCCGAATTGCGCATCACGATAAGCCGCGAAACGCGGGCCTTGAGCAACGTTCCCGAGTTGCCCACCGGCTTGGCCAGATACAGCGTCACGCGGAGTTGATTGCCCGTCAGGTCGGCGGCGCCATCCGGATCGGGGCTGCCGCCCATGTCTTCGATGGTCATGCGTTCGACATAGCGTCCCACGACCTGCACGTCTCCCGTCGAAGTGCGCCGCTGAAGCTGGTTCACGCCGTCGGCCCCGCGCACGATCACGTAGGAAATTTCCGTGGGGTCCCAGACGATCGAGCCGCCCGAAATCACCGGCCGCCCCGCGACATCTAATTGCGGCTGCACGAGAATCACTTCGCGGCTGGCTTCGGTGAACTGCGCGTATTCAGGATCGGCGGTGTTGACGATCAGATGCGTGCCGCCCAGGCCTGTGGTCAACCCCGGATGCGCAAAATTGCTCGAATACCCCGGCGGCACGCCGCATCCTGGCGTCATGGGCCCGACGCCGGACGGACAATATAGTTTGTGCGCAATCGTTGCCGATACGTTCGTCGTCGATGCTACGTTCGAGAAATTGCCCAGGCGCGGATACTGTTTACCGCCTACCGTCGTGCGACCCGAGAAACGCAGGTCGTCGGCCATTTTTTCGAGCGCATTGCGCCCAAACTCCTGAATATCGATCTGCGTATCGCCCGTCGACGTCAAGCGGCGCGTAACCAGAAGCACCGAGAACACCATAATCGCCAGACTGGCCAGGATCGCCGTGGAGACCACGATCTCGACCAGCGTCATGCCCCGATAGCGGGGGTGGAAAGTGCGCACGCGGATACGCATTGCCGTAACACCCTCAATGACCTTCGATAACCATCGTCCTAGTTGCCCAGCAAGTTGGTGACCATGAACGGCAATTGATATCGCGTGCGCACTTTACCGGTCCAACTCGTCGATAACGTTTCCGGCGTGTCATAATAAATCGTTACGGTGGCGCGCAGCGGGTCCGGCGGCGTCTGCAGCGAAACCGCTCCGCTCGCCGGTAGCCACGGCGGCAGGGCCGGCGCGGCCAGGTAGTCCGATTCCTTCAGATTCAAGAACGCGTTCTGGCTCGCCGCGTCCGGGAAGTAATGCACGTACACGCGCGGGTTCAGTTCGCCGGGCACGTTGACGTGGCAGCGCGCGGTCACGTCACCCTGCGGAAAGCGCGGCGCGGCCAGCGTGGGCGTCGGGAAGGTCGTGTTGCAGATCTCGTCGAATGGAGCACCGGAAATCGATTCCACCACCGACTGCGCATCGAAGACCGCGATCTTGAGTGTGCGGTTGGCGTCGCTTAAAGCCATCGTGTGGCTCGCGACGCCCACCAAAGCCAGTCCGCCAATCAGCATGACCGAGAGCGCAACGAGGACTTCGACCAAAGTCAAGCCGCGCGTCCCATTCGGAACGCGCGGCTTGATCGTATGATTCATATTGTCCGGGCCATTCACCGCTATCTGCATACCGTCTTTGCGTCGCGCGTATGATCCAGCCGCGTATAGGTTGAGAAGTGACGTTCGCATGGCCCGTGCCCTCTCATGGTTGCTCATATTGCAAGGGAGAGGCCACGAAGTTTTCGGGCGGCGGTGCAGACCGAAATTCACGCATAACCCGCTTGGCACTACACGACTTGCGTCATTCAGAATTATTTGGGCTCG
>Ga0265314_10004614_pt1 | contig 12694 bp, 10 predicted proteins | sample 4126metaG_FD_203106 | JGI IMG/M metagenome (GOLD analysis project Ga0265314, IMG submission 203106) | Rhizosphere microbial communities from Carex aquatilis grown in University of Washington, Seatle, WA, United States - 4-1-26 metaG | ecosystem: Host-associated > Plants > Roots > Rhizosphere >... | reverse complement strand
CAGGCCGTGATGCTCTGGCACAAGGACCACGACCTGCAGGCATGCGACGTGATCATCCTGCCGGGCGGCTTCAGCTACGGCGACTACCTGCGGGCCGGCGCCATCGCGCGCTTCAGTCCCATCATGCAGGAAGTGGTCGCCCACGCGAAACGCGGCGGCCCGGTGCTCGGCATCTGCAACGGCTTCCAGATCGCGTGCGAGGCGGGGCTCCTCCCCGGCGCGCTGCTCCGCAATGCGAGCCTCCAGTTCCGTTCCATGCCCGTGACGATCCGCGTCGAGCAGACCAACACGCGCTTCACGGCGGCCGCGCGCGCCGGACAGTTGCTCACCATGCCCATCGCGCACGGCGACGGGCGCTACAGCGACAGTGACGCCGCGCTCGACGCGCTCGAGGGCAACGGGCAGGTCGTCTTCCGCTATGTGAACGCCGCGGGCGACACCACCGATGACGCCAACCCGAACGGTTCGATGCGCAACATCGCCGGCGTCACGAACGCCGCGCGCAACGTCGTCGGCCTCATGCCGCATCCCGAGCGCGCGGTGGAAACGCTGCTCGGGTCGACCGATGGGTTCGTGCTGTTCGAGTCGCTCCTGGCCGCCGTCCACGCCTGACCGGAGTCATCCCCATGCGACGCTGCATCGCCCTCACACTCGTCCTCGCCTTCGCCGGCGCCCGCGCGCAAGCGCAGACCGCCATCGACCCCGGCATGTCCAAGGCGCAGGTGGTCGCCAAGTTCGGCACGCCGTACGCTGAGCGCGCGGCGGGAAGCTCCACCTATCTGTTCTACAAGAACGGCGTCGAGAAGCGCGCCGGCATGAACGACATCGTGATCCTCGAGAGCGACAAGGTCGTCGACGCCGTGCTGCGCTCGAAGGATCGCAGCTACTCGGGCAAGAGTTCGTCGCCGCGGGAGATCCCGGCGAGCACCGCGCGCGCCGCCGGCAGGGAGAACGCCGCCGCGAAGCACGACGCGCCCGCGAAGAAGACCGCGGCGCCGTCCGCTGAACCGGCGTCCGCGCCGGTCAAGGGCAAGGTGCTCCCGGCCGAAAAGGCGCAACAGGAGGACGTCGTCCATCCCATGCCGCCCGCCGGCTCCGGCCAGCGCGCCGCGCAGAAGGCCGCCGATGACGCCGCCGCCAAGAAGACCGCCGACGACGCCGCGAAAAAGGCCGCCGCCGACGCAAACAAGAAGCCCGACCCGACGCCCGCCGCACCCACGAAGAAGCCCTGAGCACCGTCTCCTGACCTGGATCGCATTTCAGTGACTGCCGTTCCCCGCCCCGGCGACCCGACCATCACCCCGGCCCTCGTGGCCGAACACGGGCTCACGCCGGACGAGTACGACCGCCTCGTCAACATGCTGGGCCGCACGCCCACGTTCACCGAACTCGGCGTCGTGAGCGCGCTCTGGAGCGAGCACTGCTCCTACAAGCATTCCCGTCCCGTGCTCAAGACGCTCCCCACGACAGCGCCCTGGGTGCTGCAGGGGCCCGGCGAGAACGCCGGCGTCATCAGCATCGGCGACGGCCTCGCCGTCGCGTTCAAGATCGAGTCGCACAACCATCCGAGCGCCGTCGAGCCGTATCAGGGCGCCGCGACCGGCGTCGGCGGCATCCTCCGCGACGTCTTCACGATGGGCGCGCGTCCCATCGCGATGCTCAACTCGCTGCGCTTCGGTTCCCTCGACACGCCGCGCGTGCGCTACCTCGTCGGCGGCGTCGTGAAGGGCATCGGCGACTACGGCAACTGCATGGGGGTGCCGACGGTCGCGGGCGACATCATGTTCGACCCCGCGTACGAGGGGAATCCCCTCGTGAACGCGATGTGCGTGGGGCTCCTCTGCGAGGACGACCTCATCCGCGCGAAGGCCGAGGGCATCGGCAATCCGATCTTGGCCGTCGGGGCGCGCACCGGGCGCGACGGCATCCACGGCGCGAGTTTCGCGAGCGAGGACCTCTCGCACGAGAACGACGCCAAGCGGCCGCGCGTGCAGGTGGGCGATCCCTTCACCGAGAAGCTCCTCCTCGAGGCGACGCTCGAACTCATCGCGAGCGGCGACTGCGTGGCGATCCAGGACATGGGCGCCGCGGGCCTCACGTCGAGCAGTGCCGAGATGGCGGAGCGCGGTGATGTCGGCGTCGTGATCGACACGCTGAAGGTACCGGTGCGCGAGACGGGCATGACGCCGTACGAGATCCTCCTCTCCGAATCGCAGGAACGGATGCTCGTCGTGGCGAAGAAAGGCAAGGAAGAGACCGTTCGCGCGATCCTCGCCAAGTGGGACCTCACGGCCGAGGTGATCGGCGAAGTGATCGCGGAGCCGGTGTACCGCGTGGTCGAAGGCGATCGCGTCGTGGCCGAGTTCCCGGGCACGCGGCTCGTCACCGACTGCCCGCAGTACCATCCCGAGGCCCGGGAGAGCGAAGAGATCAAGGCGCTCCGTGCGCGCGACGTGCACGCCATCGCGCCGCGCGCCGAGGAAGCGAACCCGATGTGGACGCTCGTCCGCCTCCTCGAGTCGCCGACGATCGCGAGCAAGCGCTGGATCTACCGGCAGTACGACTCGACCGTGCGCACGAACACCGTGATCGGTCCGGGGCACGGCGACGCCGCGGTGCTGCGCATCCGCGGCACGAGCAAGGCGCTCGCGGTGAAGACCGACTGCAACGGCCGCTACGTCTACCTCGACCCGCGCGTCGGGGGGCGCATCGCCGTGGCCGAAGCCGCGCGCAACGTCGCCTGCGTCGGCGCGCGCCCGATGGCCGTGACCAACTGCCTCAACTTCGGCAATCCCAAGCGGCCCGAGATCTTCTTCCAGTTCCGCGAGGCCGTCGGCGGCATGGGCGACGCCTGCCGCGCCCTCGACACGCCGGTCACCGGCGGCAACGTCTCGCTGTACAACGAGAGCCCGATGGGCGCGGTCTACCCGACGCCCACCATCGGCATGGTGGGGCTCGTCGCCGACGTCGCGCACGTCACCGGCATGCGTTTCGCCACCGCCGGCGATGAGATCGTCCTCCTCGGCGAGCCGACCGACGAACTCGGCGCGAGCGAGTATCTCGCGTGGGTGCACGGCGTCGTCGCCGGCGCGCCGCCGGCCTGCGACCTCGCGAAGGAACGCGCGCTCATCGACACGCTGCTCGCGACCATCGGCGCCGGGCACGTGGCGTCGGCGCACGACTGCAGCGAAGGCGGCCTCGCCGTCGCGCTCGCCGAATGCAGCATCTGCGACCGCGACGACATGCGCGGCGCCGAGATCGATCTCTCGCCGTGGGCCGCGCTCCCCGAGCGCGCCCTCCTCTTCGGCGAAGCGCAGGGTCGCGTGGTCGTCTCGACCGCGCGTGCCGACGCCGTCCTCGCCGCGGCGAAGACGCATGGCGTTCCCGCGCGGCGCATCGGCACGGTGCGCGACGCGGCGCACGGACTCACCATCACCATCGGCGCGAAGCGCCTGCACTCCCCGCTCGCCCCGATCGCGGCCGCCTTCCACGACGCGATCCCCAACGCGATGCGGCGCGCCCCCGCCGAAACGGTGACGTCCGACGTCGCTGAAGGAGTCACGGCCTGATGTGCGGCATCTTCGGAGTGGCGGGCAAGCCCGACGCGGCGAGCCTCGTGAACCTCGGGCTCTACTCGCTGCAGCACCGCGGGCAGGAGTCGGCGGGCATCGTCGCCGTGGGCAACGGTGAGGCGCACGGGTATCGCGCGATGGGGCTCGTCGGCGAGCAGTTCGACGCCGACCGCGTGGCGCAGCTCCCGGGCACGACGGCCATCGGACATACCCGGTACTCGACGGCGGGGAGTTCCACGATAGAGAACGCGCAGCCGGCGCTCGTGAACTTCCGGAGCGGTCACATCGCGCTCGCGCACAACGGCAACCTCACGAACGCCACGGAGATCCGCGAGAAGCTCGAGGCATACGGCTCGATCTTCAGCTCGACGATGGACAGCGAGGTGATCGTGCACCGCCTCGCGCGCTCGATGGCCACGAAGCCCGAAGACCAGCTCGCCGAGGCGCTCCAGGGCGTCGAAGGCGCGTATTCGCTGCTCGTGCTCATCAACGAGACCCTCCTCGCCGCCCGCGACCCGCACGGCTGGCGCCCGCTCGTCATGGGCCGGCTCGGCGACGCCGTCGTCTTCGCTTCGGAGACCTGCGCCCTCGACATCGTCGGCGCGACGCTCGAACGCGAAGTGCTCCCCGGCGAGATCGTCGCCGTCGACATGGCCGGCCTGCGCTCCGTGCAGCTCCCGCCCGCGAAGGAACTGCACCGCTGCGTCTTCGAGCACGTCTACTTCGCCCGCCCCGACAGCCAGGTGTTCGGCGGCTCCGTCGACCGCGCCCGACGCGCGCTCGGACGCCAGCTCGCCATCGAGCACCCTGCGCCCGAGGCCGACTTCGTGTTCGCGGTGCCCGATTCGTCGAACGCCGCCGCCCTCGGCTATTCCGAGCAGAGCGGCTTGCGCCTCGAACATGCGCTCATCCGCAACCACTACGTCGGCCGCACGTTCATCCAACCCACGCAGGCCGGCCGCGACGCGAAGGTGCGCGTGAAGTACAACGCGGTGCGCGACGTCGTCGCCGGCAAGAGCGTCGTGATGGTCGACGACTCCATCGTCCGCGGCACGACCACGCGCGGCCTCGTCGCCCTCGTGCGCGGCGCCGGCGCCCGCGAGGTGCACATGCGCGTCGCCTCGCCGCCGATCACGCACCCCTGCTGGTACGGCATCGATACGCCCGAGCGCGATCAGCTCATCGCCGCCCGCATGGATCTCGAGTCCATCCGCAAGGAGATCGGCGTCGACACGCTCGGCTACATCTCGCTCGACGGGATGCTCGGCGCCGTGCCGGGCGGCCCCAACGGCTTCTGCCACGCCTGCTTCAGCGGGCAGTACCCGACCCAGCCGCCCACCATCCTCAAGAAGAACCGGCTCGGCGGTAACTAGCGCGCCGTTCCGCGCGGCGGTGTGCGGTCAGTGATCCGACCGCAGACCGCCGAGCGACACCTCCATGCCGGCGCCCGCGGCACGGGCACGCTCGTAGACGTGACGCAGCGCGGCCACGTCCTCCACGGCGAGACCGAGCGACTTGAAGAGCGTCACGTCGGCGCGCGACACGCGGCCCTCGAGCTTGCCCGCGAGCACGTCGCCGATCTCGCCGACGATGTGCTCGTCGCCGATCGCCCCCTCGCTCCGGGGAATGAGAAAGTCCCCCGCTTCCCGCATCGCCGACTCGCGCCGGTCGACGTACATCCGGGAACGGACCACCGCCGCCGTGTCGAGTTCCCGCGCCGCCGGGAGTGACGCGCCCACCGCATTCACGTGCGTGCCGGACGAGAGCCACGCCCCTTCGAGCACCGGCGTCCGCGCCGCCGTGATCGTGCAGACGATGTCGACGCCCTCCACGGCCTCTCGCGCGCTCGCCACCGCCGTCACCTCGAGCGGGAACCGCGCGCGTGCCCGCTCGGCGAACGCCGCGGCGCTCGCGCCGGATCGGCTCCAGACGCGCACGCGCCGTATCGGCCGCACCGCGCACATCGCCTCGAGATGCGGCATCGCGAGCACCCCGGCGCCGAGGATCGCCAGTTCGCTCGAGTCCTCGTTCGCCAGCAACCGCGTCGCGAGCCCGGAGACCGCCGACGTCCGGATCGCCGTGATCGACGACGCGTCGGCGATCGCCTGCAGCGTGCCGTGCGCCGCGTCGAACAGGAGCACCACTCCGATATGCGAATCGAACGGAGTCGTAACGTTGTCCGGGAAAACCGTGATGATCTTGGCGCCGAGCGATGCGTCCGCGCCCTGGCCGAGGATCGCCGGCATCGTCGCGAACGCGTTCGGCGTTCCGGCGAGCGGGAGCACCGTGCGCAGGGGAAGCTGCGCCGCCCCCTCCGCCACGTGGCGCAGGGCGCCGGCCATCACGTCGATGCACTCGGCCACGGGGAGAAACCGGGCCACGTCGCGGTCGGACAGGAGGAGGGTCGGCATGCCCGAAGGATGTATGCCTCCCCGCGCATCGGCAATTCCCTTATCGACCGATTTCCGCCCCGTCGGTACTATTCCGTCAGACTCGCACGGGGAGCCATCAGGTGACGCGGAACGTCTTCTTCTTCGGTAATGGCAGCGCCGAGGGCACGCGCGAATGGCGTGACCTGTTGGGCGGCAAGGGAGCCAACCTCCATGAGATGACGAATCTCGGCATTCCCGTTCCGCCCGGGTTCACCATCACCACCGCCGTCTGCGACGAGTTCCTCAAACACGGGACGCTCCCGGCCACGCTGCGCGACGAAGTCGCGGCCTCGCTCAAGCGGCTCGAGGCGGCGGTGGGGCGCACCTTCGGCGACCGCGACGACCCGCTCCTCCTCTCCGTGCGATCGGGCGCGCGCGTCTCGATGCCGGGCATGATGGAGACGATCCTCAACCTCGGCCTCAACGACGAGACCGTCGAAGGTCTCGCGGCGCAGAGCAAGAACCCGCGCTTCGCGTGGGACTCCTACCGCCGCTTCCTGCAGATGTACGGCGACGTCGTGATGGGCGTGCCGAGCCATCTCTTCGAGCAGCTCCTCGGCACGAAGCGCATGCTCTACGGCGCGACGACCGACGCCGACATCCCCGCCGACGTGCTCAAGACGCTCGCCGCCGAGTACAAGATGCTCGTGCGGCACGTCATCGGCCGCGAACTCCCGATGGATCCGCAGGAGCAGCTCTGGGGCGCCATCGAAGCGGTCTTCAGATCGTGGACGCTCAAGAAGGCCGTCGACTACCGCAAGGTGAACGGCATCGGCGACACGCCGGGCACCGCGGTGAACGTGATGGCGATGGTGTTCGGCAACCTCGGCGACGATTCGGGCACGGGCGTCGCCTTCACGCGCGACCCGTCGACGGGCGCCCGCGAGTTCTACGGCGAGTTCCTCGTCAACGCACAGGGTGAGGACGTCGTCGCCGGCATCCGCACGCCGCTGCCGATCACCGCGATGGCGACGGCGTTCCCCGACGCCTACGCCGCGCTCATGCAGGTGCAGGACACGCTCGAGCGTCACTTCCGCGACATGCAGGACCTCGAGTTCACCGTCGAGCGGCGCAAACTGTACATGCTGCAGACGCGCACCGGCAAGCGCACCGTCGCCGCCGCCGTGCGTATCGCCGATCAGATGGTCGGTGAGGGACTCATCACGCGCACCGATGCCGTGAAGCGCGTGAAGCCGGCGCAACTCGACCAGCTCCTGCACCCCGTGCTCGACCCGGGCACCAAGGCGACGGTGCTCGCCATCGGACTCCCCGCGAGCCCCGGCGCCGCGAGCGGCCAGGCCGTGTTCGACGCCGACGAAGCCGAGCGCCGCGCCGCCCGCGGCGACCAGGTGATCCTCGTGCGCCCCGAGACCACGCCGGAGGATTTCCACGGCATCGTCGCGGCGCGCGCCGTGCTCACCGAACGCGGCGGCATGACGAGCCACGCCGCCGTCGTCTGCCGCGGGATGGGCAAGGTGGCCGTCGTCGGCTGCAAGGACATCCGTGTCGACGTCGCCGCGCGCCACTTCACCGTCGGCGACACGGTCATCAGCGAACGCGACTGGATCACGCTCGATGGCGCCAACGGCCGCGTCTACGCGGGGCATCTCCCCACCGTGCCCAGCGAAGTGATGCGCGTGCTCGGCGGCACGCTCGCCGCCGGCGACGCGCCCGTGTTCCAGTCGTACGACGAGATCCTCGGCTGGGCCGACGAGGCGCGGCGCCTCAGGGTGCGCGCCAACGCCGACACGCCCAAGGACGCGCGCGTCGCGCGCCAGTTCGGCGCCGAGGGCATCGGCCTCTGCCGCACCGAGCACATGTTCTTCGAGGGCGACCGCATCACGCCGATGCGCGAGATGATCGTCGCGCACGACGAAGCCGGCCGCCGCCGCGCCCTCGAGAAACTCCTCCCCATGCAGCGCGCCGACTTCGAGGGGATCTTCGAGGCGATGGCGCCGTTCCCCGTCACCATCCGCCTCCTCGACCCGCCGCTGCACGAGTTCCTCCCGCACGGCGGCGAGGAAGCCAAGCTCCTCGCGCGCACGCTCGGCATCTCGCGGCCGGAGCTGAACCATCTCGTCGACTCCATGCGCGAGACGAACCCGATGCTCGGACATCGCGGCTGCCGCCTCGGCATCACGTACCCCGAGATCACCGAGATGCAGGCGCGCGCCATCTTCGAGGCGGCGGTCGCGGTGCGCACGCGCGGCTTCGAGGTGCACCCCGAGATCATGATCCCGCTCGTCGCGACGGTGAAGGAGTTCGACCACCAGCGCGCCATCGTCGACCGCGTGGCAGGCGAGGTGATGCCCCGCGAGAGCGACCGCGTGCCGTATCTCGTCGGCACGATGATCGAACTCCCCCGCGCCGCGCTCACCGCGGACCTCATCGCCGCCCGTGCGGAGTTCTTCTCGTTCGGCACCAACGATCTCACGCAGACGACCCTCGGTCTCTCGCGCGACGACGCCGGCCGCTTCCTCCCGCTGTACATCGAGAAGGGCATCCTCGCCGAAGACCCCTTCCGCGTGCTCGACGTCGAAGGCGTCGGCCAGCTCGTCGAGATGGCGGTGCGCAAAGGGCGCGGCGCGCGCGCCGACCTCAAGTGCGGCGTCTGCGGCGAACACGGCGGAGAGCCGTCGTCGGTGGCGTTCTTCCACCGCGCCGGGCTCGATTATGTTTCCTGCTCCCCGTTCCGCGTCCCCATCGCGCGGCTCGCCGCCGGGCAGGCCGCACTGGAGTAGAGATGTCCGAGGAGCTTCGCATGCACGCGCGCCTGCGGCTCGCCGCGTGGGCGTTCGTGCTCACCTGGATCCCTGCCACCATCGTGTTCGGCATCCGGCACGGCCGCGAGCTGCGATTCCAGGGCGACAGCGCCACGCATTGGGGGCCGATCGGCGAAGGCATCGTGAACTACGCGTTCATCACCGCCGTGCCCTGCGCGTTTCTCGCGCTCATCGTCTTCGTCTTTCACGCCGCGCTCACCGAACGCGCCGGCTGAGCGAGGAGCGGCGCCTCGGCGAACGCCGTCCGGCTGGCCGGTCCCAGCGGGCGTCGGACTAGCCCGTTTCCGGTTCTCGGTCGAACTACCGATTACCAGGCGATATCCCTGCCGCCCCGCCCCTGTCACCTCGATCCGTGCGGGGACTTGACTCATCAATATATTTAGATATCTTGATACCATGCCTCTGCTCCTCGAAGCCCCCGAACTCGTCGCCGCGCGCTTCCATGCGCTCTCCGACCCGACCCGCCTCCGCATCCTCGACATCCTCCGGGACGGCGAGCACTGCGTCTGCGACCTCCAGGCGGCTCTCGAGATCGCGCAGCCCCTCCTCTCGTTCCACCTCAAGGCCCTCCGCGACGCCCGGTTCGTCACCTGGCGCAAGCAGGGGCGCTGGGCCTACTACGCGCTCGATACCGCCACGCTCCTCGCCGCCCACGACGACGTCGCCCGCCTCCGCGCCCCGGCCGGTCGCCGTCTCGCCGTGCGCTGCTGCGACTGACCGACCACCGTCGCTCACGCCTCACCGGGACCACGCACCATGCATACCGACATCAAGTCCACCGTCCGCGACCGCTACGCCCGCGCCGCGCTCACCGTCGTCGAGGGGGGCGAAAAGGGGAGCTGTTGCGGCACGAGCGACTGCTGCGGCGACGACCCCATCACCTCGAATCTCTACGAGCAGGCGCAGCTGCAGAGCATCCCGCCGGAGGCCGTGCTCGCCTCGCTCGGCTGCGGCAACCCGACGGCGCTCGCCGAACTCAAGCCGGGCGAGACGGTGCTCGACCTCGGCTCCGGCGGCGGCATCGACGTGCTCCTCTCGGCGCAGCGCGTCGGGCCGACGGGCATGGCGTACGGCGTCGACATGACCGACGAGATGCTCGCGCTCGCACGCTCCAATCAGGCGGCGGCCGGCGTCACCAACGTCGAGTTCCGCAAGGGCGACATCGAGCACATCCCTCTCGCCGACGCCTCCGTCGACGTCATCATCTCGAATTGCGTCATCAACCTCTCGGCCGACAAGCGGCGCGTGCTCGCCGAAGCGTTCCGCGTGCTGAAGCCCGGCGGCCGGTTCGCGGTGAGCGACGTGATCGTGCGCGGCGAGATCCCCGAGGACGTGCGCCGCTCCGCGGAACTGTGGGTCGGCTGCGTGGCCGGCGCGCTCGACGAGCAGCACTTCCTCGCCCTGCTGCGCGAGGCCGGCTTCGCGAACCCGTCCATCGAACCGACGCGCATCTACTCCGCCGACGACGCGCGCATCTTCGCGCAGGCCGCCGGCCTCGACGGCGAGCGCCTCGCCGCGGAGATCGACGGCAAGATCATGAGCGGCTTCGTGCGCGCGACGAAGCCCGCGTCGTGCTGCGGCCCCGACTGCTGCGGCGGCAAGAGCTGACATGAACGCCGCACCGACGCTGCGCCGCGCGACGAAGCTCGACATGCCGGGCGTGCTCGCCCTCCTCGAGGCGACGAAGCTCCCGCCCGACGACGCGCACTCGTGGATCGACTTCTTCATCATCGCCGAGACCGACGACGGGACGATCGTCGGCTCGGCCGGGCTCGAACTGCGCGGCGACGATGCCCTGCTCCGCTCCGTCGCGACGCATCCCTCGGTGCGCGGCACGGGCATCGGCGTGCAACTGATCGAGTCGGCCATCGAGATGGCGCGCTCGCTGCGGCTCGAGCGCGTCTATCTCCTCACCACATCGGCCGCCGAGTGGTTCCCGCGCTTCGGCTTCACGCGCGTCGCGCGGGAGGAAGTGCCCGAGGCCGTGCGCTCGTCGGTGCAGTTCTCCATCGAGACCTGCTCGTCGGCGGTCGCGATGCGCCTCACGCTATGACCCGCATCGCGCTCATCGGCGACCTCCACGCGAACCTGCCGGCGCTCGAAGCGGTGCTCGCGGCCATCGACGCGCGAGGCGACATCGCCGCGACGTATCACGTCGGCGATCTCGTGGGCTACGCGCCGTGGCCGGACGAGACGGTCGCGCTCGTGCGCGCGCGCGGCATCGCGGGCGTGTCGGGCAACTACGACTCGACAGTCGCGCTGGGCTACAAGCACTGCGGCTGCAAGTACGAAGACCCTCGTCAGGAGGCGCTCTCGCACCTGAGCTTCGAATGGACGAAGGCGAACACCGGCGCGGAGACGAAGCGCGCGCTCGGCGAGCTCCCGTTCTCGCTCGCGGTGCGGCCGTCCGGCGGGCACGCGGCGGGGCCGCAACTGGTGATCGTGCACGGTACGCCGGTGCTCAACACGGTCTACTGGCACGCGGACCGCACCGACGACTTCTGTCGATCGATGGCGGCGCTCGTCGGGCTGAAGCCGGGCGACGTGATCGCGTTCGGCCACACGCACAAGGCCTGGCATCGCGTCGTGGACGGGATGCACTTCGTGAATTGCGGTGCCGCCGGACGGCCGAAGGACGGCGACTGGCGCACCGGCTTCGTGACGCTGGCGTTCGGCGCCGAGGTGTCGGTCGAGTTCCACCGCCTCCCGTACGACATCGAACGCGCCGCCGGCGCGATCGTCGCGAGCACGCTCCCTGACGAGTTCGCGGAGTTCCTTCGCACCGGCGGCACGCTCGCGCCGTCCGCGGCGCCCGCTCCATCCCGCACCGACATCCCATGACCGCCGCCACGCAGCCGGCGCCCCCCGGCGCCGACGCGCCCGTGCTCCGCCGCCTTTCGACGCTCGATCGTTTCCTTCCGCTGTGGATCTTCGCCGCGATGGCCGTCGGCATCCTGCTCGGGCGCGCCTATCCCGGGCTTGGCGCCGCGCTCGACCGCGTGCAACTCGCCGGCGTCTCGGTGCCGATCGCCATCGGGTTGCTCTGGATGATGTACCCGGTGCTCACGAAGGTGCGCTACGAGACGATCGGCCGGCACGCGAGCGACACGAAGCTCCTCGGCACGTCGCTCGTGCTCAATTGGGTCGTGGGGCCGCTTCTCATGCTCGGCCTCGCCTGGCTGTTCCTTCCCGACCTCCCCGCGTATCGCAACGGGCTCGTGCTCATCGGTCTCGCCCGCTGCATCGCGATGGTGCTCATCTGGAACTCGCTGGCCTGCGGTTCCGGGGAACTCGCGGCGGTGCTCGTCGCGCTCAACTCCGTGTTCCAGATCCTCACGTACTCGGTGCTCGGCTGGCTCTTTCTCACCGTCGTGCCTGGGTGGTTCGGCGCCGACACCACCACGCTCAACGTCTCGATGGGGCAGATCGCGCGGAGCGTCGGGACCTTTCTCGGCGTGCCGCTCGTCGCGGGGTTCCTCACGCGGAAGGTGCTCGTCGCGCAGCGCGGCAACGCCTGGTACGACGACGTCTTCATGCCGAAGTTCGGCCCGACGGCGCTGCTCGGCCTGCTCTACACCATCGTCCTGATGTTCGCGATGCAGGGGCACCGCCTCATCGAGCTGCCGCTCGACGTGCTGCGCATCGCGCTGCCCCTGCTCGCGTATTTCGCGATCATGTTCTCGTTCGCTTTCTGGTTCTCGCGCCGCCTCGGGTTCGACTACGAGACGACGGCGTCGCTCTCCTTCACGGCGGCGGGCAACAATTTCGAACTGGCGATCGCGGTGGCGATCGCGACGTTCGGCATCGCGTCGGGCGAGGCGCTCGCCGCGGTCGTCGGGCCGCTCATCGAGGTGCCGGCGCTCGTCGGGCTCGTGTACGCCTCGCTCTGGGCGCGCCGCCGGTTCTT
>Ga0265314_10004612_pt1 | contig 12698 bp, 14 predicted proteins | sample 4126metaG_FD_203106 | JGI IMG/M metagenome (GOLD analysis project Ga0265314, IMG submission 203106) | Rhizosphere microbial communities from Carex aquatilis grown in University of Washington, Seatle, WA, United States - 4-1-26 metaG | ecosystem: Host-associated > Plants > Roots > Rhizosphere >... | reverse complement strand
TGAAGCCCGCGCTGGCGCTGGAGAGCGAAAACACGCCGCATGGATTCGGTGTTGGAGTTGGACTCGGTGTCGGTGTGGGCGTGGGCGTTGGAGTCGGCGTCGGAGTCGGCGTCGGGGTCGGTGTCGGCGTCGGTGTTGGTGTCGGAGTCGGCGTTGGCGTCGGAGTCGGCGTCGGAGTCGGCGTTGGCGTCGGAGTCGGCGTCGGTGTCGGAGTCGGCGTCGGAGTCGGCGTTGGCGTCGGAGTCGGCGTCGGCGTCGGTGTCGGAGTCGGAGTCGGTGTGGGCGTCGGTGTGGGTGTCGGCGTCGGAGTCGGCGTCGGCGTTGGCGTCGGAGTTGGCGTCGGAGTCGGTGTAGGGGTCGGGGTAGGGGACGCCGTAGTAAAGCTCCACGTTGCTGAGTTCGTACTCCCGCCCGGCCCGTTCGCCTTGATGTACCAGCGGTACGTGGTGGCAGCCGAAAGGGTTGGCGAATACGTTGTGCCCGAAGTGTTCGACACCAATCCTGGAGGATTACTGGTCCCGAAGTAGACGCCGTAGCTGGTGGTGTTGGTCGAGGCGCTCCAGTTCAAGGACGCGGAGGTCGAGATGCCCGAGGATCCATTGCCGGGGCTGGACAGAACCGGAGTTGAGGGAGCGGGCGTCGGAGTCGGCGTGGGAGTCGGGGTCGCGGCGCTGTAGGTGATCGTGAGGGTGGCCGCCAACGACGGCGACTGGCTCGAATCCGCCGACTGGAAGCCCACTACGTTCTGCCCGATCGGGGCCCCGCCACTGATTCCGATCCGCATCCCTGTGTAGCCGCCGCTGGTGTTTATGTTCGAGAGATTTATGAGGCTCCATGTGGCCGGCGCCGAGCCGTTGATAGACGAGATCGGGATATCTGTCCACGCCTTCGTGGTCGAATTGGCGATGTCGTTGTTCGTATACATGGAGCCGCTGATCGGGAAATTCGAGGAAGGATACCACTCGGCCACAAAGTTTCTGGTGTCGTCGTTGTTTATCCAGAAGAACGCCAGCGTCATGTTGGCGGAGGAAATGGACGCTCCGACCGGGAGCGCGGAGGTGTCGAAGTCGAGGGCGACGAGTTCCGTCCAGTAGTAGCCCCCGACGACCGACTTGCGGGCGTATAGCCCCGTGTCCCCAATGCTCACGTCGTGGAAGACCGGGGGCCACGCAAAGGCTGAGACGCTGTGCCCGTTGATCACTCCCCTACTGGAGGTCGTGTCGGGATAGTACGGAGCCTCATCGGCCCACAGCAACCCAGGCCCGAACGCCTTGAGCACCGGACGAACAGCCGGCCACGGCCTGGCGTCCAGACGATACTTCCCTCCGCCGAGATCCCAGACGGAGTAGTTGGCTCCGCTGCGGATTTTCTTGGGCCCGGTCTCCTTGCTCTCGGAGGAGAGCCCGAAGAACACGAACAGGGGAAGCAGCACCCCGACGATGACCAGCAGTGTTTTCTTTGGCGTCATTTCAACCAGCCCATGATCCAATCCCCCGTCGAGGGGGCAACCGTGAATTGAACTTGCGTTCCGCTGATGATGGCCGTAGAGCGAAGTGTCCAGGACGGCTTGCCGAATGTAACCTTCCGATGCTACTACACCGCCTATCCCAACTCCAACTCGTACGTCCGCCGGAAGAACCCGTCCGTCATTCCCGCCATATAGTCGCACACCACGCGGTGCATGGGTTCGCCAGCCGTCCCCTCGTGGTCAGATTCCCGAAGCCGCTCTGGATACAGGACGAAGTGGCCGAACAGCTCAGCGATTCAGGCGCCTTATCTGCCGGTCGAGCGTGCGCCAGCGCCAGAGCGGCGCGGACCACCTTCGCATCCGCGGCCTTCGTTCTGAAGCCGCTGGCGGGGTAATCTCTATGGTGCGAAGAAGCCGTCGATGTCCAGGATCAGGTGCGTTTGATCGGTGACGAAGGCGCTGACCGCGCCGCCTGTGCCGCTCGGCACCAGCGCCGCGTTGGCCACGATCAGTCCCTGGAACGAATTCAGCGTCGAGACGAACGGTTGGCTCTCGCCAGTCGGCCAGAGAGTCAGGAATGACAGCGGGCCGCTCGGCACCACCGTGGCGTTGAGCGAATACGCCTGCGCCGTGGAAGGGATGCTGCAGCCGGCGGACGGCACGGGGAAGCTACGCGTCCCGTCGGCTGACAAAATGGGCCCCCCGAACGTTCCCGTCGGGTTGCGCGTGTCGGCTATGCGGCACGGCGTCACCGGATAGAAGGACATGCCCCCTGTCCCCGGCGCGGCGAAATAGCCGTTGATGTCCAGGATGAGATCCGTTTCGTCCGTGACGTACGCGGAGATGTATCCTGCGTTCCCCGCGGGAACGATGGCCGCGTTGGCCACAATGGTTCCGTCGAACGAATTCAGCGTCGAGACGCCGGGCTGGCTCTGCCCCGTCGGCCAGAGAGTCAGATACTGAAGCGCGCCATGAGGAACCACGGTTGCATTGAGCGAGTACGCCATGGCGGTCCCGGGCACGTTACAGGCGCTCGATGGGACCGCGAAATTCCGTGTATTCGCCGCGAGTATGCTCGGCCCGCCGAACGGTCCGGTGGCGCCGCGCGTGTCGGCAACGCGGCAGGGGGTTAACGGGTAGAAATCCAGCCCGCCCGAGGCGCCTGCCGGCGCGAAGTAGCCGTTGATGTCGAGGATCACGTGGCTCTGGTCCGTGACGAAGACGTCGATCGAGCCCGCGGTTCCGGCCGGAACCAGAGCGGCGTTGGCCACCACCTTCCCGGTGAACGAATTGAGCGTCGAGACCAAAGGACGCGGCTGCCCCGTGGGCGATAGAGTCAGGAAGCTGAGCGGTCCGGCGGGAACCACCGTGACATTCAGCGAGTAGCCCAGGGCGGAGTTGGGAATGCCGCAGGCGCTTTGCGGAATCGCGAAAGAGCGGCTCGACCCGCCGGACATTACGGGGCCGCCGAAGGGTCCGTCGGGGTAGCGCGTGTCCGCCACGCGGCAGGGCGCCACCGGAACGAAGACCGTGCCCGCCGCCCACTGGGTGACGATCACCGTTTGACCGGCAACCGGGAAACTGGTGCTGCGCGCCACACCGGTGGTGTTGGCGGCGACTGAGAAGTTGACAGTTCCAGTGCCCACGAAGTTGAGGGGCGAGGTGATGGTCAGCCATGGATCGAGCGGCGGTCCCACGGTCCATGGACAGAGGGGGCCGGTCGTCACCGTGATGCTGCCCGAACCAGCTGCCGGCGTGAACCCCGCGCTGGTGCTGGAAAGCAGAAACGCGCATGGATTCGGTGTCGGCGTTGGTGTTGGTGTCGAAACCGGAGTCGGAGTTGGGTTTGGTGTCGGTGTGGGAGTCGGACTCGGAGTTGGCGTCGGTGTCGGAGTTGGAGTTGGGGTCGGAGTCGGCGTGGGCGTCGGTGTCGGTGTCGGAGTTGGAGTTGGCGTCGGAGTTGGACTGGGCGTGGGTGTCGGAGTCGGAGTCGGTGTTGGAGTCGGAGTCGGTGTTGGAGTCGGAGTCGGTGTTGGAGTCGGAGTCGGTGTTGGAGTCGGCGTCGGCGTGGGTGTCGGCGTGGGAGTTGGAGTCGGCGTTGGAGTCGGCGTTGGTGTTGGAGTCGGCGTTGGTGTCGGAGTCGGCGTTGGTGTCGGAGTTGGCGTTGGTGTTGGAGTCGGCGTAGGCGTGGGCGTCGGGGTCGGCGTCGGCGTTGGCGTAGGCGTCGCGTTGGCCTTGAGGTTGTACCCGAAGGTGTACTCCACCGGATTCGAGTTCGCATTGCCGCACCCGGAGCACGAGACCACGCCGGCTCCGTTCAGATCGAAGCCGGAGGCTGGAAACGGGAATCCCATGCTCATGTTAATGGGCATGAATCGCATCGGCAGCGTGGTGGTGGTAGTCGTCATCTGACCGGCGCAATCCTGAACGCTCACCTCCGTGCCGTTCACTGAGTTGTTCGACGGCCAGAGGCTCCACGTATCCGAGCCAATGTCGAGGCTGAGGCTGAAGATCAGGGCCTGCCCCAAATAGTCCGTCTGAGCCGCCGTGCTCGCGGTAAGCGTGTTCGTTACGGTACAGGCGAAGGTGTTGATCGACTGCTCGGAGACGGTGATGGTGCCATCCAGAGTGCCCGTCAACGCGTAGGTGAGAGGATTCCAGGTATTCAGGGTGAGGGTGCCGGCGACCTCCTGATCGGTGGTGTACTGGACAGTGCTGCCAGCCGGACCAGTGACCGTGCCGGAACCGGTCCCGTGCACAGTGAGGTTCCCCGACATCGTTTGCACATTGGCGCGAAACGCGGTCTGCTTTGGCCCGAACTGCGCCCATGCGGCGCTCGCCAGTACGATCGCTGTTGACCCCACGATTGCGGTGACGACAGTCTTGCGGATCATGCGCCCCCCAGAGCCCGAAGACCAAACAGCAAACTGTCCCCGGATGCTTTTCTGATGAGATTCCCGAGGAGCGTCCCCAGTCGCAGAATTTTGAGGCGTTGAGGCGGCGGGCGTCCGGCTGCCCTCGCGAGGTTATCCCAGCTCCTGCTCGTACGTCCGGCGGAAAAACCCGTCCGTCATTCCTGCCATATAGTCGCACACCACGCGGTGGATGGCCTCGCCCGTGGTCCCCTCGCGGTACGATTCCGGAAGCCGCTCCGGATGCCGGACGAAGTGGCCGAACAGCTCGGCGATCATCGCCGCCGAGCGGTCGCGCTCCCCGGCCAGCACCGGCGAGAAGTATACCTGGCTGCGCAGGAACCGCTTCAGCGCGGCGTTCGTCTCCGCCGCCGGCTCCGCCAGACGTGCCACGCGAACCGGGTGCCCGCGCACGTCGTCGACACCCGCCAGGCCGGCCTCTTCGGCCGCCTTAGCGGTGCCCTCGATCAAGCCCGTCACCAGCAGGTCGATCAGCCGCCGCAGCGCCTCGTTGAACCGTATGCGCTCCGGCGCTCCCGGAAACTGATTCTCGATCTCGCCCAGGATCGCCCCGAGGGCGGGAACGCTGGCGCCGGCCTCCTCCAGGCCGAAGAAGTGCGCGGCGAAAGCGTCGTCCAGGTCGGCGGAGTTGTAGGCGATCTCGTCGGCGGGATCGATGATCTGCGCCTCGAGCGGCGGCCGCAGCCCGGTGAGGTATTCGTCGAATTGCGGAATCTCGCCCGGCTCGAAATCGCGCGAGTGCTTCACCATCCCTTCCCGCACCTCGAAGGTCAGGTTGAGGCCGGGGAATCGCGCGTAGCGCTGCTCGAAGCTCTCGACAATGCGCAGCGCGTGAAGATTGTGATCGAAGCGCTCGCCGTAGCGCGTCATCTGACGGTCGAGCTCTTCTTCGCCCGAGTGGGCGAAGGGCGGATGCCCGATGTCATGCGCCAGCGCCAGGGCTTCCGTCAGGTCCTGGTCGAGCCCCAGCACTGCTGCCACCGTGCGCGCGATCTGCGCAACCTCGATGGTGTGGGTCAGGCGGTTGCGGAAATGATCCGAGAGACCGGCGGTGAAGACCTGCGTCTTGTCTTCCAGCCGGCGGAAAGCGCGGGCGTGTACGATGCGATCGCGGTCCCGCTGGAAGTCGTTGCGATAGGGATGTGCCGGCTCAGGATATCGGCGTCCCCGCGAGCGGGCCACCGGAAACCGCAGCGCCGACAGGCCCTCGGCCATGTTCGCCCCGCTACTTGGACGGCAGCGAGTTCAGTTCCTCGGAAGCGAGGCGGCTGATCGCCGGCCGTGCGGTCCTGAGCGGCGTAAGAAGCTTCCGCGCGCGCTCGGGGTCGGTGGGAGCGACATAACGGGCCAGCGTGATCGTCGCCTCCTCCTTCGAGACGAAATCGCTCGGGTTGTCGATCAGCGACTGGAGGAGCTTCTCGCCATCCGCCTGCTTGTGCTCCGACTGGTACACGCTTGCCAGCGTCAACTTGGCCAGCGAGGCGTAGTTGGCGTTCCCCGAATCGATCACTTCCTTCAACGCGACTTCGGCCGCCGCCAGCTTGCCGCTATTGGCGGCACTTGCTCCCAGATAATACTCCGCCACGGCGCCCTCGTTGCTGCCGGAATACTTGGCAGCGACCTCGCTGAACGCCTTCACCACAGCCTTCTGCTTGTCATCCTCGGTCGAGAAGGGCCGCCGGTCCATCCCTTCCTGCGCCGGACCTACCGGAGTCTGCCAGACCTGGAGCGCCGCGGTGAGCGCCGCCTGCCGCTCTGCGCCCCGATGCCTGAATAACACAACCAGACCTACGATGAGGACGATTGCGACCAGGCCGGCGACGCCGTACCGGACGGCCTGCGGGCGATGCTCGTTGAGGAACTCGACGGTAAGGCCGACGTCCTGGGCAAACTCGTCTTGCTTCAGTTTCTTACGGGTAATTCTATCCACGAAAACCTCAGGGAAACACCGATTCTAGCACATAGGGCACGATACGGCGAAAACCGGGGACCGTCCACGGTGTCCCCGGTTCTCGCCACTCGCTAGACCCTGTCCCGCGTCTCAGGCAAAACTGCGAACGGCCGCTGCCTCGTCGTCGAAGACCTCGAACACCGTGTACAGCTTGGTGATCTGCAGTAGGTCTTTCACGCGCTTGGTCAGGTTGATGAGCTTCAACTGGCCGCCGCCATTGGCCACCGACGTAAACCCGGAAACCAGTTCGCCGATCCCGGAGCTGTCGATGTAAGTTACTTCCCCAAGGTTCAAAAGGATCTTCTTATTCCCCTTCGCAACCATCTCCCGAATACCCTCACGGAGATTGCTCGATCCTTCTCCCAGGGTGATTCGGCCGGCAACATCAATCACGGTAACATCGCCCACCTGGCGGGGGCTGAGTTTGGCGCTCACGAATCTATCCTCCTCTATAGGCCCGCTTCAGTCGAGCGGGCGCTCTACTATTGCGTTGTCTCGATGTACTTCACTAACTTGAATTCGGTTCCCGACGGGCTCAACCGCCGGATCTGGAACTCGTCCATGAATGCGCGGATCAGAAAAATCCCGCGGCCCGACTGCTGGAGCAGGTTCGGCTCTGCCAGCGGATCCGGCAACTTGTCCGGGTCAAACCCTTCGCCTTCGTCGCCCACCAGGACCGTCACGTGATCCTTGCCGTTCAACACGGCCAGGTGAACCCTCTTGCGTCGATTGTAACGGTTACCGTGAACGACAGCGTTTACGATCGACTCGCGGACCGCCATGCCGATCTTGTGCAGGTCGTCCTCGTGGAATCCCATCTGCTCGGCCACGCCGAGCACCAGGTGCTCCGCCTCGTCGGCGCTTCCTAACGCCGAATCGAGATAGGTATCGACCTCTTTGGTCTCGCTCGTGTTCCCGGCCATACGTTGCAAGCGGTTCGAAACGTTAACTTACCAGATATTGGATGGCAAAGGCAAAGGTGACCTCTCGGGGTGTCCCCTTGGGCGGGCCTTTAGCACCGAACCGCGACCGTCAGGGAGCGGACCCGACCGGGACCTGCGTCGTAGAATCGGAACAAATGCCCATCCAAAGCGTGAATCCCGCCACCGGCGAGGTCCTTCAGACCTTCCCGCCCGATACCCCTGCGGAGGTCGAACGCAAGCTCGCGCTGGCAGCCGCCACCTTCCGCGACTGGCGCCGCGTACCGTTCTCCGAGCGCGCCCGGCTGATGGCCCGTGCCGCCGAGATTCTGGAACAAGGCAAGGACCGCTTCGGCCGGATCATGACCGCCGAGATGGGCAAACCCATCCAGTCCGCGCGCGACGAGGCGGCCAAGTGCGCCTGGGCCTGCCGCTACTACGCGGAAAACGCGGAGCGCCTCCTGGCCGACGAGGCCATAGAGACCGCCGCCAAACTCAGCTACATTCGCTACCAGCCGCTCGGCCCCATTCTCGCCGTCATGCCGTGGAACTTCCCGTTCTGGCAGGTGTTCCGCTTCGCGGCGCCCGCCCTGATGGCCGGCAACACCGGGCTTCTCAAGCACGCCTCGAACGTGCCTCAGTGCGCGCTCGCCATCGCCGGCGTCTTCCGTGAGGCCGGGTTCCCCGAGGGCGCTTTCGAGACGCTGCTGATCGGCTCGGATGCGGTCGCGGGCGTCATCGCGGACGGGCGCGTGAAGGCCGTCACGCTCACCGGTAGCGAGCCCGCCGGAGTCCAGGTGGCCGCCCAGGCCGGCAAGCACATCAAGAAGACCGTGCTGGAGTTAGGCGGCAGCGACCCATTCGTCGTGATGCCCAGCGCCGGCATCGAGGCAGCCGCCCGGCATGCGGTCCGCGCGCGCGTGGTCAACAACGGACAGTCCTGCATCGCCGCCAAGCGCTTCCTCATCGCCGAGCCGATCGCGGACGAGTTCGAGCGCCGCTTCATAGCCGCCATGGAAGCGCTCAGAATTGGCGATCCGATGGACGAGGCGACCGAACTCGGACCGCTCGCCACGCCTCAAATCCTGAATGGCCTCGACGACCAGGTGCAGCGGTCGGTCGCGGCCGGCGCCCGCGTTCTCACCGGAGGCCGACGCCTCGAACGCCCGGGCAACTACTACGCGCCCACGGTGCTGGCGGACATCCCCGAATCCGCGCCCGCCGCCTGTGAAGAGCTCTTCGGGCCGGTGGCCAGCCTCTTCCGCGTGCCCGACATCGACGCCGCGATCCGGCTGGCGAACGCCACCGCGTTTGGGTTGGGCGCGAGCGTCTGGACCAGCTCCCAGACCGAGCAGGCCCGCTTCATCGACGAGATCGAAGCTGGCCTGGTGTACGTGAACGGCATGGTGGTCTCCGACCCGCGTCTGCCCTTCGGCGGCGTGAAGCGCTCCGGCTACGGCCGCGAACTAGGCGCCCACGGCATCCGCGAGTTCGTCAACATCAAAACGGTGTGGATCGGATAAGACCGCCAGTGGCTCGTCGCCCATCGACCGTCGACCAGTCGCGGGCTTCGTAGACTGAATCGACGCGCGACGAGCGACGGGCGACCGGCGCCTTTATCCCATATTCCCCGCGATGGCCTTCGCGAACTCGCTGCTCTTGAGCTTCACCGCGCCTTCCATCTGCCGGTGCAGATCGTAGGTCACGCGCTTCTGGCGTATGGTCTCGGTGATCCCCGCCTCGATCAGGTCCGCGACTTCTTTCCAGCCGATGTACTGGAACATCATGGCGCCGGAAAGAATGACGCTCGAGGGGTTAATGACATCCAGGTTCGCGTACTTCGGGGCCGTGCCGTGCGTAGCCTCGAAAACGCCGTACCCATCGCCGATATTGGCGCCGGGTGCCATGCCGAGGCCGCCCACCTGCGCCGCGCACGCGTCCGAGATGTAGTCGCCGTTCAGGTTCGGCGTCGCCAGCACCTCGTAGTCCTCCGGCCGCAGCAGCACCTGCTGGAACATGGAGTCGGCGATGCGGTCCTTGATAATGATCCGGTCCGTCTGGCCCGCCACGTCGGCCTCCGCCACGGTGGTGTCGCCGAATTCCTCGCGCGCCACCTCGTAGCCCCAGTCGCGGAACGCGCCCTCGGTGAACTTCATGATGTTGCCCTTGTGCACCAGCGTCACGCTGCGGCAGCCGTTCTCGATCGCGTACTGGATGGCCCGCCGCACCAGCCGCTTCGACCCGGTCGCGCTCATCGGCTTGATGCCGATGCCCGAATCCGCCCTGATGTTCTTGCCCATCTCAGTGTTGAGGAACTGGATCACCTTGTGCGCCTCTGCCGTGCCTTCGCGCCACTCGATGCCGGCGTAGACGTCCTCGGTGTTCTCACGGAAGATGACCACGTTCAGCCGCTCCGGGTGCTTCACCGGAGAGGGCACACCGGGGAAATATCGCACCGGCCGCCAGCACACGTAGAGGTCCAGCACCTGCCGAAGAGTTACGTTGAGGCTGCGTATGCCGCCGCCCACGGGAGTGGTCAGCGGGCCTTTGATGGCGATGCGGAACGCCCGGATCGCGTCCAGCGTTCCGTCGGGCAGCCAGCTTCCGAACTCCTTGTGCGCCTTCTCGCCAGCGAAGATCTCGTACCACGCCACACTCCGCTTGCCGCCATAGGCGCGCTCGACGGCGGCGTCGAAGACCAAGCGCGACGCGCGCCAGATGTCCGGGCCGGTGCCATCGCCCTCGATATAAGGGATGATCGGCCGATCGGGAACGGTGAACTTACCCTCGTGAAATTGAATCGCCTCGCCATCGGCGGGCACAGGATGGTTATTGAAGTTTTCCATAGCGCTCCCCACTGCAATAAGAGTATCTGAAAATGAAACCTTCCGCGTCCCTCCCCGGTAATGGTTAGCGCAGGCAGTAAGATGACGGAAACGGCCGTGGACATCCTGGAACAGTTCGCGCACGGGGACGCCGCCGCCTTCGAAGAGCTGTTCCGCGAGTACCAGGGCCAGGTCTATGGCTGGATCGTCCGCATCGTGCGCGATCCGGCGGCCGCCGAGGACTTGACGGTCGAGACGTTCTGGCGCATCCATCGGGCGCGGTCGCGATTCGATCCGCGCTGCGGTTTCGGTCCCTGGGCCCGTCGCATCGCCACCAACCTGGCGGTCGGGCACCTGGGCGCCCGGCGGACCGAGACGCAGTTCTCCGACGATGCCCCGCCGGCCCGCGTGCGCCCGTTGCCGCCCGACCCCGCCGTGAGCGCGGATGTGCGCCAGAAGGTGGCCGAGGCGTTCGGGAAGTTGCCGGCGAAGCTGCGAGCCGCCGCCACGCTGGCCATGATCGAGGAAACACCATATGCCGAAATCGGGGCGGCGCTCGGAATTTCGGTCGGCGCCGTGAAGTCGCGCGTCTTCCGCGCCACGCGCCTGCTGCGAAAGAGTCTAATTGGAGCCGGAGTCGAACCATGAACGAATCTGACGAGAGTGTGCAGCGCCTGGTGCGGCGCGCCATCGGATCGATGGCCGATACGGAGCTGAAGCGAGACTTGTGGCCGCAAATGCAGGCCCGGCTCGACGAGCCGCCGATCCGAGTGCCGTGGTGGGATTGGGCGCTAGCCGCCGCCGTAGTGGTTTGTTTGTGCGCGTTCCCCGCCGCCATCCCGGCGGTGCTGTACCAGTTGTAGCAGTGGGGCAGGACTCCAGTCCTGCAGCGGGTCTCCAGACCCGCTCTTCTTCTTGGAGGTTTTTATGTCGAAACACGTCTATCTTCGGGCCTACATGGCCGGGATCACGGTGCCCAGCGCCTTCATGGTGCTGGCGCTGACGATGTTCTGTATCGTGCGCCTCGGTCTCCAGTTCCCGGTGCCGATCGAGCGCGCCCTGGTGTTCCCCATGGCGCTGGTGCCGAATCTGTGGGGCCTCTGGAACATGCTGTATGTCGCCGTGCGGCAACGGCGCCAGGTCCCCATCGGCCTCTTCGGCGCGCTGGTGCCGCTGATCATCGCACCGATCGGCCTGACGGTCCTATGGGCCCTGGCCCTGAACATCCCGCACTTCGTTCTGGCGGCCTTCCCCTTCGGTCTCGCCGTCATCATCGTCGCCTACTACCTGATCTGGAAGTACGCGGTCGGCTTCTTCAATCGCCTGCTCGAGATCGCGTGAATGCTCTACCTGCGCGCACTGATCTTCACCCTCCTCGTGCCCGGCTTCGTGGCCGGCTGGGCTCCGCGCATGCTGCTTGCCTCCGGCCACGAGGTGCGCGCCTTTGACGCCGGCCCATGGCGCTGGGCCGGCCTCGCGCTGATGGCCGCGGGCGCCGCCGGATATCTGCTGTGCGCGGCCGATTTCCTGCTCAAAGGCGGAGGAACGCCCGCCATCTTTTTCACGCGTCACTTGCGTTTCCTGCTGGGAGAAGAGCCGCAGGCAATCGTGCGGCAGGGCCTCTATCGCTATTCGCGGAACCCGATGTACGTCAGCGTGGCGGCGGCGGTGTTCGGAGAAGGCTTGTTCTTCGGTTCCTCGCTGCTACTGATTTACGGCGTTGCCGTGTCCGTCTTCTTCCACCTGGTGGTCGTCTTTCTGGAGGAACCGCACCTGCGAAGCAAGGGCGGCGCGAGCTACCTGGAGTGCTGCCGCAAGACACCGCGCTGGATCGGGAGCCACCGCGATACGCTAACATAGCCTCAAATGAAGTTCATTACCCGCTCCCTGGTAATCCTTCTCGCCCTCTACGGCCTGGTGTTTGCGATCGGCGACGCGTACCTATCCGACGCGGGGGCGCCGCTCTGGCTGGCACTGGTCTTCGCCGTGGGGTTCATCGGTCTTCAATATCTGGCTGCGCCGTGGCTCATCGGCTGGCTGATGCACATCCGCTGGGACCTCGAGCTGCCCGCGGCCAACCGAGAGTTTGTCGAGCGGCTGTGCGCCGAGCGCCACCTCAAAGTTCCCCGCCTGGGGGTGATTGAAAGCGGCACGCCGAACGCGTTCTCCTTCGGTCACGTCCCGGCCGACGCCCGCGTCGTGGTGACCACCGGCCTGCTCGACGTCCTCACGCCCGAGGAGGCGAACGCCGTCCTGGCGCACGAGATCGGCCACGTGGAGCACTGGGATTTCGCGGTGATGACCATCGCCGCGCTGGCGCCGCTCATCCTCTACCAGCTCTACGTTTTCACGCGAAGGAGCCGCAGAGGGGCCGTCGTCGCCTATTCCGCATACATCTGCTATCTGGTCAGCCAGTTCATCGTCCTCCTGCTGAACCGCACGCGCGAGTACTTCGCCGACCATTACGCCGCCGAGGTGACCCACGCTCCGGATGCCCTCTCTTCCGCGCTGATCAAGATCGCCTACGGAATGGTGCGGGCCGAGGGCCGCTACGGGGAAGCGATGGCCGGCTCCGACAGGAAAGAGAAGGCGCGATTGCAA
>Ga0265314_10004611_pt1 | contig 12701 bp, 5 predicted proteins | sample 4126metaG_FD_203106 | JGI IMG/M metagenome (GOLD analysis project Ga0265314, IMG submission 203106) | Rhizosphere microbial communities from Carex aquatilis grown in University of Washington, Seatle, WA, United States - 4-1-26 metaG | ecosystem: Host-associated > Plants > Roots > Rhizosphere >... | reverse complement strand
GCGTTGTCCTCGGCGAGGAGCACGTCGAGCGGAAATTCCTCCGCGAGCGGGCGCTCGCCCCGGCTGGCGGCGGCGGCCGCGGCGGCCGCGGGGTTGAAGAGGGCGCAGATCGCGTGGACCACCGCGGTGGTGCGCAGCGGCTTGGACGTGCTGGCGAACGGGAGCCCGTCGCCCGGCGACACCGGCGCCGTCTGGCCGAAGGGGAACATCACGAGCCGCGCGCACGGCAGCCGCGCGAGCGCCGGGAGCGGCGAGGCGCCCTCGGTTTCGCCGCCGTCGACGACGATGAGCGCGGGCGGGCGCGGCAGCGTGGCGGCGATGGCAACGGCCGCGGCGGGGTCGGGGGCGAACGTGCAGGGCGCGCCCCATTTTTCGAAGAGCGTGCGCAGGCGGGCCTGGCCGACGGGGTGAGGCTCGATGCACAGCACGCCGTTGTCGCGGAGCGGAGCGGGCAGCGACGGCAGACCGGTGCCGGCCGAGTCCGGCGCGGGCTCGGCCTGGATGGTGAAGATGAATGCCGCGCCTTCGCCCTCGGCGCTCTCGACGTGGATCGAACCGCCCATGAGTTCGCACAGCCGCTGGCAGATGGCGAGGCCGAGGCCGGTGCCGCCGTATTTGCGCGTGGTGGAGGAGTCGACCTGGGAGAACGCCTTGAAAAGCCGGTCGACGCGATCCTTGGGGATGCCGATGCCGGTATCGCGCACCGCGAACTCGAGAATCATCCGCGAGGGATCCTGCGGGAGGCCGGGCTCGAAGCCGAGCGGCACGGGTTCGCGCACCGGGCGGCGAATCTCCAGGGAGATGCTGCCACCGGGGGTGAATTTGACCGCGTTGTTGACGAGATTGACGAGCACCTGGCGGAGGCGCGTGACATCGCCGAGGATCCAGGCCGGCACGTCGGGCGCGATGTGGTAGACGAGCTCGAGGCGTTTGGACGAGGCCTGCAGCGCGAAGAGGTCGAGCGCCTCCTCGACCGAGAGCGCGAGCTCGAAAGGCGCGTGCTCGAGCTCCATCTTGCCGGACTCGATTTTGGAAAAGTCGAGAATGTCGTTGATGATGGTCAGGAGCGCTTCGCCGGAGGTGCGGATGGTGTTGACGTAGTCGCGCTGCTCGTGGCTGAGCGTGGTCTCCATCAGCAGGCTGGTCATGCCGATGACGCCGTTCATCGGGGTGCGGATTTCGTGCGACATCGACGCGAGGAAGTCGCTCTTGGCGCGCGAGGCGTCGTCGGCCTCGGCCTTGGCGCGGCGGAGCTGGTTTTCCGTTTCGACGCGGGCGGTGATGTCGGTCTCGACGGCGATGAAGTTCTCGACCTCGCCGCTCGCGCCGCGCACGGGCTGGATCTCGACGTGGAGATGGTAGCGGCGGCCGGACTTGGAATAGTTGACGACGTCGGTGCTGATGCCCTGGCCGCGGTTCATGGCGGAGCGGATGCGGACGATGGTGCGCGGATTCGTCTCGGGGCCGATCATGAAGTGGGCGGGATTGCGGCCGACGACTTCCTCAAGGGAGTATTCCATGAAGCGGCAGAACGCCTCGTTGGCCCACTCGATGCGGCCGTCGGGCGAGCCGATGAGGACGGGGTTGTCGGTCTTCGAGGCGACGAGCGAGAGCTTGCGGGCCTCGGCCTGGCTCTCGCGCAGCGCGAGCTCGGCCTCGCGGCGGGCGGTGATGTCCTGCACGGTGCCGATGATGCGCGTGGGCCGGCCGTCGGGCGCGGTGGCGACGGATTTCGAGCGGGTGTAAACCCAGCGCCAGTCGCCGCTGCGCGCGCGCACGCGATATTCGGGCTCGATGAAGGAGGCGATGCCGCTGAGCTGCGACTCCGTGCGGCGGCGGTAGAGCGGCAGGTCGTCGGGGTGGATGAGCGACTGCCACACCTCGACCGTGGAGGGCATGCGGGCGTGCTCGAAGCCGAGCATCGCCCACAGGCCGGGGCTGTAGTAGACGTGGCCCGCGGCCACGCTCCACTCGAAGATGCCGATCTGCGTGGAGTCGAGGGCGAGGCGCAGGCGCTCGTCGGACACCTTGAGGCGCGCCTCGATGCGGCGGCGTTCCTCGTTTTCGGAATAGAGTTTCTTGTTGGAAAGCTCGGCGGCGCGCTGGCCGGCGCGGGCGCTGCGCGCGAGGTGGACGCTCAGGCCGAGGAGGATCGTGATGCCGAAACCGGCGCCGAGCGCGAGCTCGGGCAGGAGATTGCGTTCTTTCTGCACGGCGTCGTCGGAGGGCGTGAGGCTCAGGCGCACATGGCGGTCGGCGACCTTGTAGGGATCGGGGATCTTGTAGTTCTTCTCGACGGTGAGATCGTCGTTGCGCCGGGGATCCTCGGCGATGGAGGTGTAGACGGATTCGCCGCCGAGGGTGATCTCGAGGTGGTAGTCGGTGGCAAGACGGTCGAGGTTCTGGCGTTGCGCGACGATGTCGCCGAAAAATTTCCGATCGAGAAATTCCGCGGCCACGTAACCCTCGATCTTGCCGGCGCGCAGCACCGGCGCGTAAATGACCATGCCCTTGTCGAACAAATGCGTGGCGGGATCGCGGATCGGCAGCGCGCTCGACAGCTGCGGCACGCCCGCCGCGCGGACGGCCTCCAGGGCGGCGCGGCGCTCATCGACGCTCGCATGGTTGAAACCGAGCACGCCCTCGTTGCCGACGGACGGCGTGATCCAGAGCGTGGCGAGCGAGGCATTGACGTAGGCGATGGAGACGCAGCCGTGTTTCGCCGATTCGGCGAGCAACTGCGCGGCATCGTCCCGCCGCAGGTCGGTGCTGTCTTGCGGGTTGTCGCCGAAGCGGCGGGCGAGCCGCTCGAGCAGGTTGAGCTGCTGATCGAGTCCGCCGTGGATGGCGACGGCCAGCGATTCGGCGGCGTTCTGGGTTTTCTGCTGCACGTAGGTGCGCTCGCGTTCGCGCAGCCCGACCGAGAGAATGACGGTGAGCGTGAGGCAGCCGATCACGGCCGGCATGGGCGACCACGCCGGCCACCCGCCGGTTTCCTTCACGCTTTCGCGCCACGCGAGGAGAATCAGCGCGAGGCCGAGCAGGAGCAGGGCGACGGCGGCGACCGGCGAAGTGGCGGTGGCGGTGCCCCAGCTATAGACGGCGCGCATGTCGACGCCGTAGCCGAGCAGCGTGGAAACGCCGGCGGCCGCGAGCACCGACCCGATGACGGCTTCGGCGAACAGCCGCGCGTGCGCGCCGCGGTCGAACGTCCGCCAGGTCAGGGCGATGCCGGCGAGCACGAGGCAGGTGGCCACCATCGCCGACATGCGGCCGGGCTGCTCGGTCAGGATCAGCAGGTGATCGCGCGCCAGGAGTTCGTCGAGCTGGAAGTTTCGCCGGAAGAGGATTTCCACCAGGGTCAGCACGCCGATGGCCGCGGGCACGAGCGCCAGCGCCGCGAGCCGGCGCCGTCCGAACTCGATCGCCATGAGCACGAATCCGAGCACGGCGAAACCGAGCGCGCCGTTGACCTTGAGCACCGCGCGGTCGGCGACCGGTTGCAGCAATTCGTCGAGGTGCAGCCACCAACCCGCGAGGGTGCCGACGCCCGTGACGGTGAGCGCCAAGGCCAGCGTGAGCGACCCGCGCTCCAACCAGGAGCGCCTCGGCAATGTAGGCAGCGATGCCATCAAGTGGTTTTCCCTACGAAAGCACACGCCGCCCAGTGGGCAATGCGTTTTCCTGCCGAGCGTAATAACCGCATCCGGCGGTCCATGCCCTCACGGGGATTTGTCGGAGGGAACCGGCGGACTGGCGGAAGCCGGCGGCGCCGCGGGCGCGGCGGCGGGCGTGGGGGTGGCGGGTTCCGCGGGGTTGGCGGCCGCAGGCGGATTTTCGCCGGGCGCCGCCTCGCGGGCGGGGACGGCCGAACCGAGGGCGAGGGCGAACGAGGGATGGTCGAGCGCGCCGGTGATGTTGATCTCGAACACGCTGGAGAGCGGCGAGAGCACCGCCCCCACGATGGACTTGAGTGCGTTGCCGCTTTCCTGAAACGGGAAGAGCTTCGCGCGAAAATTCAGCTCGCCGCGGTCGAGCGCATACTCGCCGTGCGCGTCGATGGCCGAGTTGGCGCCACGGAGGTTGAACTCCGGGAACACCAGGTTCGCGCCGTCGATCTTGAACGTCGCCTTGGCCGACGTGAAGCGCAGGGCGGTGAAGCGCAGCACCTCCGAGAGCAGGCCGAGCAGCGGCACTTCGCCCAGCTCCTGGCCCTGCAGCACGGCGTTGCCCTCGCCCTGATAGCTGAACGGATTGTCGTAGCGGCCCTCGGCCGCCGCGGTGGCGTCGACGCGCACGTTCGCGCGCTCCTGGACGAACCGGCCCGGCGCCGGGAGCGGCGCCCCTTTCCGGCGCGCGGCCCATTGCTGCAACGTCGCCGCGGCGCGGCCGAGGCTGGCGTCGCGGAGCGCGAAGTCGAAGCGCACGCGCCGGTCGGCGTCCCGGCCCCAGACGCGCGCGTGGCCCGTCGCCACGCCGCCGGCGAAACCGGCGCGCAGGTTGTCGACGGCGATCTCATCGTCATGCACCGCGGCGGTGAACGCGATGTTCTCCAGCGGGAAATCGCGAAAACGAAACTCGCCCGGCGACCGCGCTTCGATCAGGACGGTCTCGTGCGGGCCGCCGGGCGCCGCGGGTCCGTCGAGCCGGCCGTCGACCTTGAGGGCCGGCGGCTGCGCAAACGCGAACGGCTCGAGCAACGCGAGGCCGGCGGGCCCGATCATTTGCGCCCCGAGGACGGGATCGATCGAGGAGGCCACGCTGAAGTCGAGGCGGCGCCACGCGAATGTTGCCGGATCGGTCGCGTAGGTGAACGTGCCCCGCGCCGCGCCCGGACCGCTCGTGCCGAAAATTTCGAGGCCGTCGTAAAACCCCGGCCGGATGAAGAGCAGCCCGCGGGCGCGATCGAGTTTCACGCCGCGGATTACGGGCGCGATGGGGTCGGCGTAGACGAACACCGCGGAGTAGCGCGTGTCGGTCCAGCGGCCGATCACGTCCACGCTCGCCACCGGGGGCGCGACGGGCAGTTCGAACTGCTGGAAAAAATTCGCCCACCACCCACTGCGGAACCAGCCGGAGATGGCGAGCGGACGCAGCCGGCCCTCGAGGAGAAAACGGTAGTCGAAGGTCGTGAGGTCCTGGTCGAAGGTGCCGCGCGCGAAATTTTCGCCGATGCGGGCCCACGCTTCCGGCGCATGGAACCGGCGGCCGTCGAACTCGACGACCGCGCGCCCCTCGTCGATCGGCACGCTGTAGGCGTCGATGCCGCGGAGCGCGACGCGGGCGGTGAGCTTTTCGAACTTCCAGCCGGCGCCGAAGGTCGCCTCGCCCTCGGCGCAGTCGAGCGCGGCAAAGTCGAAATACTTGCGGAGTTCGAGGTGCAGCCGCTCGCCGATCTGCCCGAGGACGGTCGGCGACACCGCGCCGGCGAAATGCAGCGCGGCCGTGCGCGCGGTGAAATCGGCGTGCGCGTGAACCGCGAGCGGCGCGCCCATGATCTGCGCGACGGCGTCCGCATTCAGCTGTGGCAACGGCCCGGGCGTGAGCTGGGCGGCGAGGGCGCTCGCGGAAAAACCCGCCGCCTCGAGCGACTCGGCGGCGAGTTCGACCGCGAGCGGTTCGAAATGAAATTGGGCGGGCCGCAGCGTGCCGCGGATCGCGACGCGCGCGCCGCGGGCGGTGGACTCAAACGGCAGGTGCAGCTCGTCCGCGGTCAGCTCGAGCCGGGCGGTCACCGGCGCCTCGCCGAACAACGGCAGCTTGGTGACGAGGTGCAGCCCGGTGGCCTGGAGCGGGAGGGGCGCGTCGAGTTTCAGGCCGCGGGCGAACAGCGTGACGCTGGCGATCGCCAGGCGCGACTCCGACGGCGCGAGCTCGAGGTGCAGCGCGGGCTGGTCGAGGGCGGAGAGGCGCTCCGCCGTGGCCGCCAGGCTGCGGCAGATCGCCGGAAAGTTGTGCGCGAGGAAATCGGCGACGGGCAGCGGCGGCGCGCCCGTTTCGGCCCCGAGGCCCGGCAGATGCACCGCGCCATGCGCGGTCGTCGCGACGCCGGCGATGCGCGCGGAGAACTGCGCGACAGCGAGTTCGTGTCCGCCGGGCACGAAGGTGGCGTCGAGGTCGCGCAGGACTTCGTCGGCGCGACCGGAGGCCGCGAGCATGGCGGGCACGGACAGGCTCGCGCCGGTGACGCGGACCTCGCTGGGTTGGAACCGGCCCAGCGCGAGATCCCACGGGTCGAGCCGGGCGTAGATGCCCCGGATGGTGACGACCGGTTCGGCGAATTCCGGCAGCGACAGGCGCAGGTCCTCGATCAGCACGCGGCCCGTCGGATCGAACGCGGTGCGGCCGAAGGTCGCGCGGACGCCCGAGGCGGCCAGCCGATCCTCGAACGCGCGGAGCACAAAGCCGGGCAGTTCGAGTTCGCTGGTCGAGGCGAAATAGACCTGCGCCACAAGCAGCAGCGCGAGCCCGAGCCAGAGCGTCCACACGGCGAACGCGAGGCAGCACGCGCCGCAGGCGCGCAGGCCGCGCACGCAGACTTTCTGCCAGGGTTTCATCGTTGGGTTGGTCATTCCGGCTGGGCGGGGAATCCGGCGCGAGGGTGGCGGGCGGGACGCGCGCGGGGGGCTTCGCGGCGCGCCGATAAAAAATTATTTCTTCGGTTCCTCCGCGGGCGGCGGGCCGGGATCGCGCGGGCCGTAGGTCAACTGCGTCAGCGCGTCGAGAAAGGGCTGCTCGATCCCGAAGACGACGCCGAATTCCTTCGCGCCCGCGTATTGTTCCGCGCCGCCGAGCCGCTCGGTGAGAAACAGCGTGAGCGTGCTCGTCTGCTCGCCGCCGGCGCCGCCGGGCAGCGAGACGGTGGCGTCGAGCTGGTATTTCCACGGGCGCTCGTCGCCGGCGGCGGAAATTTTTTCGGTGAACGTGTCCTGCAAAAATTGCCGGGCCCGCAGCACGGTGAGCTGCTCGAGCACGGTGCGGAGCGCGGCCTGCCGGGCGGCGGGCTCCGCGGCGAGGGCGGCATCCCAGGTTTCGCCCGCGGCGAGGGTGTGCGCGTAAAGCGGCGTGGCATTGTCGCCGACGGGCGCGAGGCGGAGCGCGGTGAGGCGCGCGACCGCGGGCAGCGCGTGGACGAGGCGCTCGCGCCAGGCGAGCGGCGTGACGGGGAGTTCGCGGTCGACGTCGAAGTCGACGGCGTAGACGGAGGTCTTGGAATTTTGCGCGGGATCGACGCGGGCGTAGAGACGGTGGGCGGAGTCGGTGCCGAGTTGCAGCACGAGGGTGGTGGTCTTGGCCGCGGCGGGTGCGGCGCCGCCGCGGGCCGGGCCGGGTTCGGCGAGCGTGAGGGTGAGCTCGCGCTCGGGGCGCTTGAAGCCCCAGTTTTCGAGATCGGTATCGGCCGGCGCGTCGCTGACGAAGCCGCCGGGATTTTTGGCGGAGAGGAGCGTGAGCTGCTGGAGCAGGCGTTGCACGGCGGCGCGGTCGGCCGGCAGAATCTGCGGGCCCTGCGTGCCGTCGCCGCGGCGGACGAGCTGCCAGGGGGCGTTGTCGTCGGCGCGGGCGGTGGGGTCGAGGAGTTGCAGCGTGAGCGAGGGCTGGTCGGGTTGCACCGGCGCGGCGAGGGTGACGGCGGTCACGGCGCGCGCGGTGAAATCGAGAACGTGCCGCTCGCGGAGCTGGTCCTTCGCGTTGCGGAGGGTGTCCAGCAGCAGCGCCGGCACTGCGACGGTGAAGATCGCGGCGCGGGTCTTGCCGCCCTGCTCGGAGCCTTCGAGCTGGGCGTAGTATTCGACGTCGGGCGCCGTGGCGGCGCCGGTCGTGATCGCGGTGGAGCCGAGCGCTTCGCCGAGAAAAAGGGTTTCGCTGCCATTGGTGCCCTCGAGGGTGATCCGCATCGTGGGGGCGGCGGAGGGCGGGGTGGCGGGGGGATTGGGCGGGTTGAAGGTTTTCGCGTGGAGCGCGTCGAGGCCGCTGATGGCGATGTCGATCGCGGTCTTGCCGCCACGACCGCTGAACGGCGTGTCGAATGTCCAGTGGCTCCCGTCGCGGCGGACCCGGACCGGCACGCCGGCGACGACGGCGCCGCGCGCCTGGTCGGGATTGCCGGTGCGCACGCTGAGCGAGCGGGCCACGAAGACCGGGATCGTGAACAGCGTGTCCTCCCGGAGCTGGTCGAGCGTGAGCGAGAACGTGTCCGCGAGCGCGTGGCTCACGACGTGAATGCGGCTGCCGTCGGAGGAAAGGATGTAGAGGCGGTTGCCGGACTTGGTGGCGTCGCCGATCTGCAGCGTGACGGGCGTGGACGCCGCGGCGGAGGCTTCGCCGGACGTGAACGCGATCGTGAGCTTGGGTTTGTCGAGGCCGTAGTCGGCGAGCGACTGGCCGTTTTTCGCGAGGTCCTTCGTGCCGAAACTGCTCTCGTGCTCGAGCAGATTGAGCTCCTTGATGAGGCTGTCGACCGCGTGGGGATTGGCGGGCCATTCGAGCGGTTTGGTGAGCCACCAGGTTTCGCCCCGCTTCGCGAGACTGAAGGAGGCGCCGGCGACGGGACTGCCGACCTCGAGCGTGCGGATGTCGGCGGCCTCGGGGCCGAGCACGCGGCGGCGCGCTTCGAGCGAGGCGGCCTCGGTGCGCCAGTTGCGCTCGAACTTAAAAATGAAAAAGAACAGCGCGACGTTCAGGAAGACGAGGACGAGCGTGACTTTGGTGCGCACGGAAAAGTTGAGAGTTGAGGGTTGAGAGGTGAGGGACGGCGGTGCGCGGGAGAAGGGTGATGGGCAGATGTTTTTCTCTCAACTCTGGGCACTCAACTCTCAACTGCGGAGCGTCAGCGCCGGCGCGTCCAGTAGACGAGCAGGCCGAGCGCGGCGGCGACACCGGGCAGGGCGAGGAGGAGGGTGTAGCGGAGGTTGAGCAGCTCGCCGGCGCTGAGCGAGAGCTGGAACCGCTCGATCGGGCGGGAGGGAATCTTGAGCTGGTTGTCGCGGTCGGTGGTCCAGTTCACCGCGCCGAGAAACACGTCGAAGTTGCCCGCGAGCGTGAGGCGGGCGTTCGTGACGAGGTCGCCGGTGCCGAAGACGACGAGGCGGCCGCCGCGGACGCTGAAGGGGAGGTTGTCGCGGACGGCGACGCGCTCGGAGGCGACGGCGAGGCCGAGGCTGTCCTTCGGCTCGATGCCGGGCAGCGGGTGGATGTCGGTCGGATCGGGCCGGGGCATGACGCCGGCGCGGTAGTCGCGCTCGCCCCACGCGGTCTTGGAGGTGCCGATGAGCGCGACGATGTTGAGGCCGCTGCCGAGGGCGCGGCCGGGATCGGGGCGGACGCTGCGGGTCGCGCCGAAGCGGAGCCAGACCTTGTTGTTGAGCACCGCCTGGACGATGGGCTGGGTCGGATCGTAGCTCCGGATGATGAGGTCGCCGTCGTCGGTGACGTTCTCCGCCCCGGTGTCGAAAATCACGTCGTCGTCGACGAGGACGCCCCAGTCGAGCAGCAGGTCTTCGAGGCCGAGGGCGGAGGCGCTGACGCCGGGGGCGAGCAGCAGGATGAGGCGGCCGGCGCCGGCGCTGAGATACTGGCGGAGCAGTTCCTGCTCGGCGGGCGTGGCGCGGCTCTGGGGCCAGACGGCGACGAGGAGCGAGGCATCGGCGGGAATTTTGCGGGCGACCGTGAGGTCGATCGTGTCGACCTCGAAGTTGCGCACGCGGAGCTGGTCGCGCAGGCCGGAGAGGCCGCGGTCGCGGGCGGTGTCGTCGAGGCGGAGTTCGGCGTGGCCGGCGAGGAAATAGATTTTTTGCCGCTCGGGGTTCGACACGTCGAGGATGGCGGCGGTCAGGACCTGTTCGCCCTGGAATGCGGCGCGTTCCTTGTTCTTGATGACGTAGAGTTCGTCGACGAGCATGACGTGGCGCCGCTCGCCGCAGATCAGCGCGATGGCGTTGGGCTGCTCGACGCCGAGTTCCTCGGCCTTGCGGCGGTTGAGATCGACGTCGACGTATTCGATCTTGATCGGGCCGTCGTGGCTGGCCTCGGTGGCGTGGCGATACTCGCTCAACAGGCCGCGCACCTCCGGGTTGCTGTTGTCGTCCTCGGGGATCGTGACGACGATGCGGACCGGGCGCGGGAGGTGTTGCACCCACGAAAGGGTTTCGGGCGAGAGCGAGTAGCGCCGGTGCTGGGTGAGGTCGAAGCGCAGCGGATGGCTGCGCGCGAGGTAGTTGAGCTGCGCGAAAAACGTGAAGAACAGCACCGCCTGCAGCACGAGGTTGAACGTGCGGAGCCAGCGGGCGCTGCGGAAGCGGTCGACGGTCGCCATGTCAGCCGTGCAGCATTTTCGCCTCGACGCTGAGGATGCTGAAGATGAGCGCGAGCACCGTGCCGCTCAGGTAAAAGAGCAGCTGGCGGCTGTCGATCACGCCGCGCGTGAAATCCTCGTAGTGCGTCGTGACCTGCGCGTAGTCGACGGCGTCCTTGAGCGGCTGGAGCGATTCGCGGTCGAGGAACGAGGCCTTGGCGAGAAAACTCCCGCCCAGGATGAGCGCGGCGAGCAGCACGAACGACAGGATGCCCGCGACCGCCTGGCTGCGCGAAAACGAACTGGTGAACACGCCGATCGCGATGAAGAACAGCCCGGACACCGCGATGAAGGCGTAGCCGCCGATCAGCGGGCCGGCGTCGAACAGTCGCGGGTCGCTGGAGAATTTTTTGAGAATATAAAAGAAGCCGCCGGTCGAGCCCCAGAGGATCATGTAGAGCAGGTAGGCCGCGCCGAATTTGCCGAGCACGACCTCGGTCGTCGTCACGGGCGTGGTGAGCAGCGTCTCGATGGTGCCGAGTCGGCGTTCCTCCGCGAGGCACTTCATGGTCAGCAGCGGCACCATGAAAAACACCGGCAGGAAGTAGAGCTGGAAAAACACCTGCGCGGGCGCCGTGTCCTGCGCGGCCTTGCTGTAGTTTTCGAGGATGGCGACAAAGATGAAACCCATGAACCCGAGGAACGCCGTCGCCGCGATGTAGGTGCTCGGGCTGACCAGCAGCATCCGGATCTCGTGGCTGAGGAGGGTGAAGAAATGCTTCATGCGGCGCGGGCGAGGCGGGGGGAACTGTCCTTCAGGCGGCGGGCTTGTTCCCGGCGGCGACGACATCCCAGCTCCGGCGCGTCGCGGCGAGGAAGACTTGTTCGAGGGTGGGCTGGAGGCGGGTGACCGCGCGGACGCGGAAGTTTTGCGCGGGCAGCGCGCGGAGCAGCGCCTCGCCCAGATCGTCGTCGCATTCGGTCGACAGCGTCAGCGCACGGAAACCGTCGGCGTCGGGCTCGCCCTGGCTGGCCACGTGTAGCGTGGCCTCGAGCGCGGTGAGGAGCGCGGGCAGTGCGGCGAACTCGCCGGCGAGCTGGAGCTGGTAGCTGGAGTGGCCGAACAGTTCGCGGCGCAGATCGGCGGGCGTGCCCTGCGCGACGACGCGGCCCTGGTTGATGATGATCACGCGGTCGCAGGTCATCTCGATTTCCGGAAGGATGTGCGACGAGATGAGCACCGTCATGCGCCCGCGCAGGCTCGCGATGAGATCGCGCACGATGAGGATCTGGTGCGGGTCGAGGCCGATGGTCGGCTCGTCCATGATGATGACGGGCGGCTCGGCAAGGATGGCCTCGGCGATGCCAACGCGCTGGCGGAAACCCTTCGAGAGCTGGCCGATGATTTTGTGGCGGACGCGTTTCAGGTCGCTGAGCTCGAGCACCTCGTCGATGCGCGGGCCGAGTTTGCGGCGCGGGATTTCCTTCAGGCGGCCGCGGAAGTAGAGATACTCGGAGACGCGCATGTCCTCGGGCAGCGGATTGTTTTCCGCCATGTAGCCGATGCGGCGCTTGATGTCGTCGGGCTGCGTGGCGACCGGCAGACCGCAGATGTGGACGTCGCCGGAGGTGGCGGGCAGGTAGCCGCTGAGGATGCGCATCGTGGTGGACTTGCCGGCGCCGTTGGGCCCGAGGAAGCCGATGATCTCGCCGCGGGCGACGGTGAAGCTGATGTCGCTCACCGCGGTGATCCCCGCGTAGGTCTTGACGAGGTGGGAGACGTCGATGGCGGGCGGCAGATCGGACATGCGTGATGAGACTCTCGGCGTTCGATGCGGAGCCCTCAACCCTCAACTTGCCTTCTCGAGCGTGACTTCGCCCGCGCGGTAGCGCTGCGTGCGGCCTTGCGTGTCGCGCAGCAGCAGCGCGCCCTCGTCGTCGAGCCCGGCGACGGTGCCGTGGTGGCGGCGGCCGCCCTCGAGGAGCGTGATGGGTTTGCCGCGGAGCACGTCGTAGCGGTGCCAGAGGTCGGCGAACGTCTTCGTGTAGTCGCCATCGGCGAAATTTTCGTGGGCGAGCAGGATGCGGCCGAGGAGCGCGGCGGCGAGGCGGTTGAAATCGAGGGGCGCGCCGGTGACCTCGGCGAGCGAGATGGCGCGGCGCGCGAGGTCGTCGGGCCAGCCGCCGGCGGGGCTGTTGACGTTGAGGCCGAGGCCGAAGACAAGGTCGCGGATCTGGTCGGCGTCGACGCGCGCCTCGGTGAGCATGCCCCCGGCCTTGCGACCGTCGAAGAGGAGGTCGTTGGGCCATTTCAGCCCGGGCGCGATGCTCGTGAAGTTGGCGAGCAGCTCGCAGAGGTTGAGGCCCATCCAGAGCGTGAACGCGCCCATCCGCTCCGGCGCGACGCGCG
>Ga0265314_10004608_pt1 | contig 12713 bp, 14 predicted proteins | sample 4126metaG_FD_203106 | JGI IMG/M metagenome (GOLD analysis project Ga0265314, IMG submission 203106) | Rhizosphere microbial communities from Carex aquatilis grown in University of Washington, Seatle, WA, United States - 4-1-26 metaG | ecosystem: Host-associated > Plants > Roots > Rhizosphere >... | reverse complement strand
GCGATGATCGGCGACCACGCGTACACGTTCCAGAAGAAGAGATAGTGCCAGCCGCCGAGGAACAGCGTCGCGATCAACGCGCCCATCGAGAGCATCGCGATGTATTCGCCCTGGAAGAACATGCCGAAGCCCATCGAGTTGTATTCCGTGTGATAACCGCCGACGAGTTCCGCTTCGCACTCGGCAAGGTCGAAGGGCAGACGGTTGTTTTCCGCGAACGCGCAAATCGTGAAGAGAAGGAATGCGAGCGGCTGGCGAAAAACGCCCCATTCACAGATGCACCACGACGTTCCGCTCCAGATACCATCGGCGCCCTGTTTCGCGGCTGCCTGCTGGTAGACCATTTCGCGCAGCGAAACGGTGTCGTAGGTCATGACCACGGAGAGAATCACGATGCCCATGCCAATTTCGTAGCTGATCATCTGCGCCATTGCGCGCACGCCGCCGAGTAGCGCATATTTGTTGTTGCTCGCCCAACCGCCGAAGGCGAGGCCATACGCGGAGAGACTGGCGACCGCGAGAATAAAAAGGATGCCGACATGCAGGTCGGCGACCTGCATCATGATGGTGTGGCCAAACGCGTTGAAATCCGGGCCGACGGGAATAACGATGAACGCCAGCAGCGGAGGAAGCATCGCGAACACGGGGCCGAGCATAAAGAGGAGGCGGTCGGCGCCTGCCGGAATGAAATATTCTTTCGTGATCAGCTTCACCGCGTCGGCGAGCGGCTGCATAAAGCCGCCAAGAATGCGCGTGTTGCCTGTTTTGATGCCGAGAATTTCGAGCGGACTGTCCGGTCCGAGTATGCCGACGCGGTTGGGGCCGACGCGATTCTGAATCCACGCGCAAACCTTGCGCTCAAGAAACACGAGCAGTGGCACCACATTCAGCAACCCGCCGAACACAATCAGCACGGGTATGAGTTTCAGTACGTATTCCATTCTTCCCCTCTTTATGTCCGTTCAACGCATTCTGGTGCCACTGGCTGCGGTCGTTTGCAGCCAGTGTTCTTGCGCGCCCGTTACTGCTTTGCGCCTTCCGCCTTCACGCCAAGCACCGCGCCTTTGTCGCCCAACGTCTGGTGCGAAACGCCCGCCAGGTCCGGATACTTCTCCGCCATTCTGCGGAAAACCTCGCGCGCAGAAACGAGCTTCGTGTCCGCGGCTCCGGCGGCGCGCAGCACGCGTTGCAGCAGCGCCAGATCGTCGTGGCCGTGTCCAAGCGGATCGATCGCGCGCCGAACGAGCTGTGCGCGATTCTGGCTGTTGACGAACACGCCGTCTTTTTCCGCGTAGCTCGAACCGGGCAGCAGCACATGCGCCGCATCCGCAATCGGGCCGGAGAGGATGTCTTGCACGACCAGGTATTCGAGTTTCTTCAGCGCCGCCATCAATTCGGCCGACGGCGTGTAATTCGGCATGCAGCCAACGAGGTAGAGCGCCTTGATCGTGCCGGCGTTGATGCCCGCGATGACCTTCGCCGTGTTCGCTTCGACATCTGGTCCGAAAATCAGTTTCAAGCCCGCGCTGTTCGGATTCTTATCCGCCTCAATCTTGAACTTCGGGAACGCCTCCTCTTTACCCGGCGCCTGCGCAATCCCGCCGACCTGCACGCTGCCGAGCGCTTCGGCGAAGAGCTGCTTGAATGTATGCATCTCTTCGAGCGTCAGCCACGCGCTGACGAGGCCGGCGACCGAGCCCGGATCTTTCTTCGCGTACGCGGCGAGCTTCGCGCCGGCGTCGTAGGCGACTTTTTGAATGTCCATGCTCGCCTTGCCATCGGCTTTGCAGATCAGCACGCGCTTGGGATCGTTGATGTAATGGAAATCGTGGCGGCCGTGATCGCACATCCACCAGCCGTTCACGTCCACGTTTTCGCGCGGCTGCAGGCGGCGCACGTACTGCTTGAGCGTCTGAACTTCGATGTTGCAGCCCTTCGAGCAATCCGGGCAGACCGAATTCGTTTTCTGCAGGTACCAGGCGCGATAGGTGAACATTAAATCGCGATCGATCAGCGCGCCGACGGGGCAGATGTCGACGATGTTGCCCATCAGCGGATTGTCGACGGGATGGCCGGGCATGATGTCGATTTCGCTTCGGTCGCCGCGGTTGGTCACATACAGTTCGCTCGTGCCGGAGACTTCATCGAGGAACCGCGTGCAGCGCGTGCAGGTAATGCAGCGGTCGGTCCAGAGCTTGATGCCGTGCGGTTGCTTGTCGTAACCCAGTTCCTTCGGCGCCTTCTCATTCTTCTGTTCTTCAAAGCGGCTGTCGGCGTTGCCGTGGTCGTACGAATTGTTCTGCAGCATGCACTCGCCGGCCTTGTCGCAGACGGGGCAGTCGAGCGGATGATTGATCAGCAGAAATTCCATCACCCACGCGCGCGCCTTGATCACGTCCGGCGTTTCGGTTTCGATCACCATGCCGCGCGGATTGAGCGGCTCGCGACAGGAGATGATCGGCTTGGGGTACATCTGCAGCGGCTGCGCGGCCAGGTTCGGCGCCATGATCGGCTTGCCGCTCATGACGTCGATCTGGTTCACGTAGCACATGCGGCAATTGCCGTCCGGTTCGAGCCCCGGGTGGTAGCAGAAATGCGGAACGTCGTGGCCGAGATCATGCAGCGCGCCAATGAGCGACTTGTACTTCTTCGGATTGACAAAATGGTCGGTCCCGTTCACACGCAGACACATCTGGCCTTCCGGAGCCTTAGGCAATTCGATCGCCGGCGGCTTGGGCGCGGGCGGGCCAGGCGGCGCGGCCGGTGCGGGAGCAGGCGCCGCGGCAGCCGGAGTTGCAATGGTGGCCGCGGCTGCGGGCTTTGAATCGTCAGGTTTCTTGTCGTCAGGCATTAGGATTCTCTCTCAGGAAATTTCGTCGCTTCGCCGCAAGTTTTTTCTTTTCCGCACTCGCAAAAATCAACACCACCATCGCCACCGCCGCGCAGCCAAACACCGGCCAGCGGATTTCCACTCCTTTATGCATCAGGAACAGCCCCAAGGCGGAAATCGTGCCAACGATCAGCCAGTAAGGCACCGCCATGATCAGCCATTTTCCGATGCTCAAATCTTCGCGGCACAACCATCCCATCGCCGCGCCCGGCACAATTGTCGCTCCAATGACCAGCATAATCAGAAACGTCGCCGTCGGATCGCCTTCGATCAGGCTCGCGTTGCGCAGCAGCGACGTGATAAACAGCATCGCGCAGCCATGCAGGCAACTGATTCCGATGATTTTGTCGCCGCTGATCGTCATCGCTTAAATGTCTCTGTAAACCTCACGTCGGTGGCGCACGTAGTGGATCGTTATCCGTTTTTCCTTAGTTTCGACCTCGTACACGATCCGGTAATCACCGATCCGGATTCTGTACAAACGCTCTGCACCAGCAAGTTTAACGGACTGCGGCGAAAACGGCGCCGTTTGTAAGCCTTCAATTCGTTCAAGGACACGTTCAACAACGTTACCAGGAACTCGCCGTAGGTCTTTGTCAACCGACGGTTTGAAAACGATATTGAACACGTTACTTTCTCAGCCGCTTTTTCAACTCGTCCAAAGTAATCGACTTCTCGCTACGACGTTCCGCAACTACGGCCAGATCGTGTAAGTCTTCCTGCATTTTCTCAAAGCGAGCGATGGAAAGGATGATTCCCTTTTTCTTTCCCTTTTCATCGACGACGTATTGTTCGTGTGCTTTCATCGTCATTCTCCGTCAACACGTTTACAACCGGATCGCCTTCTCCCCGAACTTCTCCACCACCATGCTCTTGCCCGTCTTGCAGATGTGCTGGAACTCTTCTTTGAATTTCGTGATTGTCGCGCCGACCGGCATCGCAACCGAATCGGCCAGCAGGCAGATCGTCGTGCCGGACATCTGCGTCGCGACCGAATAAAGCCGCTCGAAATCGTCGGGCTTGCCCTTGCCGTGGTAAATTTTGGAGATGATTTTCTCAAGCCAGCCCGAACCTTCGCGGCAGGGCGTGCACTGGCCGCAGGATTCGTGGTGGTAGAAGCGCACGAGATTGTAGAGCGCGCTGACCATGCAGACACGTTCGTTCATCACGATCACGGCCGCCGATCCGAGCAGCGAGTTGGCCTTCTTCAGTTCATCGAAGCTCATTTCCATGTCGAGGCTGTCGGTCAGTTCCTTGCCGTTCGATGCGACGTAGCTTTTGCCGTCATAGCGCATCAGAGGCATCGACGATCCGCCTGGGATGATCGCCTTCAGTGGAATATCGTCCTTCATCCCACCGCCGAGGTCGAACACCAGTTCGCGCATGGTGAGGCACATCGGGTGTTCGTAATTTCCGGGCTTCTTCACGTGGCCGGAGAGGCAATACACCTGCGATCCGGGACTGTTGTTTTTCGCCGGTTTGCCATCCGGTCCGGGCTTCGCGCCGATCATCGAATACGCATCGGCTCCGACGCGGATCAAATGCGGCAGCGACGCGATGGTGCTCGCGTTGTTCACGACCGTCGGCGAACGCCACGCGCCTTCGACAGCGGGGAACGGCGGCTTCACTTTCGGATAGCCGCGGTCGCCTTCGAGCGAGCTCAGCAGCCCGGTTTCTTCGCCGCAGATGTACGCTCCGGCGCCGCGGTGCGGTTGCACGTGGAAATCGAAGCCACTGCCGAGCACATTCTTGCCGAGATAGCCGGCTTTGTACGCTTCGGCGCAGGCCTTGGTGAGATGATCGAAGACTTCGACGAACTCGCCGCGGATGTAAATGTAGGCGTTCTCAATGCCGACCGTATGCATCGCGATCAGGCAGCCTTCGATGATCATATGCGGATTATAAGTGCCGACGACGCGGTCTTTGCAGGTGCCCGGTTCGGATTCGTCGAAGTTCACCGCGAGATAGCGATTCTTCTTCGATTTGTAATCGACGAAACTCCACTTCATGCCCGTCGGGAATCCCGCTCCGCCGCGGCCGCGCAAGCTGGATTTTTTCACCTCGTCGATGATCGACGGAACATTGCGCGTGGTTGCGTCGCGCGGCAAGGCCAGGATCTTCTTGGCCGATTCGTAGCCGCCCTTGGCCAGATATTTATCCAGCGCCCATTCGCCTCTAACGTAGGCGCCGTCGAAGAGGACGGGTTTGTAATCTTTGATCAGCATCTTCTTCCTCAATGATGAATGCTGAAGGATGAATGATGAATCGGGCCAACGCCCTATCACCAATCATCGTTCATCATCCATCGTTCGTCGTTGCCCTTCACTTCCCGTCCGGAAACGCTTCGACCATCGGCTTGTAACTGCAGCGCCCGCCCTCGAGGCTCGGCCCGTTGGACAGATGCGGCGGAACTTTGTCGTCGCGCAGCGCCGCGACGATCTCCTTAATCTTCTGCGGTGTGAGCAGCTCGAAGAAATCGTCGTTGACCTGCACCACCGGCGCCGTCGTGCAGCTTCCGAGGCACTCGACTTTGCGCAGCGTGAATTTCTTGTCGGAGCTGGTTTCGCCCATGCCGAGTTTCAGCTCTTCTTTGAAACAATCGGCAACCTGCTGCGCGCCCATCAGTCCGCACGGCAATGTCGCGCAGACTTGAACGACGTACTTCCCATCGCCAGGCCGGCGGTAATGCGAGTAAAACGTGAAGACGCCGTAAACGTAAGCCGGCGCCAGTTCCAGGCGCGTCGCGATGTAGTCCATCGAAGGGTTGTCGACAAACCCCTGCTGCTCTTCGGCCAGTCGAAATGCCGGCAGCAACACCGCGCGCTTTTCCGGATAGCGCTTGAGCAGCCACTGGAACTGTTTTTCACTGTCGTCGTTGAATGCAAATGCCATCGTGGTTCGTTGTCCGTTTTCCGCGTTCGTGAATCAGATTTCCAAAATTCGTCCGGCTCGAGCATCTTTCACGTATTTCACAGCTTCTGCGCCCGCACCGGAATAAATAAGTTCAGCAATTTCCTCGAGCAAAGCCAGATCAATGTCCTTATTTGCGGACACCATGGAGCTGAAGTCCGCCGCGTCCAAGAGACGTTTTTCGGGCGCGCGATAGTGCCCCACCATCGCCGCGAATTTCGTTGCCAGTGCCGCCTCAAGTTTCGGAACTCGCACAGTTCGCCCTTTTGCTGATATCTCATGAAACTCTTTAAAGACTCTTTTATAAAGGGGAGCCCGAGCAAGCATCAGGTCCAGAAGGTATTGATCATTTTGTTTGAAGCGCCACACGTCTAAATGCTTTTCCATTTGCAACGGCAACACGTTCAGAATTGCATCGGCTGCCTTCTTTGCATCTTTAACGCGAACCAAAATATCCACATCCTGTGTCGCACGAGTCTGCACCAGCCAGCCGCCAATACCGTGGGCTCCAACGAGCACGAACTCAAGACCGACAGCCTTTAATATCGGGATGACGTCTTCCGGGCCCATGCGTACAACGTCCTCCGGCTGCTCGCGTCCCAATAAAGGAAGCTTCGACAGTTGTGACGAAAGCAGCAAACTTTCTGCGAACCGCAACGAAAGTGGAATGTGCTCGCGGGACGGAAAAGTCTCCGCCCAATCGCCTTTAATCCGGTGTGGAACGCGTCGAGTGCGCTTGCGCCGACCAATAATCGGTGCGCCGCGGTAGAGTTCGCGTTCTGTTCGAGCTTTGGCAGCTTTCATAGCCAATCCGCAATCCGAATCCTGAATTCTAAAATCTTCACCGGTCCAGCTCCCCCGCAATCACGTTGATGCTCGCCATGCACGCCACCGCGTCGGAAATCAACCGCCCGGCGGCTTGCTGCGGGAACGTCGCGTAGTTGTAGTAGCTGGGCGGCCGAATGCGCACGCGGTACGGCAGGCCCGTTCCGTCCGAAACGAGGTAGAATCCCAATTCGCCGTTCGGCGTCTCGGTGCTCGAGTAAACCTCGCCCTTCGGCGGAATCAGTCCGTGCCCCGGCATCGTAATCTTGAAGTGATGGATCAGGCTTTCCATGTCGTGGTAAACCATGTCCTTCGTCGGCAGAGCAACTTTGTGGTTCACCGAGTTCACCGGCAGCTTTTCCGTGTTCGCGCCGCCGCCGGGCAATTTTTCGAGCGCCTGGCGGACGATCTTGATCGATTCGCGCATTTCGGCCAGCCGCACTTGGTAGCGCGCGTACACGTCGCCTTCGATGCGCGTCGGCACATCAAAATTTAATTCGTTGTAGCAGAGATAAGGCTTTGCTTTGCGGATGTCGTACGCCACGCCGCTTGCGCGCAGCAGCGGGCCGGTGACGCCGAAGCTGATCGCATCTTCTTTCGAGACCGCGCCCACGCCGATCGTGCGGTCCATGAAAATCTTGTTCTTATTGAGCATGTACTCGATTTCATCGACAACCGCCGGGAACTTCGCGAGGAACCCGTTGACGAGTTCGGGAAAATCCGCCGGCACGTCGCGGAAGACGCCGCCCACGCGCGTCCAACTCGTGGTCAAGCGCGCGCCCGTGACGGACTCGAAAATGTCGTACAGCTTTTCGCGTTCGATGAACGTCCACAGCATCACCGAGAACGCGCCCAGATCCATGCCCTGCAGTCCCACCGAAACGACGTGGTCGGCGATGCGGGAAAGTTCGGCCATGATCACGCGGATGTACTGGCCGCGCGTGGGGACCGTGACATTGAACAGTTCTTCGCAAGCGATCGCAAAGCCGATGTTGTTGTTCAGCGGCGAGAGGTAGTTCATGCGGTCGGAAATGACCACGAACTGATTGTAGTTGCGGTATTCGCCGAGTTTCTCGAAGCCAGTGTGCAGGAATCCGATTTCGGGTTCCACTTTGACCACGATTTCGCCGTCCACTTCGCACTTCAAGCGCAGCGTGCCATGGGTCGCCGGATGCTGCGGCCCGATGTTCATCTGCATGGTCTTGAAGACCTGCTTCGTCGCGTTGGGTGCGATCTTTTTGATGTCTTCGACTGCGGTTGACATTGCTTCGCCTCGGTAATGCATAATGCATAACTTTTTATGCATTGTGCGTTATGCGTTAATTCCTCGGAATCTCCTGGTACTTCGGAAAATTGTCGCGTTCGCCGCGCCCTTTCAGCGGGTAGTCCTTGCGCAGCGGATGTCCTTCGTAATTGTCGGGCATGAGAATGCGCTTCAGGTCCGGATGTCCGCGGAAAATCACGCCGAACATATCGAACGCTTCGCGCTCGCCCCAGTTCGCCGCTTTCCACAATCCCGCCGCCGAATCGATCTCGCACGGCTCTTCCGGCACATACGCTTTCACGCGCAGCCGCGAGCCATGTTCCAGCGAGGTAAGCTGGTACACGACGGCGAAGCGTTCCGGATAATCCTTCGTCATGTCGCTGGGAAGTCGCAGGCTGTCCACGCAGGTCACGTCCGTAAGCATCTCGAACTTCGCCGCCGGATCGTCGCGCAGAAATTTGAGCACTTTCAAATTTGCCGTGTGCTTGATGCGCAACGTGTGCTGCCCGCGGAACTCAGCCGAGCCCAGAACATCGTCGCCGAAGCGGTCTTTGACGGTTTTTAGAAGTGCGGGAAAATCAATGGGCATTGTCTAATCCTGGCTTGCCTCTTTGGGTTGCTTTGCAGGCGGAACACCTTCGGGTTTCACGTCATTGGTTGTCTTAACCTGCGCAGCAGCCTTGCGCCGGCGTTTGGCTTCGCGAAATTTCTGAAGTTCGGCCTCGGCCTGAATTTGAGCCTCGTTTGGAGGCGATAGGTCGATTTCCAGTTTCCCCAATCGCTTTTGAGGTTTCACTTTCTTTCCTCCAAACACGCTTCCCAGATCGGCTGTCCATCCCGGTTGAGTGTCTTAAACCAATTCGTCATCCAAAAACCATCTGGCGCGTAAACTACGGATGCAGACGGCGGCGACTCACCGTACCAACTCAGCGATAAGTAGTACTCGCCCACTGCAAGTCTTACCCGTACCTTCATCCACTTAAAGTAATCGATTCCGTCCCGTTCATAGGCCTCTGTTATGATCACTTCCAGATCATCTTGCGCATGTTCGAGCCGCTCGATTGCCCTTTCTGGATTTTCGCCAGTCGCCAATCACCCCTATTGCGTCGTCAACCTCGCCACATGCTTCACTTCCCGTTCCGGCGCCCCAAACGCAATCTCCTGCACCGGCACATCTTTCGCCGGCAGGCTGTCGCGCGATCCCGTCAGCGTCGGTTCGGCGTGAACGGCTCCGGAGACCAGCGAGACCGGCTCGAAATCCAGCGGATGCTTCGTGCGGTCGTACAATTTCGTGTTGCGTTCATTGCGGCGAATCTTCTGCTGAATCAGCATCACCGCATCGATCAAACTCTCCGGCCGCGGCGGGCAGCCGGGAATGTAAACATCGACGGGAATGAACTGATCGACGCCCTGGATCAGCGTGTACGTGTCGAAAACCCCGCCGCTGCTGGCACAGGCGCCCATCGAAATGCACCACTTCGGTTCGGGCATCTGGTTGTAGATCTCGATCAACACCGGCATCATTTTCAGCGAGATGCGCCCCGAGACGATCATCAGGTCGCTCTGCCGCGGCGAAAAGCGGATCACTTCCGCGCCAAAGCGCGCCAGATCGTAGCGCGATGACAGCGTCGCCATCATCTCGATCGCGCAGCACGCGGTGCCGAAGGGCATGGGCCAGAGGCTGTTGCGCCGGCCCCAATTCATCAGCTCTTTCAGCTTCGTCGTAATGAAGCCGCCCGAGCCGTCTTTCTGGTTCATGTCAGACATGACAGAAGTCCTGAGTCGAGAGTCTAGAGTCGAGAGTCTTGAGTCGGCGGAGTTAAAGACTCCAGACTCTCGACTCGAGACTCGAGACTCGAGTTCAATCCCATTCTAGCACGCGGCGCTTCAAAATGTAGAGCAGTCCAAGGCCGAGGACCGCGATGAATGCCAGCACGGCGAGGAAACCGTCCATTCCGAGCTTCTTGTACTGAACGGCGTAGGGAAGCAGAAAAACCGTTTCGATGTCGAAGAGCACAAACAGCAGCGCCACCAGGTAAAACTTGACCGAAAACCGTTCGCGCGAACTCCCGATCAGCGGCACGCCGCATTCGTAGGTCTCGTACTTGCCTTGTGTATTCTTGTCCGTGCCGAGCAATTTCGTCATGAACCGCACGAGCAGCACCACGACCGCGCCCATGGCCACGCCGAGGAAAACATACAGTGCCGCGCCAAACATTTCCGGAGTGAACATGAACCAAAATCCCCCATCACGATGCGTAAGAATTCTCCATCGGTTTATAGAGGATAGCAGGACAGCGTCAACTGCGGGAGTGATCGGTATCGATTCATGGGTTCATGGAGTCGTTGTATCGATGAACCCATGAATCAATGCCCCAGTCGTCATCACGCCACATCCAGCCGCTGGCCAATCACTTCCTCGATCCAAGCCGCTGGAACGCCCCGCTGCAGGAGCGTATCGATAAGGCCGTTCAGGCTCGCAATCTTCTGCTCAAATCCATCGCTGACGTGCCGCGCCTGGCTCAACGAAAGTGTGCCGCGTTGCGCTTCATATTTCAGGTAGTCCTTCGCGCGACTGGTCGCCCGTCCGAACAGAAAATCGAAACTCGCCGGTTGGTCGTACTCCAATACCGCCAGCGACATTTCCTGTACCAGGTCGTCTTGCAATGCTGGATCGCCCGGCGCCAATTGCCACGCGCGCCAGCCAAAACTGAATTGGTGCCTCTCTGCAAAATCGTGGTGCAATTGTCGTTGTTTCCCCTCTTCTTGCGGGAGGGGGTAGGGGGAGGGGTCGGCGGGCTCAACGGCCCTCTCATTCGCCTCGCCTCTCCCTTCACCTATACTAATCCGATTAGCCTCCGCGGTTTGCGAAAAGATTCTCCCAAAATGTTTCCGGCTGTTTTTCAAATCCCTCAAAGTCTTTTTGGGCAAAGAACTTAGACGATCAAAAACGAGGAGTTGAAAGAGCGATTTTTGGGTCACTCGCCCACGTCGGTCTTTTTTCCTTCCACCTGCCGGTCTGCTCAGCCAGCCATTTTCAAGCATCCGGTAAACCGTCGACGGGTCGCAATCCATGATCGACGCCGCTTCCTCAATGCTGAAAAACAAGTCCTCCATAACCCGAACCTCCCCAACCAGCCGCGGAGGCTCTTCCAGTAACACGATTCTATCAAAGCGTGCTATCGTTTCAAAATGGTGCCACTGGGTGCAGCCGTTAGCAGCCAGTGCCCAAGCACGACGACGCTCGCTTTTTTTGAACGCTTATCGAATCCAGGAAGATTTCGCGGCCTTACATAAGCCTGCGCGCTGGTTTGCTCGTCGGCCCTATCGGACCGAAGCGGGATATAGGGTTTCAGCGCGCCGCTTAAGACAAAAATTTACCACCCGCCTCATCCGTGGCAAGAAAGAAATCCGGGCTTTTCCGCCGCCGTTGTTGGTCCCGAAGGGACCGTGTGAAAATAGCCCAGCACTTCCAGTGCTGGGGTCGGCGGTGTATTCACGGAAAAGTCCCGAATGGACGGCTGAATTGTGCCCGGAGACAGGGATATGTCACATGCGTGTTGCAGTTGCCTCATGCATTGCGTTTTCAGCACCCACAACCGCGAAAAGCGCCTGACCGAAGATGTTCGTAACCGACTTTGGCCTTACATCGGCGGCATTGCGCGCGAAAATAAAATGACCGCGTTGGCCGTCGGAGGTGTCGAGGACCACGTTCATACGCTGCTGTCTATTCCCGCCACGATGTCGGTTTCAAAAGCAATTCAATTGATCAAAGGTGGATCATCGAAATGGATCAATTCGGAACTCCGATTGTCGCGGCGATTCGAATGGCAGGAACGCTATGGTGCGTTCAGCCTTAGCGTGTCTGCGGTGTCCGAGACGTTGAAATACATCAATGGCCAGGTTGAACATCATCGGCGCGAAACGTTCAAAGAGGAGTTCGAGCGGTTCTTGGAAAGACACAACATGATTATTGACAATAACACGTGGTCGTGACCCTATCAGCCGTCCCTTCGGGACACTGCCAACTAATACGTCGCTGACCCAGCACTGAAAGTGCTGGGCTATTTTCAAATCGTCCCTTCGGGACGCAGGGCGACTGAAGCGGCGCTCCCCAAACCTCCGCGATTTCAATTTTCAGGTGGCCAACAGAATACTTGAGCTGAAGTACTTATTGCCTCGATAGCCAATTCACTATCGAAAAGTTTCCGACGCAAAATTTCAATCCATAACGTGGGTCCGCCGTCGGCGTCCATCGGAACCACATAACTCTCGGAACGCGTGTTGGTAAACAAATAGATATCGTCGGAATCGTCATAAGATTCGCTAGTTTTAAAACAAATTCGAACAATGGAAGCCCATTCAACATCTGCTGTCCAACTTGCGGAAGCCGGGGAACGAACATCCCAGTGTATTTGCTGCTCATCAAAGGTAACGTGGAACCAATCGCTGATTTTCATTGCTCGCTCGCGGCGCAGTTAGAACACCACAATATCATCCAACTTCGATATCGAAACCACGCGCGCCACTCGCACATACGTCAGCGACCGGTTGCTGCGGTTGCCAAGTTTCTTGGCTTCGTGCGCGTAATGTTCCTTGGTGCTTTTGCTGTCGCCGGTGTCGTGAACATCCACGCCCGAGAGCGCCAGGTAATCGGCGCCGACGCTTTCAAGCACGCCGATATACACGTACGACGAATCGGTATCGACCACGACCTGCACACCGATCAAAGGTTCGAGGTCGCCGGGAGGGTTGTAAGACATACAGATGGTTCCTGGTTTATGGTTTCTAGTTTCTGATTCGCGTCACCGGCGTCGTTAAGAC
>Ga0265314_10004606_pt1 | contig 12717 bp, 12 predicted proteins | sample 4126metaG_FD_203106 | JGI IMG/M metagenome (GOLD analysis project Ga0265314, IMG submission 203106) | Rhizosphere microbial communities from Carex aquatilis grown in University of Washington, Seatle, WA, United States - 4-1-26 metaG | ecosystem: Host-associated > Plants > Roots > Rhizosphere >... | reverse complement strand
GCACGGTGGATGCGCGCAAAGCGATAATCGACCAGCGTGTTGATATTGCGGTCTGCGACCGCGAAGAGGCTGCCGCCGCGTCCGCCATCGCCGCCGTCGGGACCGCCGCGCGGCACGAATTTTTCGCGCCGGAACGAGGCCGAGCCGTCACCGCCTTTGCCGGCGTGCAGTTCGACCGTAGCTTCGTCGATGAATTTCATCGGCGTGCGATCGTGGCCGCCGCAGCATTTGCGCGGCGCGGGTTTTGCAGTCGGGATTTGATCATGTTCGTTCGGCGCTCTTTCGGATTCGGGTTGCCTGTGACAATTTCTCGCCGTTCGAAAGCGGCGGAGAAACAAAAAAGCCCTGCGTTTCGGCAGGGCTTTTTAATGCGTCAAGAGCCTGCTCTACGCGGCAGCAACGATATTGACGGTTCTCTTTTTGGCCGAGCCCTTGATTGCAAACTGGACGGTGCCGGGGACCAAAGCAAACAGCGTGTGGTCCTTGCCGATGCCGACATTGATGCCCGGGTGCACTTGCGTGCCGCGCTGGCGTACGATAATGCTGCCCGCCGTGATGACTTCGCCGCCGTAGGCTTTGACGCCGAGGCGTTTGGAGTTCGAGTCGCGGCCGTTGCGTGAACTGCCGCCTGCTTTCTTATGTGCCATGGCGCTTGCTCCCTATCCTGCGATGCCGAGAATTTCGATCTCGGTGTAGTTTTGGCGGTGACCCTGGGACTTGCGATAATGCTTGCGGCGGCGCATTTTGAAAATGTGCACCTTGTCGCCGCGCCCGTGGGACACGATTTTCGCGGTGACCGACGCACCCGCCACGAGCGGCGTGCCGAGAGCGACCTTGTCGCCGTCGGCAACCATCAAAACCTGGTCGATAACGATTTCGGAACCGACGTCAGCCGCGAGCTGCTCGATTTTTAGTTTTGCGCCGGACGCGACACGGTACTGCTTGCCGCCGGTTGAGATGACCGCATACATGATTTGACCCTTTTCACCGCTGACGAGCTGGATTCGGAAAACCGGGCATTATACCCAAATGCTATTTTTCAGTCAAAGCTAGTAAAATGAGCAACTTGCCAGTACCGCTGCCATTAATGCCCCGTCCTTCCGGCCGGATGCAGCGCCTGGCGTCATTCTGCACTGTAGCCTGATGTCCGTTCCCTTCATTCAAGATCTGATCGCCGACGATATGCGGGCGGTGGACGCCGTCATTCGCCGGCGCCTGACGTCGGAAGTCGCGCTGGTCCGCGAGGTCGCCGAATACATCGTCGGCAGCGGCGGAAAACGGCTGCGCCCGGCGATGGTGATTTTGTCGGCCGGTGCGTTCGGCTACCGCGGCACCCAGCATCATGAACTGGCGGCGGTGGTCGAATTCATACACACGGCGACGCTGTTGCACGACGATGTGGTTGACGCCTCCGATTTGCGGCGCGGCAATCCGACCGCCAATGCATTGTTTGGCAACGCCGCCAGTGTGCTCGTCGGCGATTTCGTTTACTCGCGCGCTTTCCAGATGATGGTCGAAGTCGAGAGCATGCGCGTAATGCAGGTACTGGCCGGCGCGACCAACGTCATCGCCGAGGGAGAGGTGCTGCAGTTGATGAATTGCCACAACACGGCGATCGACGAGCACGACTACCTGCGGGTGATACGCTACAAGACCGCCAAATTGTTCGAGGCGGCGACCCGCCTCGGGGCGATTCTCGGCGGCGCGGAACCCACGCTGGAAACGGCGATGGCCGACTATGGCATGCATCTGGGCACCGCCTTCCAGTTGATCGATGATGTGCTCGACTATTCGGGCGACAACAAGGCCACCGGCAAGAACGTGGGCGATGATCTCGCCGAGGGCAAGCCGACATTGCCGCTGATTTATGCGATCAAGCACGGCAACGCAGCGGAAGCCGCGCTGATAAAAAAGGCGATCGAAGAGGGTGGCCTGGGTGAACTCGAAAAGGTCATCGCCGCGATCCAGCGCAGCGGCGCGCTGGACTATACACGCCGTCAAGCGGAGGCCGAGGCGCGTGCGGCGGGCGCCGCGCTGGAGATTCTGCCAAATTCAATTTACCGCGAATCTTTGCTACAATTGGCGGACTTTGCCGTTACACGCAATTACTAACGGGGCACGCAAGTGCCCCTTGTAGTTGGAGCGCAGCAAATCGGGGTGTAGCTCAGCCTGGTAGAGTACTGCGTTCGGGACGCAGGAGTCGGAGGTTCGAATCCTCTCACCCCGACCAATTCGGTCGATCACCACCATCCACCAGCCCGCTGCGGACGCGGCGCTTTCAGCGCCGGCGGGAATGCGCGGTGGGCGCGCCGCCGCGGCGTTTAAGGTCGACAACGCCTGTGCCGTCGCCGTACCGTGATACGTTGCCTCGACGGGGCAGGGCCGCGTGATGCAAACTATCTCTTTTCACTGGCCGCTCGCTTAGCGAGGTAAGACTTGGGCAAACTGATTTTCCTGGTGCTGGCCGTCGTGATCGTGTGGGCGGTGCTCAAGAACCACGCGAAATCGCGCGCGCGCAGTCAGGCGCCGCGCGCCTCCGCGCCCGAAGACATGGTGCGTTGCGCGCATTGCGGCGTGCACCTGCCGCGCAGCGAAAGCCACGCGAGCGGCGGAAATTTTTTCTGCAGCGAAGACCATTTGCGGCTGCACCGCTAAGCGATGTCGGTCTACTCTTCCGTATTGCGGCCCGCGGCGCAACCATCCGGCACAGGTGCGCAACGCTTGCCCGGCGATCCGCCGGATTCCTATTGGCGTTCGCTGTTTTTATTCAACGGCTACCGTTTCATCGTGGCGTTGCTGCTGCTTTCCGTCACCGCGCTATTCGGCCGCCAGCTCACGTTCGGCTCGACGGAATTCGAACTCTTCGTGTATACCGCCGCGGCCTATGTGATGTTCAGCCTGCTGTGTTTCGTGGTGATCGCCTCGCGCCGGCATTTCCACCTGCAACTCGGCGTCCAGGTCAGTGCGGACATCGCTTTTATCGCGGTATTGACGTTTGCGAGCGGCGGCATCTCGAGCGGACTGGGATTGCTGCTGCTGTCGGGCCTCGCCGCCGCCGGACTCATCAGCCGCGGCCGGCTCACCTTGTTCTATGCAGCCCTCGCGAGTATCGCCGTGCTGATCGAGCACACGCTCCAGGTGCTGTTGTACAGCGGGCAGACCACGCAATACGTACAGGCCGGTCTGCTCAGCATCGGCTATTTCACCACGGCGTGGGTCGCGCATACGCTGGCGAAATATCTGGTCGCGACGGAGCAGCTCGTTGCCCAGCGCGAAATCGACCTTGCGAGCATGGCGGAAGTCAGCCAGCTCGTCATCCAGGATATGCATGACGGCGTGCTGGTGGTCGACGAGCACGGCGTGATAAGGCAGCACAACGCGCGGGCCGAGGAGATGCTGGGTCCGCTGTACGGGCAGCGGCGCGAGCAGAATCTGCGCAGCTATGCGCCTGCGCTCGCGCATCGTCTGGAAGACTGGCGCAAAAATCCGGTCGTCGGCTTCGACGCCATCAGCACGGTCGTGCAGAACAACAAGATCAGCGCGCGCTTCGTGCCGGTCGGCCGCAGCCGCAACGTGGGGGCGGTGATTTTTCTCGAAGACATGACCCGCGTGCAGGCACAGGCGCGCCAGCTGAAGCTCGCGGCGCTCGGGCGGCTCACGGCCAACATCGCGCATGAAGTGAGAAATCCACTGTCCGCGATCAGCCATGCCACCGAACTTTTGCAGGAGGAGCCCGCGCTTAACGACACCGTGGCGAGATTGCTGACGATCATTCACGACAACGCGAAACGCCTCGATCGCATGGTCAATGACGTGCTCAAGTTGAACCGCGGCGAGCGCGCCCATCGCGAAGTGTTCCTGGTCGGCGACTATCTGAAGACGTTCGCGGAGCAATTCTGCCAGATCGAGAAAATGCCTGAATCGCTGATCGCGCTGGAGCTCGCGGTCGATACGGAAGTGACTTTTGACCGCAGTCATCTTAACCAGGTGATGTGGAACCTGTGCCGCAACGCCTTGCGGCACTGCCGCGGCGGCGCGGCCAGCATCCGCATCGCCGTCGATTTGATCGGCGGCGGGAGCATTGTAAAATTGGACGTCGTCGATGACGGACCGGGCGTGCCACCGGCGTTGCGCAACCAGTTATTCGAGCCTTTTTTTACGACCGTCGGCAGCGGGACGGGCCTCGGGCTCTATATCGCGCGCGAAGTATGCGAGGCTAACGATGCTAAGCTGGAATTCATCGAGACCCCCGCGGGGGCGCAGTTTACCGTGCTGTGTCAGGGAGTCGTGAGACGCTAATGAATAAAAGCCGGGTTTTGATCGTCGACGACGAGGCCGATATCCGCGAGTTGCTGAGCCTGACACTTCAGCGCATGGGGCTCGATACCGATTGCGCCGCGGGCGAGTTCGAGGCGACGCAGTTGATGCAAAAGCACGGTTACGATTTATGCCTGACCGACATGCGGCTGCCGGACGGCGATGGCTTGAAGCTGCTCGAGCACGTCGGCCAGCACTATGCGAACACGCCGGTTGCGGTCATTACCGCGCACGGCAGCGCGGAAAACGCGGTCGCCGCGTTGAAGGCCGGCGCTTTCGACTATCTCGCGAAACCGGTTTCGCTCAACCAGTTGCGCGCGCTCGTGCGTTCGGCGCTGAAGCTGCCGCGCGCCAATCAACCGAAGAAAAGCGGCGACAAGGAGGTTGAGCCCGCTACCTTCCCTGTCCTGCTTGGCGATTCCGCGCTCATGCAGCAGACGCGCCAGATGATAGACAAGCTCGCGCGCAGCCAGGCCCCGGTTCACATCAGCGGCGAGTCGGGCTGCGGCAAGGAACTCGCGGCGCGCCTTATGCATCTGAAAGGGCCCCGCCACGATGCGCCGTTCGTGCCCGTGAATTGCGGCGCGATCCCCGAGAATCTTATGGAAAGCGAATTCTTCGGCTACAAGAAAGGCGCATTTACGGGCGCCGATCAGGACCGCGAAGGTTTTTTCCAGGCGGCCAACGGCGGCACCCTGTTTCTCGACGAGGTCGCCGACCTGCCGATCCAGATGCAGGTCAAATTGCTGCGCGCGATCCAGGAGAAAAAAGTCCGCAAAGTGGGTTCTACCGGCGAAGAAAATGTCGACGTGCGCATTATCAGCGCGACGCACCGCCACCTCGCCGACGCGGTGAAGGACGGCAAATTTCGGCAGGATCTCTACTACCGGTTGAACGTGATCGAACTGCGTATGCCCGCATTGCGCGAAATGCGCGACGACATCGCGGTGCTCGCGCGCGAGATTCTGCGCAAAAGCGGCGGCGCCGACAGCGGCGGTAATACGCCTGAGCTGTCGGCGGGAGCGGTTGCGGCGCTGCGCGACTACCAGTTTCCGGGCAACGTGCGGGAACTGGAGAACATACTCGAACGCGCGATCGCGCTGTGCGCCGGAGACCAGATCGAGGTCGATGATTTGCAGCTCAGCGCGCCGGCCCAGGGGGAAAATGCGTCGATCGACCGATCCGGCCTGCCGCTGCAGGAGCATCTCGACAGCGTCGAGAAGGAGGCGATACTCAAAGCGCTCGAGCAGACGCGCTTCAACCGCACCGCGGCGGCGAAGCTGCTCGGCATCACTTTCCGTGCGTTGCGCTACCGCATGGAGCGGCTGGGCATCAACTAAGAGCCCATAACCTAATGAAACACGTGTGCGTTGCAGCCAGAATTGGTGATGGCAAGGCGCCCGGTGCAGGCAATAGTGGTTCTATTGCCAAGACGAGCAACGCGGCGTCGCGTGGAGGGCGGAGCAGGTTCCAAGCGCTGTGTGCTTGGATGCGACCCCGGAGCGCGACACTCGGCGCACTGATTCTACGCGACTTACACGCACCTGCGCGGTCGCATCCCCGCAAGCGGGGCCCCTGCTCCACGCTGCGGTGCGCCGTCGATTCTGGCTGCAACCCTTCGGGCTGGCACGAGTTTTGGCCCATAACTTTGTCGCAAGCCACTAGCATAGAATTACTAAGCGTCGTGCCTTGCTTCGCGTTCTGAGCCAAAATCGTGACAGCGCATCGCGCGTTTCATTATGTTATGGGCTCTAAGATGCGAGACCGGGATTCGGCGACCGCAATCCCGCCGGGCCGGGTCGACGCCCGCGAATCCCACCTTCCACATCCGGGCCCTAATTTCGCATGTCCCTGACTATCGATTCGACCGGCATCGCCGCCGGGATACGTTATCTGCCGTCTCCCAATTGCGACGAGCGGCCGGCGGACGCCGCGATTGATTTGCTTGTCATCCATAACATCAGCCTGCCGCCGGGAGAGTTCGGCGGACCGGGCATCATCGATCTGTTTATGAACCGGCTGGATCCCGCGGCGCATCCGTATTACCGCGGGATCGCGCATCTCAAGGTATCGGCGCATTTCCTGGTCCGGCGCGACGGCGAAATGATTCAGTTTGTGCCGTGTGCGAAACGCGCGTGGCATGCGGGCGAGTCCGCGTGGCGAGGGCGCGAGCGCTGTAACGATTATTCAATCGGCATCGAACTCGAAGGCGCGGACGACCAGTCGTTTACGGACTGTCAATATGAAAAGCTCGCGTGCCTTACGCGGGCGCTGCAGACTGCTTATCCCAGCCTCGATATCGTCGGGCATTCCGACATCGCGCCGGCGCGCAAGACCGATCCGGGACCCTGCTTCAATTGGTCGCGCTTGCGGGAACTCGTGCGCCCTGCATGATTCGTTGATGCAACGCCAGCCTGGTCGGCAGCGCCGCGCGGCGCTCACGACTTTATTCGGATTCGGCGCGGGTCAAAAAGTGGGCATTTGTTCACGTTTCCCCGGTTCGACTCGGTAGCAGCCCGGCCTGAATCAGCGCGTCTAAACGTCGTTTTCGCAGTGCAACAGAATTGGCGCCGAGGTCGATTTGACGCCATTTTCCGGCCTTTTCCTGCTCATTTTTTAATCAGATTTTTCCCTGTTGCAACAATGCAGTCCGCATTGTTTTGCAAGTAATTACTAGGGCGTAAAAAAACCTTCAAAACCTATTGCACTCTCAAAATCTAGCCACTAGAATTAGTTCGAAGTTTCAGTTTGGACACAACATATAGTGGTTTTAGGGGCTGCGTGTAGTTACCAGCTACATAGCAGAAAAAAACTCAAAGAAATGAATGGTTAAGGAGAGACCTCATGCAGTTAGCCACCCCCATCCCAGTGCCTGATTCCATCGCGAAATTCGCCGTCGAAGAAGCGCCGGATTCCAGGCAATCCCGCTATAGCGAATACAAGATTATCCGGCGCAATGGTGCAGTGGTCGGCTTCGAACCGTCGAAGATTGCGATTGCACTCACTAAAGCGTTCATCGCCGTGAACGGCGGTCAGGGCGCGGCATCCGCGCGCGTGCGCGAGATGGTGACCACGCTGACCGATCAGGTCGTTGCCGCGTTGATGCGCCGGCAGCCGAGCGGCGGCACGTTTCACATCGAAGATATCCAGGACCAGGTCGAACTTGCGCTGATGCGCTCGGGCGAACACGAAGTCGCGCGATCATACGTTTTGTATCGCGAACAGCGCACGAAGGAACGCGTCAAGCAGCGCGAAGCGCAGACCGAAACGGTCGCCGCCCATCCGACAATTAACGTCACCGACAAGGGCAAGGTCCGGCCGCTCGATCTGGCGAAGGTCGCCGCACTCGTGCAGGAATCGTGCGAAGGCCTGGGCCGCGCGGTCGATCCCGACGTCATCATGCAGGCGACGCTGAAAGATCTGTACGAGGGCGTGCCGGTTGACGAGGTGCGCAAATCGCTGATTCTGTCGGCGCGCGCGATGATCGAGAAGGATCCCGCGTACAGCTATGTTACGGCGCGCCTGCTGTTGCATTCGCTGCGTCTGGAGACCGTCGGCGAGGAGTTGACGCAGGCCGACATGAAAACGCGCTACGCCGAAGTGTTCCCGCTGCTGATCAAAAAAGGCATCGCCGCGGAACTGCTCGACGAGCGCATCGGCAGCTACGACCTGAAAAGCCTCGGCGCCGCGCTCGATTCCAAGCGCGACTTCAAGTTCGGTTACCTCGGTCTGCAGATTTTGTACGACCGTTATTTCCTGCACGTGCAGGGCACGCGGATCGAATTGCCGCAGACGTTCTTCATGCGCGTCGCGATGGGCCTCGCGTTGAACGAGCCGGAAGACCAGCGCGAAGCGCGCGCGATCGAGTTCTACAATGTGCTGTCGTCGTTCGATTTCATGAGTTCGACGCCGACCCTCTTCAATTCGGCGACGCGCCGCTCGCAGCTTGCGAGTTGCTATCTCACGACGGTGGCGGACGATCTCGACGGGATATACGAGGCGATCAAGGAAAATGCGATGCTGCAGAAGTACGCGGGCGGCATCGGCAACGACTGGACGCCGGTGCGTGCGCTGGGAGCCCATATCAAGGGCACCAACGGCAAATCGCAGGGCGTGGTGCCGTTCCTCAAGGTCGTCAACGACACCGCGGTGGCGGTGAACCAGGGCGGCAAGCGCAAGGGCGCGGTGTGCTCGTACCTCGAAACGTGGCACCTCGACATCGAGGAATTCCTCGAGCTGCGCAAGAACACCGGCGATGACCGCCGCCGCACGCACGACATGAACACCGCCAACTGGATTCCGGACCTGTTCATGAAGCGCGTGATGGAAAACGGCGAGTGGACGCTGTTCTCGCCGTCCGACGTGATCGACCTGCACGACAAGTTCGGCAAGGCATTCGAGGTGGCGTACCTCGACTACGAAGCGAAAGCCGTCAAGGGCGAACTGAAACTCTTCAAGAAGATTCCGGCGGCGCAGCTGTGGCGCAAGATGCTGACCATGCTGTTCGAGACGGGGCATCCGTGGATCACGTTCAAGGATCCATGCAATATCCGTTCGCCGCAAAGCCATGTCGGCATCGTGCACAGCTCCAACCTGTGCACCGAGATCACGCTGAACACGAACGAAGACGAAATCGCGGTGTGCAACCTGGGCTCGGTGAACATGCCCGCGCATCTCGACGTGACGACCGGCCGGCTCGATCTCGAAAAGTTGAAGCGCACGGTCGGCACCGCCATGCGCATGCTCGACAACGTGATCGATCTGAACTATTACTCGGTCAACAAGGCGCGCAATTCCAACTTCAAGCACCGTCCGGTCGGTATCGGCATCATGGGCTTTCAGGACTGCCTGCACATGCTGCGCATTCCGTACGGCTCGCAAGCCGCAGTCGAATTTTCGGACCGCTCGATGGAGTCGATCGCCTACACCACGTATGCGGCGTCGGCGGATCTTGCCGAGGAGCGCGGGCCGTATTCGACGTTCAAGGGCTCGTTGTGGGACAAAGGCGTATTTCCGCACGAGTCGCTCAAGCTGTTGTCCGACGAGCGCGGCGGCTACGTCGAGGCCGACATGTCGGTGACGCTCGATTGGGACAGTTTGAGAAAACGCATCAAGCAGGTCGGCATGCGCAATTCCAATTGCATCGCGATCGCGCCCACGGCAACCATCGCCAACATTACCGGCCTCTCGCAGTGCATAGAGCCGACTTATCAGAACCTGTATGTGAAGTCGAACCTGTCGGGCGAATTCACGGTGGCCAACGAGTACCTGGTCGCGGACCTGAAGAAGCTCGGCCTGTGGGACGAGGTGATGATCTCGGACCTCAAGTATTTCGACGGCACGCTCGCCAAGATCGACCGCATTCCGCAGGAGGTCCGCAGCCTTTACGCGACGGCGTTCGAAGTCGAACCGAAGTGGCTCGTCGAGTGCGCGGCGCGGCGTCAGAAGTGGATCGACCAGTCGCAATCGCTGAATATTTACATGGCGGGAGCGTCCGGCAAGAAACTCGACGAGACCTACAAGCTCGCATGGCTGCGCGGCCTGAAAACGACGTACTACCTGCGCACGATGGGCGCGACCCACGTCGAAAAATCCACCAGCAAGGTTGGCGCGCTCAACGCGGTGCCGTCGGACGGCGGCATCGCCGCGGCACCGGCGACGGACGCCAAGTTTTGCTCAATCGATAACCCGGAGTGCGAATCCTGCCAGTAAGCAGGCCACGACAATCGGAAATTTTGAAAAGGTCAGACACAGAGCAACCAAAACGGGCCCACCGACAAAACCGATAAAGGGCACGCAAGCTGTTGATCGTCGTCCACCCACAAAATCAATAAAGGAGCTTTAGCATGTTGCAATTCGAAGAAAACACGCCTCACGGGGCCGGCCTCGCTGCAGCCGGATTGCAGATGACGGGTGTCGCGCCGCAGGGTGCAACGTTGCCCCAAGATGCTGCCGCGGCATTGGCGGCGCTGGCGCCGGCCTCCGCGCCTGCGCAATTGCGGCGGGTTAACGTCGCCGACAAGCGCATCATCAACGGCCAGACCGATGTCAATCAGCTGGTGCCGTTCAAATACAAATGGGCGTGGGAGAAGTACCTGTCCGCGTGCGCCAACCACTGGATGCCGCAGGAAATCCAGATGAGCCGCGACATCGCGTTGTGGAAAGATCCCAACGGTCTGACCGAAGACGAACGGCGTCTCATCAAGCGCAACCTCGGGTTTTTCGTGACCGCCGATTCGCTGGCCGCGAACAACATCGTGCTTGGCACCTACCGCCATATCACCGCGCCCGAATGCCGGCAGTATCTGCTGCGCCAGGCGTTCGAAGAGGCGATCCACACGCACGCTTATCAGTACATCGTCGAGAGCCTCGGCCTCGATGAAGGGGAAGTGTTCAACGCGTACCACGAGATCGCCTCGATCCGCGACAAGGACGAGTTCCTGATCCCGTTTATCGATACGCTGACCAACCCGCAGTTCACTACGGGCACGCCGGAAAACGACCAGAAACTTCTGAAGAGCCTGATCGTGTTCGCGTGCGTGATGGAGGGACTCTTTTTCTACGTCGGGTTCACCCAGATCCTGGCGCTGGGCCGCCAGAACAAGATGACGGGGGCTGCCGAGCAGTACCAGTACATCCTGCGCGACGAGTCGATGCACTGCAATTTCGGCATCGACCTCATCAACCAGATCAAGATGGAGAACCCGCATCTGTGGACGGCCGAATTCCGCGCCGAGATCCACGACATCATGAGAAAAGCGGTCGACCTCGAGTATCGCTACGCCGAGGACACGATGCCGCGCGGCGTGCTGGGACTGAATGCGCCGATGTTCAAGGAATACCTGCGCTACATCGCCAACCGCCGCTGCCAGCAGATCGGGCTGGACGTGATGTTCGACGGCGCGACCAACCCGTTTCCGTGGATGTCGGAAATGATCGACCTCAAGAAGGAACGCAATTTCTTCGAAACACGTGTGATTGAATATCAAACGGGAGGCGCGCTCAGTTGGGATTAAGCTTGCTAGCGAAGAGATACCCTAGAAACAGACGCCGCATGCATACCATCACCGAATGTCGGGCCGAGGACAACTACACGCTGTGGTTGCGCTTCAACGACGGGCTGGAAGGCCATGTCTATCTCGGCGACCTCGTGCACACCCAGTATTTCCGGATGTTGTGCGACATCGACACGTTCAACCGGGTTGAAGTCGATCCGGTCGAAAACACGGTGACCTGGGAAGGCGGCATCAAGCTGGATCCGGAAAAGCTGTACCGCGATCTGGCCAGCAAAGCCCAGTCGGCTTTGCACTAGGGCAGGCTGCGCGGCCCGCGGATTGCTCCGCGGGCAGTGGTGGCAAGAAGGCGGCGCCGACGCCGCCGGCTGGTTTGTATCGTTCAGCATGCGCCGCATCGGGCAAACCGAAGGCGGTGCGATTTAACACTTAACAGGAGGCACAAATGGCTAAAGCGAAGAAGCGCAAACCAGCGAAGAAAAAAACCGCTGCGAAAAAGAAAAAATCCGTAGTCAGGAAGGCAAAACCGGCGCGCAAATCTGCAGCCGGGAAAAAGGCCAAAGCCGCCCCTAAGAAAAAAGCCGCGGCGAAGAAAAAGCCCGCAGTAAAACGCAAGGCCGCACCGCCCAAGCCCGCGGCGGCCCCCGTGATCGCGCAACCGATATCGATTCCCGGCGCGTGGCCTTTCCCCATGGCGAACCGCTCCTAGCGACGCTTTGCTTCGTACAGAACAAAGGGCGCCGCGGTCGATGCCGCGGCGCCCTTGCCGTTTGGATATCACAAGGAGCGCCATGCAACGTCCAATGTCCAAGACTGTCGCACTGTTCGTTTTGTGCATCTGCTGCCGATACGCCGGCGCAGCGATGCCCGGCGTTTCCATCCAGTCGCTCAAGGGCGACTATGAGGACGTGAAGGAGCGCGTGGTCATGGCGATCGAGAACCGCGGTCTCGTCATCGACCACACGGCGCACGTCGGCGCCATGCTCGAGCGCACCGGCCGCGACATCGGACGCGACCGCCAGATCTATCTCAAGGCCGAGGTGATCGAATTCTGCAGCGCGGGTGTCTCGCGCGCGACCATGGAAGCCGATCCGCGCAATCTCGTGTTTTGCCCGTATGCGATCGCGCTGTACGTGTTGCCCGCCGAACCGGACAAGGTTTACCTCGCGTATCGCAAGCCGCTGGCAACCGGATCCGCGCAATCGATGAAGGCCTTGCGCGAGGTTGGCAAGCTGCTCGATGGCATCGTGCGCGACGCCTTAAAATAAGCGGTCAGGCAACGCGACGGGAGGTCACATGGAACGCAAGCGGCTCAATGCCAGCAACCTACGCTCCGCCGGTTACGACGCGCGCAGCCGCGTGCTCGAGATCGAGTTCAGCAATGGCG
>Ga0265314_10004605_pt1 | contig 12721 bp, 13 predicted proteins | sample 4126metaG_FD_203106 | JGI IMG/M metagenome (GOLD analysis project Ga0265314, IMG submission 203106) | Rhizosphere microbial communities from Carex aquatilis grown in University of Washington, Seatle, WA, United States - 4-1-26 metaG | ecosystem: Host-associated > Plants > Roots > Rhizosphere >... | reverse complement strand
CCGGTTCCCGCGGAGGTAGATCATCGCGTTGATGGAGCTGCAGCCGCCGATCATGCGGCCGCGCGGCAGGTACAGCCGGCGGTTCGAGAGGCCCGGCTCCTCGTCGCCCGTCAGGTCCCAGTCGAGGCCGGACTTGAACATGATCGGGAACATCGCCGGCACGTGGACCTCCGGCGCCGTGTCGGGACCGCCCGCCTCCAGCACGAGGACGTCGACGTCGGGATCCTCGCTCAGCCGCGCGGCGAGCACCGAGCCCGCGGATCCGGATCCGACGATGATGTAGTCAGCCGCCATCTCTGCACCTCCGTCGAGTTGCATGCAGCCTACTCGGGCGATGCCCGCATTTCCATGGGTCTTCCGACTCCCCTGGCGCGAAATGCATGCAAGCGTTAGGTTCTCCTGACCGATGGCGGCCCACGAAGACGTGATCGGCCTGTACTGGACCATCTCCGGCCCGGTGGAGGTCCACGTCGGGCGCGAGTGGAGCCTCTTCGACCTGCGCGACCGCTGCGCGCACGCCGCCCGGGTGGGACTCGCCGGCATCGGGATCTGGCACGCCGATCTCGAGCACATGCTCGAGACGCGCTCCCTCGCCGAGATCGCCGCCGTCATCGACGAGTACGGCATGCGCAACCTCGAGCTCGAGTTCCTCGGCGACTGGTTCCTCGATCCGGGCGACGACCGCCGCCGGGCCGCCGACAGGACGCGCGAGATGGTGTTCGCGGCCGCGGAGGTGCTCCCCGCGCACCACATCAAGGTGGGCAACCTCGCCGGCACGCCTTGCGAGCTTCCGCGGCTCGTCGAGGCATACGGCGAGCTCTGCGCAGACGCGGCGACGCACACCGACGCGAAGGTCGTCTACGAGTTCATGCCGTACGACGTCGTCGTGAACACGCTCGACACCGCGCTCGAGGTGATGGAGGGCGCGAACGCGCCGAACGGCGGGCTCGCGATCGACAGCTGGCACCTCGGCAAGCTGAACCTCGAGCCCGACGACCTGCGCCGGATCCCGTCGCGGTGGATCTCGTGGGTCGAGCTGAGCGACGGCCCGTACGGCATCGCCGAGGAGTGGCTCGACGAGGTGATCAACCGCCGGAAGCTGCCGGGCGAGGGCGACTTCCCCATCCGCGACTACATCCGCGTCTTCCGGGAGCTCGGCTACCACGGGCCGTGGGGCGTCGAGGTCCTCTCCGAGGAGCTCCGCAACCTCCCGATCGACGAGATCTTCGACCGAGCCTACGAGGCGACGAGCGCGCAGCTCGCCGTCGACTGAAAGGAGCACGCGTGTCCGAGCACGGCTTGAGCAACGAGCGCCTGATCTGGATGCTCACGCAGATGACGCGCATCCGCGAGTTCGAGGAGCGCGTGAAGGGGACGTTCGAGGCGCACCCCGGCGTGATCCGCGGGCATACGCATCTCGCCGACGGCGCCGAGGCGTCGATCGTCGGCGCGCTCGCCGCGTTGAGGCCCGACGACCAGCTGCTCGCGACGTACCGCTGCCACGGCTACCCGATCGCGCTCGGCACCGACACGAAGGCGATGATGGCCGAGATCTACGGACGGAAGGACGGGCTCTGCGGCGGCTACGGCGGCTCGATGCACCTCGCCGACGTGTCGCGCGGCTTCCTCGGCACGTCGGGCATCGTCGGCCAGGGCATCCCGCACGCGACCGGCGCCGGCTACGCCGCGCAGATCCGGCACAAGGGCCAGGTCGTCCTCAGCTTCTTCGGCGACGGCGCAGCGAAGCAGGGCGCGTTCCACGAGTCGCTCAACATCGCGTCCCTGTGGAAGCTCCCGGTCGTCTACGTCATGGAGAACAACAACTACAACGTCGTCACGCGCGTCGAGCAGGAGGACGCGAACGCCGCGGCGGGCGAGCCGCTCGCGGTTAAGGCGAAGGGCTATTCGATGCCCGGCGTCACCGTCGACGGCGGCGATCCGGTGGCGGTCTACGAGGTCGTCTCGGAGGCGGTCGAGCGCGCACGCTCCGGCGGCGGCCCGACGCTCGTCGAGTCGCTCGTCTACCGGCTGAGCGCGCACGGCAACATCATCGCGCCGCCCGGCGTGCCTCTCCACTACCCCGAGCACGAGGCGATCACCGTGTTCGGGGACAAGGAGGAGTACGAGGCGGCGCTGCGCGGCGATCCCGTGCCGCGCTTCCGCGCGCGGCTCGTCACGGACGGGGTCGTCTCGTCGGAGCAGGCCGACGCGATCGCGGAGGCGGCACGCGCCGAGATGGAGGCGGCAGTCGAGTTCGGGCTCGCGAGCCCGTTCCCGGCAGCCGAGGAAGCCGTCAAGTACGTCTACGCCTAGGAGGACCGACATGGCACACGAGCTTCCCTACATCGCCGCGATCGGAGAGGCCATCGCCGAGGAGATGGCGCGCGACGAATCGGTCCTCTACTTCGGGCAGAACATCGCGACGCACGAGGACGACCCGTTCCTCAAGCAGTTCGGCGCCGACCGCGTGCGCGTGACGCCGATCTCGGAGACGGCGGAGATCGGCATGGCCGTCGGCACGGCGATCGCCGGCTACCGGCCGGTCGTCGAGCTGTACATGGCCGAGTTCATGCTCGTCGCCATGGACCAGGTGGTGAACGAGGCGAACCGCTTCCACTACATGAGCAAGGGCCAGGTCAAGGTGCCGCTCGTCCTCAAGGCCGGCTACGGCTTCACGTGCGGCTGGGCGGGCCAGCACACCGGGACGATCTACTCGATGTTCATGGGCGTCCCCGGCCTCAAGGTCGTCGTGCCGTCCACCGCCGCCGACGCGAAGGGCTTGATGACGACGGCGATCCGGGACGACAACCCGGTCTGCTACTTCCACCACTACCTGCTCACGCTCGAGCACGGGGAGGTGCCCGACGGCGAGTACGCCATCCCGTTCGGAAAGGCCGACGTGCGGCGCGCGGGCGGCGACGTCACGGTCGTCGCCATCGGCTGGTGCGTCGACCGCGCTCTGAACGCGGCCGAGCAGCTCGCGGCGAGCGGGATCGAGGCCGAGGTGATCGACCCGCGCACGCTCGCGCCGCTCGACATGGACACGATCCTGAAGTCGGTGGCGAAGACCGGCCGGCTCGTCGTCGTCGACCAGTCGACGCGCCACGGCTCCGCCGCCGCCGTCATCGCGGCGGAGGTCGCGTCGGAGGGCTTCGGCTCGCTGAAGGCGCCGGTGAAGCTCGTGACCGCGCTCGACGCAACCGTCCCCTACAGCGCGCCGATGGAGGAGTACCTCCTGCCCAACGAGACGAAGGTCGTCGAAGCGGTGCAGCAGGTGCTCGGCAACGCGCCAGTAGCGGCCTAATGCCGACGGAGGAGGAGCTCGGCCTCCTCCGCGCGATGTGGCGCATCCGCGTGTTCGAAGAGCGCGTGGGTGCGCTCACGCGCACGAACGAGGTGCACGGGCTCGTGCACCTCAGCGTCGGGCAGGAGGGTGTGGCCGTCGGCGTATGCGGCGCGCTGCGCGACGACGACGCGGTGTACGGCAACCATCGCGCGCACGGGCACGCGATCGCGAAGGGCGCGCCGCTCGCGAGCGTCATGGCCGAGCTGATGGGGCGCGAGGGCGGCCTGTGCCGAGGCATGGGCGGCTCGATGCATCTCGTCGACGTCGCGCACGGCTTCCTCGGCGCAACCGGCGTCGTCGGCGGCAACGTCCCGCTCGCGCTCGGCAGCGCGCTCGCGCTGAGCCTCCAGGGCGGCGATCAGGTCGCCGTCGTCTTCTTCGGCGACGGGGCCGTCCAGAGCGGCATCTTCGTCGAGTCGGTCAATCTCGCGACGCTCTGGAAGCTGCCGGTGATCCTCGTGTGCGAGAACAACGGCTTCGCGGAGTTCACGCCGCGTTCCGCGCACACGAACGTCGAGCGCGTGAGCGACGTCGTCTCGCCGTACGGCATCGAGCGCGAGACGGTGGACGGCAATGACGTCGTCGCCGTGCGCACGACGTTCGAGCGCTTCCTCGCGAAGGCGCGCGCGGGCGGCGGGCCGTTCCTGCTCGAGTGCCTCACGCATCGCCTGCGCGGCCACTACGAGGGCGACCCGCAGCACTACCGGCAGGCGCTCGCCGACGAGGAGTGGCAGCAGCTCGACCCGATCCTGCGGCTGCAGCGGCGTCTCGGGGTCGAGGGCGAGAAGCTCGAGGCGGAGGCGCGAGCCGAGGTCGACGCGGCAGAGCGGGCCGCGCGCGAGAGTCCGTTCCCGCCGCCGTCGCTCACAGCCGAGCTCGTCTACGCGCGATGACGACGTATCTCGAGGCGATCACGTCGACGCTCGCCGAGGCGATGCGAGACGACCCGCGCGTCCTCGTCATCGGCGAGGACGTCGCCGAGGGCGGGCCGTGGGGCGCGACCGCCGGGCTCGCCGAGGAGTTCGGCGCCGAGCGCGTGCGCAACACGCCGATCAGCGAGGCGGCGATCGCCGGGATCGCCGTCGGCGCGGCGCAGTCGGGGCTGCGGCCGGTGATCGAGATCATGTTCGTCGACTTCGTCACGCTCGCCCTCGACCAGCTCGTGAACCAGGCGGCGAAGGCGCACTTCATGTCGGGCGGGCAGCTCACGGTCCCGCTCGTCCTCCGCACGCAGGGGGGCGCCGGCCAGCGCGGGGCCGCGCAGCACTCGCAGAGCCTCGAGGCCTGGCTCACGCACGTGCCGGGCCTGAAGGTCGCGATGCCGAGCACGGCGGCCGACGTGGCGGGCCTCCTCGCAAGCGCGATCGCCGACCCGAACCCGGTGGTCGTCGTCGAGAACAAGACGCTCTACTTCCGCCGCGAGGAGCTGCCGGCGAAACGCGAGCCGGTGCCGCTCGGCCGCGCGCGCGTGGCGAAGGCGGGCCGCGACGTGACCGTGGTCGCGCTCTCCCGGCTCGTACCCGAAGCGCTCGCCGCCGCGGAGGAGCTCGCCGCGGACGGGATCGACGTCGAGGTGATCGACCCGCGCACGCTCGTCCCACTCGACCTCGACACGATCCTCGCCTCGGTGGCACGCACGCATCGGCTCGTCGTCGCCCACGAGGCCGTCACGCACGGCGGCTTCGGCGCGGAGATCGCCGCGCAGGTGCAGGCCGCCGCGTTCGACGAGCTCGACGCGCCGGTCGCGCGGGTGGGCGCGCCGTTCGCGCCGGTGCCGTTCAGCCCGCCGCTCGAGGACGCCTACCTCCCGGGCCGCGCCGAGGTCGCCGCAGCCGTGCGGTCGGTGCTTTAGTGCTAGATGAGCGCTTCGAGCGCCGCGAGGAGGGGCTCGTAATCGGGCTCGTGCGTGATCTCGGCCACGACCTGCGCGTACGTGACGACGTCGCTCGCGTCGACGACGAAGACCGCACGCGCGAGCAGCTGCGTCTCCTCCACGAGCAGCCCCCAGCTGTTGCCGAACGAGCGCGACTTGTAGTCGGAGAGCGAGTGCATGTTGTCGACGCCCTCGGCGCCGCACCAACGCGCCTGTGCGAACGGCAGGTCGACGCTGATCGTGTACGCAGCGACGGCATCTCCCAGCTCGCCGATGCGCTCGTTGAGCGTCTTCGTCTCGCGCGAGCACACGGGCGTGTCCAGCGACGGGACCGAGCTGACGAGCCGCGGCTTCAGGGGCAGGTCGGGCCACGTCACCGGAAACATGCCGCGATCGGACGCGTAGCCGTGCACGAGGAAGTCGCGTGCATGCTCGCCGGGGGCCGGCGGCTCGCCGACGAGGTGGAGGGTGTTGCCGAGGAACGAGACCGTCGCCATGGCGGGGGAGTCTAGTGAAGACGTTCGCGGTGCTCGGGCTGGGTGAGGCGGGCGCGAGGATCGCGGCCGACCTCGAGGCGGCGGGCGTCGACGTGCGCGGCTACGACCCTGCGGTCGCGAACGGCGTCGCCGATGCGTTCGACGCCGTGTACGACCGCGACGTCGTGCTCTCGTTCACGTCGGCTGCGGCGGCCGCGGCAGCGCTGTCGAGCGCGCTGCCGGCGCTGCGCGCGGACGCCGTGTACGCCGACGTGAACACGGCGGGGCCGGCGCTCAAGCGCGAGCTGGCCACGCTCGCCGGAGCGCGCTTCGCCGACGTCGCGCTTCTCGGCCCCGTGCCCGCGCGCGGCCTCGGCACTCCGGCGGTCGCGTCGGGCTCCTCGGCGCAGGCGTTCGCGGACGCGCTCGCCCCGCTCGGGATGCCGGTGCAGGTCGTCTCGAGCCGGCCCGGAGACGCCGCTGCGCTCAAGCTCGTGCGCTCGGTGTTCATGAAGGGGCTCGCCGCCGCAATCCTCGAGAGCGCGGACGCGGCGGAGGCGCTCGGCGAGCGCGCATGGCTCGAGGAACAGGTCGCCGGCGTGATCGGCGGGCCGCTCCTCGACCGCCTCGTCGCGGGGAGCCGCACGCATGCGGTGCGACGCGTCGAGGAGATGGACGCGGCCTGCGAGCTGCTCGTCGAGCTCGGCGTCGAGCCGCGCGTCGCAACCGCGAGCCGCGAACTCTTGGCGGATCTAGAGTAAGCCGGTGGAGAGCTACGACGCACCGAGCAAGAAGGCGCGCGCGCTCGTCCGCGGAGCGTACGACCTGCACGTGCACATCGGGCCCGACGTCCCGAAGCGCGTCATCGACGACCTCTCGCTCGCGGTCCGCTGCAGGGAGCTCGGCCTGGCAGGGTTCGCGCTGAAGTCGCACTACACGTCGACGGCAGAGCGCGCGCGCGTCGTCTCCGCCGTGCATCCCCACGTGCGGGTCGTCGGCACACTGACGCTGAACCGGGCCGTCGGCGGCATGAACCCCGTGGCGGTCGAGATCGCCGCGCGCGAGGGCGCCCGCATCGTGTGGATGCCGACGTTCGACTCGGCCGCCGAGACGGCGGGCCGCGTGGAGCCGAAGCCGGGCCAGCACGTCCCCATCTGGGCGAAGCTCCAGCACGAGCTGCGCGCGCTCGGTATCGGCGTCGAGCCCGTGCTCGTCAGGGACGAGAACGGGATCCTGCCCGAGACCCGCCAGGTGCTCGAGGCGATCGCGCGGCACGGCCTCGTGCTCGCGACGGGCCATCTCGGCCGCGACGACGCGTTCGCGGTCGTCGACGCTGCGTTCGACGCGGGCGTCGAGACCGTCGTCGTCACGCATCCGGAGTTCCCGAGCCAGAGCTTCTCGATCGAGGAGCAGGTCGCCCTCGTCGAGCGCGGGTGCATCGTCGAGCGCTGCCTCAGCACGCCGCTCAGCGGGAAGACGACGTGGGAGCACGTCTTCGAGGGCATCCGCGCCGTCGGCCTCGAGAACAACTTCTTCTCGAGCGACTTCGGCAACCCGGACTACCCGGCAGTCGAGGACGGCCTCGCGATGTGGGCCGACGCGCTCCTCGGCGCGGGCTTCGGCGACGACGAGATCAGGGGGATGATCGTGGACGGATCGACGAAGGTGGCCGGATGAGCAGGCGCATGCTCGTCATCGGCGCGCACTCGGCCGACTTCGTGTGGCGCGCCGGCGGCGCGATCGCGGTGACGACGTCGAACGGCGGCGTCGCCCGCGTCGTCGCGCTCTCGTACGGGGAGCGCGGGGAGTCGGGCGAGCTGTGGAAGGAGGAGGGGCAGACGATCGAGCGCGTGAAGGAGATCCGGCACGGCGAGGCCGAGCGGGCCGCGCAGCACCTCGGCGCGGACTTCGTCGCGCTCGACCTCGGCGACTATCCGCTGGAGATCGACAGGGACGCGCTCATGCGCATCGCCGACCTCATCCGCGAGTTCAAGCCCGACGTCGTGCTCACGCACACGGACCGGGACCCGTTCAACCCCGACCACGCGCAGGCGTTCTTCGCCGTCGACCGGGCGCGCTCGCTCGCTGCCGGCGCCGGAGTGGCGAGCGCGTTCGAGATCGTCGAGCCGCCGGAGATGCTCCTCTTCGAGCCGCACCAGCCGGAGCTGTGCAACTTCACGCCGACGACGTTCGTCGACATCACGCCCGTCATCGAGAAGAAGAACGCCGCGATGGCGGAGATGAAGGCGCAGGCGTACCTCCAGACGTACTACGGCCAGCGTGCGGAGCAACGCGGGAACCACGCCCGGCGCTCGTCGGGCAACAACGCGATCAAGTACGCCGAGGCGTTCCAGCGCGTCACACCACAAGTGGTCTCCGCGCTGTGAGCGTCTACGACGAGCTGGCGGAGCTCGGCAGCGCGACCGTGCACGAGGCGGCGGCGCGCTCCGACGTCGTCGACCTCGACCTCGTGCAGGTGATCCCGGGGTCGCGCGCGGCGGGACCGGCGCGCACCGTGCGCTGCGGCGAGCGCGACAACCTGATGGTGCACGCCGCCATCGCCGAGGCGGAGCCCGGCGAGGTGCTCGTGCTCACGCTCCCCGAGCCGAAGCCGCATGCGCTCATCGGCGAGCTGCTCGCGACGCAGGCGAAGGGGCGCGGCGTAGCGGCGCTGCTCGTCGACGCCGCCGTCCGCGACGTCGAGGAGCTGCGCGAGCTCGGCCTGCCGGTCTGGGCCCGCTGGGTCCGCGTCACCGGCTGCGACAAGAGTGTCCCGGGGACGATCGGCGAGACCGTCGTCGTCGGCGGCGCGACCATCCGCCAGGGCGACGCCGTCGTGCTCGACGCGGACGGCGCGGCGGTGATCCCACACGAGCGCGTGGGCGAGGTGCTCGAGGCCGCGCGCGCACGGGCGGAGAAGGAGCGGGTCAAGCGGGCGAAGCTGCAGGAGGGAGCGCTCTCGTACGACCTCGACGGCCTGCGCGCGCTGGTGGAGCCGTGAGTGAGCCGATCCACGACGTCGCACGCATCGGCCACGCCGAGCTGCTGACGCCGAAGCCGGAGGAGAGCCTCCGTTTCTTCGTCGACGTGCTCGGCATGGAGGAGGACGCGCGGGCGGGGCAGTCGGTGTACCTCCGCGGCTGGGGCGACTACCTCCGGTACAGCCTGAAGCTCACCGAATCGTCGCAAGCCGGGCTCGGCCACATGGCGCTCCGCGCCTGGAGCCCCGAGGCGCTCACGCGGCGCGTCGCGGCGATCGAGGCGACAGGGGCCGGCACCGGCTGGATCGACGGCGACGTCGGCCACGGCCCCGCCTACCGCTTCTCCGATCCCGACGGACACGCCTTCGAGCTCTATTACGAGGCCGAGCGCTACGTCCCGCCGGAGCACCTGCGCCCGTCGTGGCGGAACCAGCCGCAGCGCTACGTCGGCCGCGGCTGCGCCGTCAAGCGGCTCGACCACGTCAACCTGCTCGCCGCCGACGTCCGCGCGAGCCGCGTCTTCGCCCAGGAGCAGCTCGGCTACCGGCTGTACGAGCGCATCGAACAGGACGACGGCACGGAGACGGGCGCCTGGATGAGCCTGTCCATCGCCGCACACGAGCTGATCTACGTCGCCGACCACTACGGCGCGCGCGGCCGGCTCCACCACCTCGCCTTCTGGGTGGACACGCGGGAGGAGTGCCTGCGGGCCGCCGACGTGTTCGTCGACAACGACGTCCCGATCGAAGCCGCGCCCTCGAAGCACGGCGTCGCGCAGGGCTTCTTCCTGTACGGCTTCGAGCCGGGCGGGAACCGGATCGAGGTGACCACGGGCGGCTATTTCGTCTTCGATCCGGACTTCGAGACGATCACCTGGACGGCGGCAGAACGCGCCCGCGGCCAGTTCTGGGGCGTGAAGACGATCGAGAGCTTCCACACGTACGGCACCCCCGACGTCGTCTGACTGCATGCAAACGGCCCGCTAGAACGGGCCGGTACCGGGAGTACCCGGGCGAATTGCATGCAATTTCGCCTCTCCCGTTGTATGCTCGCCCGATGGCGCGGGCGACGAGAAGCTCGCAGACGACCAAGGCCACGCTCGGCGTGCGCGAGCTCGTCTTCGAAGGCGAACTGGCTCCCGGAGAGCGGGTGCCCGAGATCGCGCTCGCCGAGCGCCTGGGCGTCTCGCGGACGCCGCTCCGCATCGCGCTCGCGACCCTGGCGCACGAGGGCCTGCTCGAGCCGCTCGGCGGCGGCGGGTTCGTCGTCCGCTCGTTCACGCGCGCCGACATCGCCGACGCGATCGAGCTGCGCGGCGTCCTCGAGGGCGCGGCCGCACGCTTCGCCGCGGAGCGGCTCCAGTCGCCGGAGGAGCTCGTCGAGCTCGCCGAGACGACCGACGCGATCGGCGACGTCGTCGACTGCCTCTCGCCCGAGTCCTTCGTCCAGTACGTCGAGCTGAACGACGTCTTCCACGAGACGCTCGTCGACCTCGCGAAGAGCCCCACGCTCGCGCGCGCAATCGCGAACGCCGCGGCGCTGCCGTTCGCGTCGCCCGGCGCGCTCCTGTCGTCGCACGCGCTGCTGCCGCGCTCGCGGGAGATCCTCGTCGTCGCGCAGCACCAGCACCGCGTGCTCGTCGAGGCGATCCGCACGGGGCAGGGCTCGCGGGCCGAGGAGGTCGCACGCGAGCACGCGCGCCTCGCACTCATCAACCTCGATCTCGTTCTCGAAGACCACGAAGCGCTCGCGCGCCTGCGCGGCGCGCCGCTACTCCGACGAGTCGTCTGACAAGAGAGGGTGAAGCACCGATGAGCAAGAGCCTCGAGGACGCGATCAAGAGCGCCGGCGGCCCCGTCGCGCTCGCGCGCAACTCGCAGATCGGCCCGTACGTCTATCCGGCCGTCCCCGCCGAGTTCACCAACTGGCGCGAGGAGCAGGTGGCGTGGCTGGAGACGTGCGCGCTCTTCGACCAGACGCACCACATGACCGACCTCTACCTGAAGGGGCCGGACGTGATCCGCCTCCTCTCCGACTTCGGAGTCAACTCGATGGCGAACGCCGCGCCGAACAAGGCGAAGCAGTACGTCGCCGTCAACCACGACGGCTACGTCATCGGCGACGCCATCCTCTTCTTCCTCAAAGAGGACAAGGTCTCACTCGTCGGCCGGCCGTCGGTGCACAACTGGGTGCAGTACAACGCGGAGACCGGCGACTACAAGGTCGAGATCGACCGCGACGAGCGAACGGCGGCGAACCCGACCGGCAAGCGGAAGATCTACCGCTACCAGGTGCAGGGCCCGACGGCGCTGAAGGTGCTGGAGAAGGCGACCGGCGACGCTCTGCCGGACATCAAGTTCTTCAACATGGGCGAGCTGAAGATCGCAGGGCACAAGGTGCGCGCGCTCCATCACGGCATGTCCGGCGCGCCCGGCCTCGAGCTCTTCGGCCCCTGGGACGAGCGCGACGAGGTCAAGGCCGCCATCGTCGAGGCCGGCCAGGAGTTCGGCTTGCGCCAGGTCGGCGCGCGCGTGTACGCGACGAACACGCTCGAGTCGGGCTGGATCCCGTGCCCGCTCCCGGCCGTGTTCACCGGCGACGCGATGAAGAGCTATCGAAAGTGGCTGCCTGCGAACGGCTACGAGGCGACAGGCTCGCTCGGCGGCAGCCTCACCTCCGACGACATCGAGGACTACTACCTCACGCCGTGGGATCTCGGGTACGGCGGCTTCATCCGCTACGACCACGACTTCTTCGGGCGCGATGCCCTCGAGGCGATGGACGAGCCGACGCGGCGCAAGGTCACGCTCGCGTGGAACGGCGAGGACGTCGCGAAGGCGATCGGCACGCTCTTCCGGAAGGACGGCCCGCCGGCGAAGTACATCGACTTCCCGCTCTCGAACTACTCGACGTGGCCGAACGACCGGCTCATGGCCGGCGACCACGCGGTCGGGGTGTCGACGTTCTCCGGCTACAGCTACAACGAGCGCTCGTTCCTGTCGCTCGGCGTCGTCGACAACGACGTCGAGATCGGCAACGAGGTGACCCTCGTGTGGGGCGAGGAGAACGGCGCACATCCGACGAAGCCGGTCGTCGAGCCGCACGTCCAGGCGCAGATCCGGGCCATCGTCAGCCCGTGCCCGTACAGCGACGTGCCCCGCACGACGTACGCAGAGGGCTGGCGCACCAAGGCCGCGGTCTGACGACGCTACGCGAGCAACTTGCCCGGTCCGGCTCCTTCGTCGTCGCGGCGGAGCTCGTCACCAGCCGGGGCCTGCTCACCGCTCCGAGCGGTCGAGCGGTGCTGGAGATCGGCCGGGAGCTGGCCGCCGATCCCCGTGTCGACGTGCTCTCGATCACGGACAACCCCGGCGGGCACGCAATGCTCGCGCCCGACACGCTCGGCACCGACCTGGTCGGGCGCGGCCAGGAGGTGATCATCCACCTCTCGTGCAAGGACTGGAATCGCAACGCGCTCGAGAGTCGCGGGTGGCAGCTCAGCTCCGGCGGCTTCCACAACGTCCTCGCGCTCTCGGGCGACTACCCCGTGACCGGCCACGAGGGGCTCGCCGCACCGGTCTTCGACATCGACTCGGTCGGGCTGCTGAGCCTGTTCGCCGCGATGAACGACGGCCTCCCGGACGAGCACGAGGCGGGCCGGCGCCTCGACGCGACGGACTTCTTCCTCGGCTGCGTCGTCACCAATCACAAGCTGCACGAGCGAGAGGTGATGCCGCAGCTCTTCAAGCTGCGCAAGAAGGCGGCGGCGGGAGCGCGCTTTGTCGTCAAGCAGATCGGCTGGAACGCGCGCAAGGACGACGAGCTGCTGCGTTGGATCCGGAGCGAGGAGCTGCCCCTGAAGGCGCTGGCGAACGTCTACGTCCTCTCGCGCTCGGCCGCGCGTCACTTCCACCGCGGCGGCATTCCGGGTGTCGTCGTCAGCGACGCATTGCTCGCACTCGCCGAGCGCTACGGCGCAGGCGAGGACAAAGGGCGCGCGTTCTTCGTCGAGCTCGCAGCGAAGCACGTCGCTGTCGCGCGCGGG
>Ga0265314_10004604_pt1 | contig 12726 bp, 10 predicted proteins | sample 4126metaG_FD_203106 | JGI IMG/M metagenome (GOLD analysis project Ga0265314, IMG submission 203106) | Rhizosphere microbial communities from Carex aquatilis grown in University of Washington, Seatle, WA, United States - 4-1-26 metaG | ecosystem: Host-associated > Plants > Roots > Rhizosphere >... | reverse complement strand
TTCGCAACGGCCTGCAATCCTCCCGCAACGGGCTGCACTCGGACCGCAACGGCCTGCAATCGCTCCGCAACGGGCTGCACTCGCATGATAACATCCCGCAATCGGGCGATCACGCGCCGCACTCGCACGATTACATCCGCCAATTGGGGAATTACGCCGAACCGTCCCATTTTAACGAGCCGGCCGGGTCGCGCGAAGGGCTGCGCGGCCCTCGGAGGGTAGGACGCGACCGCCAGGCGCGCCGCCGTGCGGGGGCAATTCACGCTGTCGGCGGGCCCAGCGGTCCCACCCTACCTTCAAACCTTTCGCTACCCGGTTGTCCGGGGGGACACCTGACGCAATTGCATGAGTCCGGCTGAGACCGCACCGATCGCTGCAACCCTCGGGCACATTTTGTCGCGACCAGCTCGCCGCAGGGAGCGGAAGCGCGATCGCGTCACGCACCAGGCCGGCGCCGAATTTGCGTTGAAACGCTTCCAAGCTTTGTTCGCATAGTGCGCTTCACGGTCCGCGGAATTCCTGCACCCCTGCCCTTCACCATGACTCATGTCCGTGACTTGACTGGCGGCCGGCGAGGCCGAGTGGGCGCAGTCCTTCTCGCCGCGGCCATGTTCGCGAGCCTCGCCGAGGCGCAGTCCGAGTTGCCGAGCGATCCCTTCAACCGTTCCTTCAATCCCCCGGTGGTCATTTGCTTTCCCCCGGTGGCGCCGCCGCTCGACTGGCCCGTCGCGCACCTGACTCCCCCGGTGCCTGCGCGCCTCGCACCGCCGCCCGAACTGGCGGCCTTCGTCAACGAACCGTTCTACGCGCCCCTCAGCACGCGGCTGGCCGTCAAGGATCTCGACGAAAAACTCCGGCACCGGCTGGACGCCTACCGTGTAGGCCGGAGTGCGATCCTGGATGACCTCGAAGCGGAACTCGCCAAGATGCGCGACGCCGACGCCCCGGCCCGGCAGCGGGCTTTCGAGGAGCTGGCCCGCCGGCAAGCCGGGCCCATCGCCGACGTCGAAAAAAACGCCGAGAGCCTCCGCGAAGATCTGCTGGAGCGAGACTACAGTTGGAACGCCCAGCGCGAGTGGCGGCTGGGCGACGCCGCCGACCGCGGCGATTCGCCGCTGGAAATTGCTCAGGTGATGCGGGCCTACGCCTTCTACCACCGCGGCCTGCTGCCCGCGCAGCGGCGCCTCCTCCGCGAAATCTCGCTGGAGCTGTCGCTCGCCGGCGAAGACGCCGCCGCCGCGGCCGCCGCGCAACCGTTTGTGTTGTTCTCTCCGGAGCTGACGCGCGTGGTCCTGCCCGAAAACCTGCCCCCCGCCCTCGCGGCCCGCGTCGCCGATTACCAGACGAAAAAATCCGCGTTGAAAAAAGAACTCTATGACGCGGTCTTCGCCGACGACAGCGCCACCCTTGCGTTTCTGCTGCCCGGCGGGCTCAAGTCCCTGCCCGAAACGCAAGCCGGCCGGCTGGCCGAGCTCGAAACGCTCGCGGAGGAAATCCGCCGCGGACTGGCCGAACTGCCGGCCGCGCCGCCGGCCGTCGAGCAATCGCCGCTGCCCCCGGTGCTGACGACCCGCATCGCGCTCGTGCGGCGGAGCCGCCTCGCACTCCAGAAGGACACCATGTCGGCGGTCGAGGAAATCCAGCGTCGAGCGCGGGCGGCCCACATGCCCGTGCAGGTGTCCTACACGCTGGACTCCGACGGACTGAAGTTTTCCGTCATGCAACGCCGCGGGAGCCATTCGGCGGACGCGTCGCACGACGTCGAAGCCATCCGCCGCGAAATGACCGCGGTGTCCGAAGATTTCGGCCGCCGTTTCGCCGAACTCCTCAACGAGACCGAGGCGATCCGCCGCGGCATCGCCGAGAGCACGGGTAAGACGGCGCGGCCGGCCATCGAGGCCACGCTCGCCGATGCCGTGCGCTTTGTCGCGCTGGAGGAAAGCAAGGAAGCCTATCGCGACTACCGCACCGCGGTGTTCGAACCCGGACTGTCGCCCGGACAACGCCGGCTGCTCTGGGGCCGGGCGCTCGAGAAACTCGACCTGCCTCTCCCGCGCGGCGACCTGCAGCCGACGCGGCGCGCCGCGTCGTGGTGAGGCGATGCGGATCTTCGCTCAGGCCGCGGTCAGCGTGAGAAAAAATTCCGTGCCCGCGCCCGGCGCGCTCAGGACGCGCACCTCGCCGCCGTGCGCCTGGATCACGTTCTTCACGATCGCGAGCCCGAGGCCGGTGCCGCCCTGCTCGCGCGAGCGGGCTTTGTCGACCCGGTAGAACCGTTCGAAAATCCGCGCCGTCGCCTCGGCTGGGATCCCGGGCCCGTCGTCGCGCACGCTGAGTTCGACGCGGCCGCCGTCGAGGGCGCGGCCATTGAGGACGACCTGGCCGTCGGCGCGGCCGTATTTGATCGCGTTGTCGACGAGATTGGCGAGCACCTGCCGCAGCCGGTCGGGGTCGGCCTTGGCGGCGAGTCCGGGCGGCACCGCGTTGTCGAGGACCACGCCGCGCGCGCGCGCGAGGATCGCGAAATCGTCGAGCACCTCCTGCGCCGCCGTCCGCAGCAGCGTGGGCTGCAGATGCAATTCCACGCGACCGGAGTCGAGGCGCGCGAGCAACAGCAGGTCGTCGATGAGCAGCGTCAGCCGGTTCGCATGCTTGTCGATGATGTCGAGGAAACGCGTGGTGATGTCGGGATCGGCCTTGCCGCCGTCGATGAGGGTCTCGGCGGCGCTCTTGATGAGCGATAGCGGCGTTCGCAGCTCGTGGCTGACGTTGGCCACGAACTCCTGCCGCACCGCCTCGAGCTGGCGCAGGCGCGTGAGATCGTGGAACACGAGAATCGCGCCGTCGCGCGCGCCATCCGCCCCGCGGAGCGCAAGCGCGTTGACCTGGAGAAACCGGGTCGCGGCCACGCCGTCGAGGCGCAGTTCGTGGCTGAGCACCTCGGGCTCGGTGTCGAGCCGGGCGACGAGCGCCGCGACCTCGTGGTGCCGCGTGGCCTCGAGCACGGTGCGGCCCGTCGCCGGCGGGCTGAAGCCGAACAACTCCCCGGCGGCGCGGTTGGAGAGGCGGACGTGGCTCGTCGCGTCGACGACGATGACGCCCTCCACCATCCGGTCGAACAGCGCCGAGGTGCGCTCGACCTGCGCGCGCAGCTCGGCCGCGCGCTGGAGGCGCTGCTCGGCCAGCTCGCGCGCGTGCCGCGCGTCGGCGGCGCGGAGCTGCGCGCGCTGCCACCACACGCCCAGCCCGGCGGCGGCGGTCAGCAGAAGGAGCAGGAGGTCGAACGCGTTCATGACAGAACTAGGCAAACACGTTTGTCATTCCGAGCGAAGCGAAGAATCCGACCGGACGGTCGCACCGGGGAGAGCAAGAGTGTCCCGGTGGATTTTTCGCTGCGCCCGGAAAGGCCAACGGCAAAAATTCACGCTTCCGCGGTGAAGCGATAACCGACGCCGCGGATCGTTTCGAGGAAGCGCGCGGCGTCGCCGATTTTTTCGCGAAGCCGGCGCATGTGCGTGTCGACCGTGCGGCTGTCGATCGGGTTCTCGTAGCCCCACACGTCCTGCAGCAGCCGCTCGCGCGTCTGCACGCGTCCGCGGCGGCGCGCGAGCAACTCGAGGAGTTTGAATTCGGTCGCCGTGAGCGTGACCGGCCGATCCTCCACCGACACCTGATGCCGCGGCACGTCGATCTCGAGTTCGCCGAAGCGGAGAAGCGCGACGGGCTCGTCGGCCGTCTTCGCGCGGGCGAGAAGTTTTTTGATGCGCAGGACGAGCTCCCGCGGGCTGAAAGGTTTCGTGACATAGTCGTCCGCGCCGAGTTCGAGGCCGAGCACGCGGTCCATCTCGGCAGCGCGCGCGGTGAGCATGAGAATCGGGATCATGGCGGTCGCGGCGTCGCGGCGGAGAATCTTGCAGACCTCGAGACCGTCGACCTCGGGCAACATCAGGTCGAGGACGATGAGCGCGGGGCGCTCGTCGCGCGCCGCGGTGATGGCGCGCGCGCCGTCCTTGGCGAACAGCGGCGTGTAGCCGGCTTCCTTCAGCTTGAAGCCGAGCACCTCGAGGGCGTCGGGCTCGTCGTCCACGACCAGGATTTTCGGTTTCATTCGGCGTGTTGCGCGGCGTGGCGAATGTCTTTCGCCTCGTAAAGGTAGACCACTTCCTCGGCGATGTTCGCCGCGTGGTCGGCGATGCGCTCCAGGCTTTTCGAGATGACCATCAGATGGAGGCAGCGGGTGATCGTCGTGGGCCGCTCGACCATGTAACTCGACAGTTCGCGGTGGAGCTGGCGGTTGAGGTCGTCGACGTCGCCATCGCGCGGGATGACGGCGCGGGCTTTTTCCGGCTCGCGGTCGATGAACGCCCCAATGGCGTCGCGGAGCATTTCGAGTGACATCGTGGCCATACGCGGGAGGTCGATGTAGGGCTTCAGCTGCGGCTCCGTCCCGAGGTCGATCGAGCGGCGGGAGATGGTGACGGCTTCGTCGCCGACGCGCTCGAGGTTCTGGGAGATTTTCATCGCCGCGGTGGTGAGGCGGAGATCGGTGGCGAGCGGCGCCTTGGCGAGCAGATGCAGCGCGGTGTCATCGATCTCGATTTCGAGCTGATCGAGGATGTTGTCGTCGGCCTGGACCTGCCGCGCGAGGGCGTCGTCGCGCTCGACGAGTGCGCGCATCGCGCGGGCGACCGCGGACTCGGCATGGCTCGCCATCGCAAGCAGGCTTTCCTTCAGGTGGGTCATTTCGACGTCGTAGTGGGTCATGGTGGCGGGCAGTTCAACCGAAGCGGCCGGAGACGTAGGCCTCGGTCTGGGGGTTGGCGGGGTTGGTGAAGATATTCCGGGTGTCGGCGTATTCGATGAGTTTGCCCATGTAGAAAAAGGCGGTCCGGTCCGAGCAGCGCGCGGCCTGCTGCATGTTGTGCGTGACGATGACGATGGTGAAACGCGTGCGCAGTTCCTGGATCAACTCCTCGACCTTGGCGGTCGCGACGGGGTCGAGGGCGGAGCAGGGTTCGTCCATCAGGATGATCTCGGGCTCGACGGCGATCGCCCGCGCGATGCAGAGCCGCTGCTGCTGGCCGCCGGAGAGGCCGAGGCCGCTGGTGTGCAGACGGTCCTTCACCTCGTCCCAGAGCGCGGCGCCGCGCAGGGCCTTTTCCACGATCGCGTCGAGCCGCACTCTGTCGCGCAGACCCTGCAGCCGCAGGCCGTAGGTGATGTTTTCGTAGATGGATTTCGGAAACGGGTTCGATTTTTGAAACACCATGCCAACGCGCTTGCGCAGCTCGATCACATCCACATCGGGCCGGTTGATGTCGATCCCGCGGATTTTGATCGCGCCGCGGGCGACGCGAGTGCCGTCAATGAGATCATTCATCCGGTTGAGGCAGCGCAGGAGCGTTGACTTGCCGCAGCCCGATGGACCGATAAAAGCGGTGACCTTGCGGCCCTCAATCTGCAGGCTGATATCGTGCAACGCCTGCGTGGCGCCGTAGAAAAAATCCAGGTGATCGATGTCGATCAACGTCTCGCTCACCGGCGTCGACGCGCCACCGGTCGCGGCATCGGCGGGGGCGGTGACCGTCGGCAGGCGGACGGCAGGCTTATCCTCTGAAGCCGTGGCGGAGGAGGGCGCGGCAGGGCGTGGGTCCATGAGAACGGAGGCGTCGGTTACCATTTGTAGCGGTTGCGAAGTCGGTTGCGGAGCACAATCGAGGCCGTGGCGATCAGCGCGACGATGAGGAGGAAGACGAAGGCGGTGCCGTATTGCACGCGCTCGGTGTATTCGTTCTGGGGAATCTTCGAGCTGACGACGTAGATGTGATAGGGCAGCGCCATCACGCCCTGAAAAAAGAAGTCGCTGAACTTGTCGACCTCCCACGGCAGCTTGTCGCGGACGACGTAGGCGGCGGTGAACATGATCGGCGCCGTCTCGCCGGCGACGCGCGCGATGCCGAGGATGGAGGACGTCAGGATGCCCGGCAGCGCGTAGGGGACGACGTTCTTGAAGATCGTCTGCCACTTGGTGGCGCCGAGCGCGAGCGAACCCTCGCGGAAGCCTTTCGGCACGGCCTTCAGTGACTCCTCGCTGGCGGTGATGACCACGGGCAGCACCATGAACGCGAGCGTGAACCAGCCGGCCAGCAGCGAGACGTTCCAGCCGAAGAAAATCACGAACATGCCGAAACCGAACAGGCCGAAGACAATCGAGGGCACGCCGGCGAGATTGAGGATGGCGAGCCGCACAAAGCGGATGAAGGCGCCGTCCCGGGCGTATTCGTTGAGGTAGATGGCCGCGCTCACGCCGAGAAAAAGCGCGATGGTCATCGAACCGACGACGAGCAACACGGTGCCCACGATGCAGGGGAAAATGCCGCCGGCCGAGTAAACGTAGCTCTCGGCCTTCACCTGGGCGGCCGCGGGCGTGTGTTCCTTGAACGCGCGGAACTCCCGGTCTCCCATCTCCATTTTCTTGCCCTGCCACTCGAACACGTAGAGCGATTCGGGAGCCTCGGTCAGGAACGTGGTGTTGACGAATGGCGCCTTCGTCTGGAAGACCGTGCGCGAGCCTTTCACGAAGATGTCCAGGAAAACGAGTGCGCCGCAGAACAGCACGAAATACGTGGCGCCGCGGAAGAGCCAGAAGACGGCGACTTCCGACCGACGCGCGAGCGTGGGCTGGGTCTGGAACAGGTGCGTGGCGCTGGCGCTCATGTCTCAGCCGATCGAAATGCGGTAGCGGCGCACGATCTTCTGCGCCACGTAGTTGATGCCGAGCGAAAGAAAGAAGAGCAGGATGCCGACGACGAAGAGCGCCCGATAGTGGATGCTGCCTTGCACGACCTCGCCCATTTCCTGCGCGATGATGCCCGTCATGGTGTGCACCGGTTGGGTGATGACCGCCAGGCCCGCCGTGAAGTCCGGAATGGCGATCCGGTTGCCCGCGCATAGCAGCACGACCATCGTCTCCCCGATCACGCGACCGAGGCCGAGCAGCACCGCCGAGATAATTCCGGACAGCGAGGCGGGCACGATGATCTTGATCACCGTCTGCAGCCGCGTCGCGCCGAGCGCGAACGACGCCTCCTTGAAGGCGCGCGGGACGTTGTTCAGCGCGTCCTCCGCCAGTGTGAAGATCGTCGGCACGGCGAGCAACGCGAGCAGGCAGCCCGCCGTGAGGATGTTGAGCCGCTCGCTATACGGAAAACCCGGCACCCAGGAAAGCGCCGGCATTTGTGACATCGCGCGCAGGGTTTGCCCGAGCACCGCGATGCCAAAAAATCCCAGCACCACCGAGGGGATCGCCGAAATAAATTCTATGCACGGCTTGATGAATCGCTGCTCGAACGGACTGGCGATCTGGTTGACGTAGATCGCCGCGCCGACGCCGAGCGGCACGGCGAGCACCAGGGCGAGCGCCGATACCATCAGCGAGCCGATCAAGAGCGGAATCACGCCATACCAGTCCTGCCAGAAACTGGCCGTCAGCCACTCGCGGCCGAACAGGAAGGAAGTAAACGCCTGCGTGACGGGCACGGGTTTGCGATAGTCCCACGTCTCGAGATTCCTCGCCACGGCGGGAAACCCGGCCAGATACTCGGCGCCGAGCTGTTTGAAACGCTCCATCCGCGCCTGCAATTCCGGAGCCGGCATCGTCGGCGCCGCCGCCAGCACCGTCGCGAGGTTCTTCGCAAACTCCGCGCTGGTTTCCCGGTAGGCGGGCAGCGTGCCGAGGATCGGTTTGAGTTCGGCGACAAAATCGACCGGCACGAAGTCCACCTTCGCCGCCTCGGCCGTCCGCCCGGCCGCGAGTAACTGGAGGCGCTCGACTTTTTTGTCTTCCATCACCGTGAACTTCGTCTTGATCGCCGAAGCCTGCTCGGTGAGGTCCGACACCAGAGTGCGCAACGGCTCGACCGTGTCGCCGAACCGGCCGGCGAAATCGTCGTAACCGGCCAGCGCGCGGTTGGCGTCTGCCAGCGAGAGCTGTTTTTCCCGCGTGTAATAAGTGATCTGCCGGACCCGCAAATCGGAAAGGTAACGCGTCAGCGCCGTGTGGTCGTCCTGTTGCGCGCGGATGAAATCCACATATTCGAGGCCGGCCTGCCGATAGACCTCGAGATTCTGCCGGTTCTGGCCGAAAAATCCCGCGCCTTCGCGAAACAGAAAATAGGTGATCAGCACCAGCACGACGATCGAAACCACCGCGTTCCCGCCGAAGAAAACCTTGATGCAGTCATCGAGGGTGAGGCCGAACAGGCGAAACTTCCCCTTGTAGGCGATGAAGTGCGTGGGGTCGGCGGACGGCGTGGAAGCCATGGTCGGGCGGGACGGGATGCTGCGCGGGCGGAGGAACGAAGGCGAAACAAAAGCCCGCCGGTTTGGGGTCCAGCGGGCTGATGTCAAATTGCGCCGTGGCTCCTCACTTTGTCGGTGGAGCGACGAAGCCGATTTTCTCGATGATCTTCTTGCCCTCATCGCTGAGGGTGAAATCGACGAACTTCTTCGCCTCGCCGGTCGGCTCGCCGTTCGTGTAGTAGAAGGTCGGGCGCGCGTAGGGATAGGACTTGTTGAGCACGGACTCTTTGGTCGGTGTGGAGCCTTCGATGGCCATGACCTTGACTCCGGGCTCGTTCATGTAGGCCAGGCCAACATAACCGATGCCACTGGGATTTTTCGCGACTTCGGCGACGATCTGCTCGTTGCCCGCCATCTTTTGGGAGGACGAAGCGTAGTCGCGATTCTTGGTGGCGAGGGCCTTGAAGTCCGAGTAGGTGCCCGACGACGTGTTACGGGTGTAGATCGAAATCGCCCCCGGGGTCCCGCCAACGGCGGACCAGTCGACGATGTCGCCGGCGAAGATTTGCTCGACCTGGCGCTTCGTGAGCGAACTCACCGGGTTGCCGGCGTTCGCGATGACCGCAATGCCGTCGAACGCCACGATGATGGGTTTCATGGAGACGCCCTTGGCCTGGGCGGCGGAGATTTCCGTCGGCTTGGCGCGGCGCGAAGACATCCCGATCTGGGCGGTGCCGTCGATGATGGCGGAGATCCCCGTGGTCGACCCCTCGGCAGCAATCTCGAAGGAGACGCCGGGGTTCTTCGCCTTGTATTCCTCGGCGAGGGTCGGGACGAGTTTGGCGCCGAGCGTGTCGGAGCCCTTGATGACGAGCTTCTGCGCGGAGGCGGTGGCAATCGCGGCCAGCGCGGCAAGGATGAGAATGACTTTTTTCATGGGAGATTTTTCGTTGAAGATGGCAGGGCGGTCAGAATTTCACCACGAGGTCGACGAGGAGTTCGTGCGAACGATCGAGGTTACCGAGCGCGAAGGTCATGCCCTGCTGGATGATCTTGGTGTCGAAGTAGGTGAGATTGAAGTTGGTGAAGTCGGTCACGTTGTAGGCGAGCGCCAGCTTCCAGCCCTTTTGGTTGACCTTGCTCAAGCCCCAGTCGGAGTCGTTCGTGTTCGGGTCGACCGAGGTCACGCCGACGCTGCGGTAGTCGAGCTTGGCGCTGTAGTCGCCCTGAACCTTGCCCGTGCCGTAGCTGTAGCCGAGGCCCGTCAGCCAGGCGGTGGCGCCCTTGCTGAAGAGCGTGGGATTAAGACCGTAGACGCGGTAGGCGCGCGTGCCGCCGGTCGTGTTGTAGGACGAATCCCAGTAGACCTTGAACGCGGTGCCGGCGCCGTTGAGGTTGGCCCAGTTCACTTCGCCGGCAAAGGTGCCGTAATCCTGCGCGCGGACGGAGCCGACGAAGGCCGCGGAGTTCAGCGGCGAGTTGGACGGACTGATCGTCGCCGTCGACGGGAGGCTCGACTGGTTGTAGGCGGAATAGCCCACCGCGACAATCGCGCTGTGCAGATTTTCCGGACCGAACCAGTGGGTCAAAACCGCCTGCTGCTCGAACATCCACGTGTCGCGGCCGGTGGGGCCGGCGACCTGCTCGTTGTTGTCCTGCATCGCGTGCTGCATCGCGCGAATCTCAAACGTGTCCTTCGCGCCGAAAAACGCCTTGTAGTTTTCGTAGGCGCCCTGCGGGCTGATGTCCGCGTCCCACCGCATTTCGGTCGTATAAAAGGGGTTCTTCTGCTTGCCGAGCACGAACGCCCAATTCGCATTCGGCTGCCAGCCGACATAGGCGCGGGCAACGAAGACGCCATAGTCGTCCGCCGCACCGGTGAAGGTCTGGTTCGCGGAGTCGGAAGACTGACCGGTCTCGAGCGCGAAGCCGGCGGTCCAGCCTTTTTGCAGGATCACATCGGTGTTGAACCGGAGGCGGAAGCGCTGGCGGGACGTCTCGTTGTTCAGCGGCGCCGCCCCGGTCGCCAGTTCCGGTCCCTGGTCGTTATATTCATAGCGCATGCGGATGTCGCCCGACATTTTGAATTCGACCAGCGACGAACTGAGGTTGAGTTTGCCGGCCGAACTGTTGTTCGTGAAATCTTTCACCAAGTCGGCGCGAAGTTCCTCCGCTTCCTGATCGGTCACGATCCCTTTTTTGACGAGGATGTCGATGAGCGGACCGCTGTCTTGGGCGATGACCGGAGCGGCGATGAGTAAGGCGCCGCTGAGCAGCGCGAGCCATTTGGATTTAAGGTGAAGCATGATGGTGACTGGCGATGGTAGGTTGTCTGAACCGCCGCCATGATGCCGGCCGATTGTTACGAACGTGTGGCGGTCGCGTGACAAACGGGCAAAACGCGGGGTGCCGGCGGTATTTTTCATTTCGCAAAACCTTTGACGCCCCGGCACGTCGGGCATGAAACCGCTTCCCCTCTTCCCGCTTCCGTCCCGCATGCACCCCACGGCCAGACTCGCCGCGCTCGCGGTCAGCGCCGCCCTCGCGTTCGCGCTGGCGGGCGACGCCTTCGGCCAATCCCCCGGCACCACGATCGACTCACAGGGTAATCCGGTGATGCCGCCCTGGTCTCCGCCGGGCGACCGCCCCCTTCCCCACCGCACGGTCGAACCGCCTCGCCTCGTGTTCTTCCCTCCCACCACCCCGGGCTTCGGCCGCCCGATTCCGGAAACCGCCTCGCGCCAAACCTTCAACGGCCGCTTGTTCGCCGCGCCCGACGAACTCGCCGACGATGTGAACGAGTTTTTTTATCCGGCGCTCGGCACGCGACTCGCCGAGAAAAAACTCAACGATCAGCTGACCGCGCGACTGGCGGCCTACCACAAGGCGCGCACCGCGCTGGTGAACGAGCTGTTGAACGAACTCACCCTGGCGCCGGCCGCCGACCCGACCGCCCGGGAGCAGGCGCTCCGCGACTTCGCGCGCACGCAAACGCTGCGGATTCTCGCCTTGGAGACCGACGCCGAGCGGCTGCGCGAGGATTTCATCCACGGCGGACTTCTCGGCTACAATGCCGACTGGAACCAAAACCGCGAATGGCGGCTCGGCGACGTCCTGCCCACTTTCGGCCCCTTCCCGTCGACCGCGGAGTTTCAGGTGATCCGCGCCACCGCCCACTATCAGAAGGGACTCCTGCCCGAGCAGCGCGGCCTCCTGCGCGAGATCGCGCTGGAGCAGCAGGAAAGCCTGCGTGCCGCGCGAACGCGTCTGCCGCAAGCGGCCAAGGATCCCCTCGAGATATTTTTTTCGCCGGAAACCACTCGCCTGCGGCTGCCCGCCGGACTCCCGCCGGCGCTCACCGTCAAGATCGGCACCTACGACGGGGACAAGGCGGCGTTGAAGCGGGAACTTCGCGAACTGGTCGTCGCGCAGGACAAATCGTCCGAGGCGAGGCGCCGCCAGGCCTTCGAAGACCTCGCGGAACGCCAGCGGCCGCGCCTCATCGTGCTCGCCGAGCTGGCGGAGGAAATTCGCCGCGGCCTCGCCGCACTGCCCGAGCCGCCACCGCCGCCCTTGTCGCCCCAGTTGCCGCCCGATCTCGCCGCCCGCATCGAAGCCTACAAACGCGATCGGACCGCATTATTGAAAGAGCGGTTCGAACGGTCTGGGCGGATTCGATCGCTCGACACCGAACCGCTGCGCGTGCGTCTCGAAAATGGCGAGGCTCCGGAATCGCGCCTCGATCAACTTCGGGCGATCGCCGCCAGCCGCATCGAGGCGCAGCGAAAGAGCGACGAGGAATTCATGCGGGAAAACGCCGCGCGCTATGAAGCACTCGTCCAAGACCTGAAGTCCATCAAGGCCGACCTCACCGCCTTCGCCCATGCCCAAATCGATCCCGCCACCGGCCAGCCGATGGACGTCGCGACCTTGATCCGCCGCGTGAGCGCCACCGACCAGCACTACGAAAAACTCGGCCGTGAAGAAGTGATCTACAAAGACTACCGGACCGCGATGCTCGAGCCCGGCCTCTCCCCCGCGCAGCGCCGCCTGCTCTTCGGCGCCGCGCTGGTCGGTCTCGCCCAGCCGCTTCCTCCGGGCGAGCCGATGCCCTCGGGGAACACACCCGGCATGAGCCTCTAAACGAGCACCCGCGCCCTACCCCGATCCCAGTTTTTTTCGCTTTTCGACCAGCGCGAGCAGCAGGTCGCCCTTCGCCAGGCTGCCGCGCAATACGCCGTCGGCATCCACCACCGGCAGTCGCTCCGCGACGACGCCCAAGAATCCCGCCAGCGCATCCGTCAGCGGCTGGCCCGGCGCCACCCGCGGGAAATCCTCGTGCAGGATGTCGCGCGCGAGCACCAGCTCCGCGAGATCGGGCTCGCCGAGATACGGCTTGATGTCGTGCAGCGACACCGCGCCGAG
>Ga0265314_10004602_pt1 | contig 12729 bp, 10 predicted proteins | sample 4126metaG_FD_203106 | JGI IMG/M metagenome (GOLD analysis project Ga0265314, IMG submission 203106) | Rhizosphere microbial communities from Carex aquatilis grown in University of Washington, Seatle, WA, United States - 4-1-26 metaG | ecosystem: Host-associated > Plants > Roots > Rhizosphere >... | reverse complement strand
GCTCTCGATCGTGCGGGCCGGGCTGAGGACGACGTCGAGGGTCAGATCGCCCAGGACGAGGATCCGGGCCCCGAGTCGCTGGCCGCGGACCGGCCGGCGCGCGAGGCGGCTGGGAACGGCGAGGCGGTTCGGCATCACGTCGAGGATACCGGCCGGCGCTCCGTTCACGAGCCGTTCACGGGCCGGCGACGCGGACGGCACTACAATGCGCGGGCAGGCAGGAGGCCGGCCCGCGCCTACGTCCAAGGACCCTTCCACGGACTCCCCAACGACCTCTCCTCGGAGCAATTCGATCGCCATGGCCCTTGCCCCGGACGCTCTCGACCTCCTTGCGGTCAACACGATCCGAACGCTGTCGATCGACGCCGTGCAGAAGGCCAACTCGGGTCATCCCGGAGCGCCGATGGGCATGGCTCCGATGGCCTTCACCCTGTGGACCCGATTCCTGCGCCACGCCCCGACCGTGCCCGACTGGCCCAACCGTGACCGGTTCGTGCTGTCGGCCGGGCACGCCTCGATGCTCCTGTACTCGCTCCTCCACCTGACCGGCTACGACCTGCCCCTGGACCAGCTCGAGTCGTTCCGGCAGTGGGGCTCGCGCACGCCGGGCCATCCCGAATTCGGCTTGACCGCCGGGGTCGAGGCCACCACCGGGCCGCTGGGGCAGGGTGTCGCCAACGCTGTCGGGATGGCGATCGCCGAGCGCCGCCTGGCCCACGAGTTCAACCGGCCCGACCACGACATCATCGACCACTGGACCTATTCGATCTGCTCTGACGGCGACATGCAGGAGGGCATCGCGTCTGAAGCTGCGTCGCTGGCCGGTCACCTCAAGCTGCGCAAGCTGGTCCTGCTCTACGACGACAACGGGATCCAGCTCGACGGCCCGACCGCGATGGCCTTCTCGGAGAATGTCCTCGAGCGCTTCGACGCCTACGGCTGGGATACCCGCCGGGTCGACGACGGCAACGACATCGAGGCGATCAGCGCAGCCATCCACAAGGCCCAGGAAGACGGCCGGCCGAGCCTGATCGCGGTCCGGACCCACATCGGCTATGGCGCACCGCACAAGCAGGACACCCAGAAGGCCCATGGTGCGCCGCTCGGCGAGGACGAGGTCCGGCTGGCCAAGGAGTTCTACGGCTGGGATCCGGACCGCCACTTCTATATCCCCGACGAGGCGCTCGATGTCTTCCGCCGGGCGATCCCCGAGGGCGAGGCACTGGTCGAGGCCTGGAATGGCGAGCTCGAGCGCTACGCGGGCGATCATCCCGACCTCGCCGCCCAGCTCAAGCGCCGCCTGGCCGGGCGCTTGCCCGACGGCTGGGATGCCGCCCTGCCGAGCTATGCCGTGGGCGAGGACTTCGCCACGCGGCAGGTCAGCCAGGCCACGATCAACGCCCTCGCCCCCGTGCTGCCCGGCCTGTTCGGCGGCGCGGCCGACCTGTCCGAGTCGAACCTGACCGACATCAAGGGCGGCGGGGACTTCTCGACCGACGAGGCCGGCCGCAACCTGCGCTTTGGCGTCCGCGAGCACGCGATGGGCGGGATCAGCAACGGGATCGCCTATCACGGCGGATTCAAGCCCTATTGCGCCACGTTCCTCACGTTCAGCGACTACATGCGCGGCTCGGTCCGCCTGGCGGCCCTGGCCAGCCTGCCCGTCACGTACGTCTGGACCCACGACTCGGTCGGGCTGGGCGAGGACGGGCCGACCCATCAGCCGGTCGAGCAGCCGGCGGCGCTGCGGGCCATCCCGAACCTGTGGTACGTCCGGCCCGGCGACGCCAACGAGGCGGTCGCCGCCTGGGCGCTGTCGATCGAGCGCCGCGACGGCCCGGTCGCGCTGGGTCTCACCCGCCAGAAGCTCACGACTCTGCCCGAGACCGCCGCGCTCGCCCGGGACGGCGTGCGCAAGGGCGGCTACGTCCTGCGCGAGTCGAGCGGCGGACCGGATGGCATCGACCTGGTCCTGGTCGCGACGGGCTCTGAGCTCGGTCTCGCGGCGCTGGCTCGCGACGCCCTCGAGGCCGACGGGATCCGGACCCGGCTGGTCAGCCTGCCCTGCTTCGCGGCCTTCGAGCGCCAGGACGAGTCCTATCGAGACGCCGTCCTGCCCCACTCGGCCACCCGGCGGGTGACCGTCGAGGCGGGGGTCACCCTCGGCTGGGATCGCTATGCCGGGCCGGACGGGGCGATGATCGGGATCGATCATTTCGGCCAGTCGGCGCCCGGCCCGACGATCTTCGAGCACCTGGGCTTCACCCCCGAGCGCGTGGCCGAGGTCGGCCGCCGGGTCGTCCGCGACGGGCTCCGCGGCCGGATCCCGACGCTCGACCCGGGCCACCAGCCGGCCGGCCTGGGGCTGGGGCAGCCGGTTCCGGTCGGCACCGCGGCGGGCGGCTGAGTGGTGCGCGTCGCCTTCGCGGCGGACCACGGCGGGGCAGCCCTCAAGGATGAGTTGCTCGCCCGCCTGGAGGCCGATCCGGCCGAGCCGGCCGGCCCAAACCGGCTGATCGACCTGGGCGGCGACGGCTCCGACCCGACCGATGACTATCCCGACTTTGCCGAACGCCTCGGGCTCGCGATCCAGCGCCAGGAGGCCGATCGGGGCGTCCTGATCTGCGGCAGTGGCGTCGGCGCCTCGGTGGCGGCCTGCAAGATGGCCGGCATCCGGGCATCGGTCTGCCACGACACGTACTCCGCCCACCAGGGCGTCGAGCACGACGACATGAACGTGCTCTGTCTCGGCGGCCGGATCGTCGGGATCGAGCTGGCCCTTGAGATCGTGCGCGCCTATCTCGGCGCGACCTTCAGCAACGAACCTCGCCATCGCCGCCGGGTCGACAAGGTCCGGGCGATCGAGGCCCGCGAGCAATCCGGAGAGCAGCCATGACCGACGCCACGCCCGGGACGGGATCCACCGCGCCCGGCCTCCACCTCAGCCCTGGAGACACCGTGCTCTGGACCGCCGCCGCGGCCCGCGCCCGGACCGAGCACTGGGCCCAGCGCCTTTTCGAGCGCGACCCGTCGCTGTGGTCGAGCGACACGGCGGTCCAGGCGGGAATCGCCGATCGGCTCGGCTGGCTCGACGCTCCGGAGCATTTCCGGGAGCAGATCCCGGCCCTCGAAGGATTCGGCGACGGACTGCGTGAGGACGGCTTCGCAGCGGCGGTCGTGGCCGGCATGGGCGGCAGCAGCCTGGCCCCCGAGGTCCTCCTGCGGACGTTCGGCGTCGCCCAGGACTGGCTCGCGCTGCGCGTCCTGGATTCGACCGATCCGGTCGCCGTCGGTGCCATCGTGGACGACCTCGACCCGCTGTCGACCCTGTTCATCGTGGCCAGCAAGTCCGGCACCACGACCGAGCCGCTCGCCTTCCAGGCCGACGCCTGGGCCCGGATCCGGGCCGCGCTCGACGCTCGCCACGAGCATCGCGAGAGCCCGGGCACGCTGATCGCCGCAATCAGCGATCCCGGCAAGAGCATCGCCGCGATCCCCCACCACGACGAGCTGCGCGAGGTCTTCCTGAACCCGCCCGACATCGGCGGGCGGTACTCGGCGCTGACCTACGTCGGACTCGTGCCGGCCAGCCTGATCGGCCTGTCGCTGGGCGACCTGCTGGCCTCCTCGGCCGACATGCTGGCGCGCTGCCGGGAGCCAGAGCCGGCCGCGAATCCGGGCCTGGCCCTGGGCCTCGTCCTGGGCAGCCTGGCACTGGCCGCACCGGCCGGTGCGGGCCGCGACAAGGTCACCTTCATCGCCGACCCGGAGATCGCCTCGCTCGGCTCGTGGTTGGAGCAGCTGATCGCCGAGAGCACCGGCAAGCAGGGCGTGGGAATCGTGCCGGTCGACCTCGAGCCGCTTGGCGCGGCCTCGGCCTACGGCCCCGACCGGGTCTTCGTCCGGCTCAGCCTGGCCGGCTCGACCGGACCGGCGGCCGCTCCCGACGGAACGGCGGCGGATGCGCTCGTCGAGCAGCTCGCCGCCGCGGGCCACCCGGTGATCCGGATCGAGCTGGCCGACCGAATCGACATCGGCGGCGAGTTCATCCGCTGGGAGGTCGCCACGGCGATCGCCGGGGTCGTCCTGGGCATCGATGCCTTCGACCAGCCCAACGTCGAGGAGGCCAAGATCCTCACCCGGCAGCTCCTCGCCCGGCATGCCGAGGCGGCCGATGCCCGGCTGCACGAGGCGCCGTCCGCGCCGATCGACCTGCTGGCGGCCGGCGACGGCCTGGCCCTGGTCGGCGACAAGGGCCTCAACGCCGGCGGACCGGCGGCGACGGTCGAGGAAGCGCTTCGGCGGCACCTCGCCCGGGCCCGGTCAAACGCCTATCTCTGCCTCCAGGCGTACATCGCGCCAACCGCCGAGCGCGACGCGACGCTGGCCCGGATCCGGACGCTGCTCCGCGACCGGACCGGCCACGCCACCACCTCGGGCTACGGGCCCCGCTTCCTGCATTCGACCGGCCAGCTGCACAAGGGCGGCGCCCCGATCGGGCTCTTCTTCCAGCTGACCGCCGACCATCCCCAGGATCGCCAGATCCCGGACTGGCCATACACCTTCGGCCAGCTGATCGATGCCCAGGCAGCAGGCGACTTCGGCGTCCTCGAGAGCCACGACCTGCCGGTCCTGCGGGTCCACCTCGAGGCCGATCCGGATGCCGGCCTGGCGGCCCTCGAACGGGCGTTGGCCGGGGTGCTCAGCGGCTCGTGACCGGCAAGGACGCGCCGCGCACGATCAAGGAGTTGCGCGAGGCCGCCCAGGGCGGCAAGCGCAAGCCCAGGGAGAGCAAGGCGGCCAACCCGCTGCGCCAGGGCCTGCGCCTGGAGCGGGTCCCCGATCCGTGCGTGATCGTCCTCTTCGGGGCGACCGGCGACCTGGCCCATCGCAAGGTCCTGCCGGCCCTCTACCAGCTCCGCCGGACGAACCTGCTGCCCCACGAGTTCATGCTGGTCGCCGTCGGCCGGCGGCCCTACGAGCAGGATGTCTTCCGCCAGGAGATCGCCGCCTCGCTGGCGACGTACTCGCGGGTCCCGATCGAGCGCCAGATCGTCGACGAGTTCGTCGCCCGGATCGTCTACCACCAGGGCGATTTCACCGACACCGAGTCATTCGATCGCCTGTCGGCCCTGCTCGACGCAATCGACCTCGAACACGGCACCCGGGGCAACCGCCTGTTCTACCTGGCCACCCAGCCGTCGGCGTTCGCCGAGGTCGTCGGCCAGCTGGGCCGGGTCGGCCTCGACCACGAGGTCCACGGCGGCGGCTGGCGGCGGGTGGTGATCGAGAAGCCGTTCGGGCGCGACCTCGACTCGGCGGCCCGCCTGAACCGTGAGGTCGGCAAGGTCTTCCGCGAGAAGCAGGTCTATCGCATCGATCACTACCTGGGCAAGGAGACCGTCCGCAACCTGATGGTCTTCCGCTTCGGCAACGGGATCTTCGAGCCGCTTTGGAACCGGCGCTACGTCGACCATGTCCAGATCACGGTGGCCGAGTCGATCGGGGTCGAGAACCGGGGCGCCTTCTACGAGGAGACCGGCGCCTCACGGGACTTCCTCCAGAACCACCTGATGCAGCTCCTGTCGCTGGTCGCGATGGAGCCCCCGGCGGCCTTCGAGGCGGACGCCCTGCGCGACGAGAAGGTCAAGGTCCTGCGCGCGATCGCGCCGCTGACCCCCGAGGAGATCCGGCGCGACGTGGTCCGCGGACAGTACGGTCCGGGCTGGGTCGCCGCCGAGCACGTGATGGGCTATCGCTCCGAGCCCGAGGTCAATCCGGAGTCCGAGACCGAGACGTACGTTGCGGCCCGCTTCACGATCGATGACTGGCGCTGGGCCGGCGTCCCGTTCTACGTCCGGAGCGGCAAGCGCCTGCCCAAGCGGGCCTCCGAGATCGCGATCCAGTTCAAGCAGGTGCCCCACCGCCTCTTCCGCGACACGGCGGCCGAGCCCGAGCCGAACCTGCTGGCCCTGCGGATCCAGCCCGACGAGGGGATCCTGCTCCGGTTCAGCGCCAAGGTCCCCGGCCTGGGAATCGACGTGCGCAACGTGAACATGGACTTCACCTACGGCTCCGCCTTCAGCGTCGACTCGCCTGAGGCCTACGAGACCCTGATCCTCGACGCGCTGCTGGGTGACGCCTCGCTGTTCACCCGGGCCGACGAGGTCGAGGAAGCGTGGTCGATCGTGACCCCGATCCTCGATGCCTGGATCGACATGCCCGCGCCGGCCTTCCCCAACTACGAAGCGGGCTCGTGGGGACCGGCGGAAGCCGACGAGCTGATGGCCCGCGACGGCCGGCGCTGGCGGCGGATCTGATGTCCGGGACAGCGACCTGATGACGAGCGCGCCGATGGTCGGCGGGCCGATTGCACTCGAGGGCGGGATGCCGGTCGGCACGCCCCAGCTGCGCTGGGCATCGCGGGCCTCGACGATCGACGGGATCGAGCGCGAGCTCGCCCGGATCTGGGCCCAGCCCAAGCTGACCGCTGAGGTCGACGGGGTCGAGGTCCGCAACATCGCCGCCCGGACGAGCGTGATGAACCTGGTCGTGATCGCCCAGCAGGCCGAGGACGGCGAGCACGGCGCGGCGATCATCGGCCAGCTCACCGGCCGGCATCCGTCGCGGACGATGATCCTCAGCTCGGCCGATCCGGACGGCCCGGGCTGGCTCGATGCCCGGATCACGGCGATGTGCATCCTGCCCCGGGCCGATGCACCCGAGACGTGCGCCGAGACGATCTACATCACCGCCGGCGGCGACACCGGCCGGCACCTGGCCGCGATCGTCGAGCCGCTCCTGATCCACGACCTGCCGGTCACGGTGTGGTGGCCGGGCGAGGCCCGCCTCGAGAGCCAGCAGGCCCGGGACGTGCTGGCCTCGGCCGACCGCCTCGTCGTCGATGGCTCGGCCTGGCGGGGCGATGGCCTGGCCCGGCTGCGCGAGCTGGCCCGGGTTGCGAGCACCACGAGAACGGCCGTCTCGGACTTCGCCCTCGCCCGCCAGTCGCGCTGGCGGGAGGCGATCGCCTCGACCTTCGACATGCCCGAGTTCCTGCCCTACCTGCGCTCGCTGCGCCGGGTGGCCGTGACCTACGGGACCCACGACGAGGGCGGCCTGCCGGGCAGCACCAACCTGGTCAAGCCGCTGTACCACGTGGCCTGGCTCGCCTCGCGGTTGGACCTGATCGTGGTCAAACCCCTTGCCCCGGTACCCGGGGCCCCTGCTCCGGTCCGGCCGGGGGTCAAGCCGGCGCCGGGCCGGGGCTACGCCGCCACCCTGCGCCAGGGTTCGAGCGACATCGCCGTCGTGATCCGGCCGGTCCTGTCGTCAACGCCGGCCGGCACCACCCTGCGGGTCGAGCTGCTCTGCGAGCGGCGCGGCTCGGAGCTCCGGGTCGATGTCACCGCCGAGGCCGAGTCGGTCGGGGTCCGAGCGTGGCAGGACGGCGTCGAGATCCTCGACCGGCGATTCAACGCGGCGCGCCGGACCGAGGCGGACCTGCTGGCCGAGGCGATCGAGGCGGGCGGCCGCGACCAGGTTGCCGACGACGCGGTCCGGATGGCCGCCCTGATCGCCGCCGCGGCCTGACGATGAGAGCCCGACGATGAACCACCCGAGCAGCGACCAAGGAGCATTGGGCGAGCCGGCCGTCGTGGTCGTCGCCGATCCCGAGGCGCTGGCATCCGCCGCCGCGGCGCGGGTCGCCGGCGCGCTGGTCGCCGCGGTCGCCGAGCGAGGCCGGGCCGACCTGGCGACAACCGGCGGCTCGACGCCGGCCGGGCTCTACCTCCGGCTGACGAGCGAGCCGCTGCGCGACCAGGTGCCCTGGGCCGACGTCCATATCTGGTGGGGCGACGACCGCTATGTGCCCCGCGACCATCCCCTCTCGAACGTCTTCGGGGTCGACGAGATCCTGCTCAACGAGGAGCACGGCGTCCCGATCCCGTTCGACCACATCCACCCCTGGCCGACGAACCGGGCGATCGGCGAGGGGCGCGGACCGGCCTGGTGCGCCGCGACGTACGCCGCCGAGGCGCGGGCGACGGTGCCCCACGGGCCGGACGGCGTCCCGGCCTTCGACCTGATCCTGCTCGGGATCGGACCGGATGGACACCTCCTGTCGGTCTTCCCCGGCAGTCCGGCGATCGGCTCTGGGGAGCTGGCCCTGGCCATCCCGGCCCCGACGCACATCGAACCGCACCTGCCCCGGGTGACCTTCAGCCCGGCGATCCTCGGGGCAGCTCCGGATATCCTGGCGATGGTCAGCGGGGCGGCCAAGGCCGACGTCCTGGCCCGGATCCTCGACGGGCCCCGGCTCGATCCGGCGCTGTCCGCGGGCCTGCCCGCCCAGCTCGCCCGGCGCGCCTCGGCGACCTGGCTCGTGGACGAAGCGGCCGCGACCCGCCTCCGGTTGCGGTGACCGCGAGCAGCGCCGCGCCGGCTGGGTTCGTTGATTCCCGGGACGGCACCCGGATCGCCTGGTGGCAGCAGCTCGGCCCCGCGGCCGATCTCGAGCGGCCCGCACTGATCCTCGTCCACGGTGCGACCGCCGACCACACCGCGTTCCGGACCGTCGGGCCGCGCTTCGGCGCCCGGCGCCGGGTGATCACAATCGACCGCCGGGGACGCGGCCAGAGCGGCGACGGACAGCCCTATGCGATCGAGCGCGAGTACGAGGACGTGGCCGCCGTCGTCGACTGGCTGGCCGGCCGGACGGGGCGGTCGGTCGACGTCCTGGGTCACTCGTTTGGCGGCCGCTGCGGTCTCGGTGCCGCCCTCCTGACGACGAACCTGCGCCGGCTGGTCGTCTACGAAGGCGCCCCGGCACCGGCCGGCCGGTCCTTCCAGGACGCCGATCTCCTGGCCCGGCTCGACGCCCTGTCCGCGGCGGGAGATCTCGACGGTGTGATGGCCACGTTCATGGCCGACGTCGTCGGCCTGTCGCCCGACGAGGTCGAGACCTATCGCCAGTCGCCGACCTGGCCCAGCCGGGCGGCCGCGGCGCCCACCGCCATCCGCGAGCTTCGGGCCGAAGCCGGCCGTGACGCGGCGTCGGAGCCGTTCGCCGAGATTCGGATCCCGATCCTGCAGCTCATCGGGGCGGACAGCCCCGAGATCTTCGCGGGCGGTACGCGTGAGCTCGATGCGCTCCTCGTTGATGGGCGCCTGATCAGCCTGCGCGGCCAGAAGCACGCCGCCCACCACACCAGCCCGGAGCTGTTCGTGGCCGTCGTCGAAGGGTTTCTCGACGAGCGCGATACCATCGCACCATGACTGATGTGACTGCCGCCGAGCCGGCCAACAGCGCCGGTGGTACGCCGCCGCCCCCGGCCGACGCCCGGCCCTACTCCCCCGGGCTGGCCGGCGTGATCGGCGCCGAGAGCGCGATCGCCCTCGTCGATGGAGCCCGTGGCCGGCTCCTGTACCGCGGCTATCCGATCGGCCAGCTGGTCGTGAAGGGCACCTACGCCGAGGTTGCCGACCTGCTCTGGACCGGTGAATGGCATCCCGGCGCCGAGCTCCACCCCCGGCCCGTGCCCGCGCCGGTCCTGGCCAGCCTGCGCGAATTGCCCCACGACGCCCATCCGATGGACGCCCTCCGAACGGCGGTCTCCGTGTGGGGCGCGACCCAGAAGGTCAGCTGGCCGCCGACGCCCGAGCAGGCCCGGGAGCTGACCGGCTTCTCGCCGTCGGCGCTGGCCGCCTTCGGGCGCATCCGGCGCGGCCTCGAGCCGGTCGAACCCGACCTGTCGCTCGACCTGGCCGGCGGCTTCCTCCAGCAGCTCACGGGAGCGCCGCCCGATCCGGCCGCCGCGCGTGCCCTGGAGGCCTACTTCATCGTCGGCGCCGAGCATGGCCTGAATGCCTCGACGTTCACCGCCCGGGTGATCACCGCGACGCGTTCCGACCTGGCATCGGCGGTGTGCGGCGCGATCGGCGCGCTCAAGGGTCCGCTCCACGGCGGTGCCCCGGCCGAGGTCGTCAGCCAGCTCCACGAGATCGGCTCGATCGATCATGCCGAGGCGTGGGCCCGCGAGACGATCGCCAATCACGGCCGGATCATGGGCTTCGGCCATCGCGTGTATCGGGCCTATGACCCGCGGGCGGCCGCCCTGCGCCAGGTCGCCGAATCCATGGACCCGCGCCCGGAGTGGCTGGACCTGGCGATCGAGGTCGAGGATGTCGTCCTGCGCGTGCTGGCCGAGCTGAAGCCCGGGCGCAGCCTGAAGACCAATGTCGAGTACTACGCGGCGGCCGTCCTGGAGGGCGTCGGGCTGACCCCCGATCTCTTCCCGGCGACCTTCGCCCTGGCCCGCCACGCGGGCTGGACAGCCCACGCCATCGAGCAGGCGGCGCTCGACAAGCTGATCCGGCCCGACATGCGCTACACCGGTCCACTCGACCGGGACCTGCCGGCTTGATCCGATGACCCTTACCCCAGGCAGCCTCGTCGGGGATGTGGCGAGGCTCCGTTTCCAGCGCCCCCGCGCCTCGATCGAGCTGGCCGGGATTGCCGCGGCGGTCGGGCTGTGGGTCCTGGTGATGGCCTTCGGCGAGCCCTGGAGCCGCTTCCTGATCACCGGCCAGGATGCCCGCTGCTACTGGGTCCCGGGCTTCGACGCGCCGTATGCCCTCTCGGAATGGACCGCGCCGATCGCCTACGTCTACTCGCCGGCGTTCCTGCAGCTCCTGGCCCCGCTCAAGGTCCTCGCCTGGGAGCCGTTCCTGGCGATCTGGACCGTGATCCTGCTCATCGCCGTGCGGTTCCTGTCGGGACCGCGGCTGTTCGCCCTGGCCGTGCTCGTCTCCGTGCCCGAGCTGATCGGGGGCAACATCCACCTGCTGATCGCGGTCGCGATCGTCGTCGGCTTCCGCTACCCGGCGGCCTGGTCGCTGGTCCTGCTGACCAAGATCACCCCGGGGGTCGGCCTGCTGTGGTTCGCCGTCCGGCGCGAGTGGCGCTCGCTGGCGATCGCCCTGGGGGCAACCGCCGCGATCGTGGCTGTGTCGCTGGTCATCTCGCCGCGCTCCTGGCTGGAGTGGTTCGGGGTCGTCGACTCGAGCGTGGGCAAGACCAGCGGAACGTGGGCCGCGCTGCCCGTTCCGCTCTGGTTCCGGCTGCCGATCGCGGTTGCGGTCGTCGCCTGGGGCGCCCGCACGAATCGGCGCTGGGCGGTGCCGGTGGCCGCGATGCTGGCCCTGCCGGCGCTGTGGTACGGCGGCCTGACGATCCTGCTGGCGATCATTCCGCTGCGCGATCCGCGCCGCTCGGCGTTCTGGTCCCGGCCGGCCGCCGCGGCTCGCCGGGCCGGCCAGGGCGAATCGCCGGACCGCGGCCGAACCGACCGCCTCGGCGCCCCGGCCTGATCAGGCGCCGCGTGCCGCCCGGGTCGCCCGGACCGAGGTCGCGGCAATCCCCAGGGCCCCGGCGATGAACACCAGCGAGGCCGCCGCGAACGGCGCCCAGATCCCGAAGCCGACCACGATCGCGCCCAGGATCGGGCCGATGATCCCGGCGGCGTACAGCGGCAGGTAGACCAGGTTGAGGGTCGCCGAGCGGCGCTCGGCCGGCACCTCGGTGGCCAGCAGGCCGAAGACCATCGCCGCCTCGACCGAGTAGCAGGCGCCGAAGACCAGGACGCCGATCGCCAGGGTCTCGACGCTCGGCAGCAGGGGCAGGGCCGCGGCCGCGATGCCGCCCAGCAGCAGCCCCCCGATCAGCACCGGCCGGAAACCGACCCGGTCGCCCATCCAGCCGCCGATCGGCGACACGAGGGCGCCGACGAGGGCGGCGGTGCCCGACACGAAGCCGATCGCACTGGCCAGGTCAACCTTGCCATTGACCGCCTCGACCAGGACCGGCAGGTAGGGCCGGCTCATCTGGGCGCCCAGGAAGGCGATCCCGAAGATCAGGAAGACGCGCCGGATCGCCGGATCGATGAGCACCCCGCGCACGGCGCCGAAGGCCAGGGTCACCAGCCGGCCCTCGGGGACCACCGCCGGCCGGACCTCCCGGGAACCAAACGTGACCAGCAGGGCGGTGCCCAGCGAGAGGACGGCCGAGACCCAGAAGATCGCCGGCAGGCCCAGCTGCAGGCCGTCGACGATCCGCCCGCCGAGGACCGGGCCGATGGCCATCCCGATCGGGCCGCTGGCCCCGAACAGGGCGATGGCGGTGCCCAGCCGGGGGCGGGGCGTGGAGTCCCGGATCGCGGCGAGCATCACCCCCGTGTTGCCCAGCTGGAAGCCGACCAGGAGCATCGAGCCGGCCAGCTGCCACGGCTCCCGGCTGAGGGCCACGCAGGCGAAGACGACCGCCTCCACCAAGGCGCTCCGGACGATCACCACCTTGCGGCTGTACTTGTCGGCCCACACCCCCCACAGCGGCACGAGGGGCGCTCCGACGACGAAGATCAGGGCGCTGAACAGCCCCACGAAATGGAGCCGGTCGGCGCCCGCCACGCCCATCTGGGTCAGGTAGGCCGGGGCGAAGGCGAAGATCTGGCTGACACCGAGGCTCTCGACGACGGACGTGACGCAGAAGATCGCGAGGAGGATCCGCCAGTCCTGGACCGGCGCACGATCCGCGCGCCCATCGTCGGATGACTGGTCGAGGCTCACCGGCCCAAGCCTAACCGAACACCCGTGCCCGGAGGCATCATCAGGGCCATGATCGCGATCGCCCCTGACTCACTCGTCCTGTTCGTCGGCGCGGCAGGCTCC
>Ga0265314_10004601_pt1 | contig 12730 bp, 13 predicted proteins | sample 4126metaG_FD_203106 | JGI IMG/M metagenome (GOLD analysis project Ga0265314, IMG submission 203106) | Rhizosphere microbial communities from Carex aquatilis grown in University of Washington, Seatle, WA, United States - 4-1-26 metaG | ecosystem: Host-associated > Plants > Roots > Rhizosphere >... | reverse complement strand
TCATGGGCTCCTGGAGATTCATCATCATCCAAAGCGCCATCCTCGCCTTCTGGGTCGCCTGGAACTGCCTCGCCCCCATCTTCCACTGGGATGAATACCCCTTCATCTTTCTCAACCTCGCCCTCTCCTTCCAGGCCGCCTATGCCGCCCCCATCATCATGATGTCCCAGAACCGCGCCAGCGACAAAGACCGCCTCTCCGCCGAAATCGACCACCAGGTGAACATCAAAGCCGAAGTAAAGACCGGCCTCATCATGGCCCGACTCGACGACCTCGAACGCTCCATGCACTTCCTCCACCATGAACAAGTCGCCCTCCTCAACCAGGCCAAACCCGCCGCCTGAACGGAACCCGCGGCGAAAAGCGAGACCCCGGAATTCCGCCCACCGGAAAACGACCCCCTTGCGCAGGCGGCAACTGGAGTTTAAATAAATGACGAATGACGAAGCACGAATGACGAATCAATTTGAAATGTCCAAATGACCAAATGACGAAACACCCCCCACACCCTCCCGTTTCGTCATTCGAGCATTCGTCATTCGGATTTGATTCGTCATTCGTCATTCGAATTTCATCATTCCCCGCACCGGCCTCCTATCCCCTATCCCCTAAACCCTATACCCTAATGAAATGCCTGAACTCCCCGAAGTCGAAGAAGTCCGCCGAACCCTGGAACCCTTTCTCCTCGGCCAGGAAATCCGCGCCATAGAAATCCTCCGCCCCGATTTCCTCCAACCAAAAAACGCCCCCCTCGCTTCCCTCACCAATCGCCACTTCTCCCGCACCCATCGCCACGGCAAAAAACTCTTCCTCATCACCCCCGAACCCACCGACACGACCCTCGTCCTCCACCTCGGCATGTCCGGCCGCGTCGATTGCGTCCCCTCCGATTCCCCCATCCCCAAACACACCCACATCCTCTTCTCCCTCACCAATGGCCACGATGTCCGCCTCCGCGACCCTCGCCGCTTCGGTGGCCTCACCTTCTACCCGACCCTCCAAAAAGCCCTCGCCGCCGAAACCCAAAACCTCGGCCCCGACGCCCTCACCATCACCCCCGCCGACCTCGCCCACTGGAAGCAATCCCGCGCCCGCCTCAAACAACGCCTCCTCTCCCAAAAAGACATCGCCGGCCTCGGCAACATCTACGTCGACGAAGCCCTCTGGGCCGCAAAACTCCACCCTCAACAACAACTCCGCCGCCTCACCCCAAAACAAATCGCCACCCTCGTCCACGAAATCCACGCCGTCCTGAACCGCTCCCTCGCCTCCGGCGGCACCACCCTCCGCGACTACCGCAACGTCTCCAACCAGCCCGGCCAATTCGCCAAAAAACTCAACGCCTACGGCCGCGCCGGCCAACCCTGCCCCCGCTGCCGCACAACCCTAAAATCCATCCAAATCACCGCCCGCACCACCGTCTTCTGCCCGACTTGCCAAAAACGCCGCTAACATCTCGCCAAATCCACCCCGGCCCCGCTTTCCTTCTCTCCTTGAGAAGACAATGGCACTCATTTTGAATACATTCCACGAAGAGCAACCACTCGGAGACAACGCCCATGCCGCAGGTCTTCAATGTCGGCGATCATGTCTCTTGGAATTCCGAGGTCGGCCGCGTCCGCGGGATCATCATAAAAAAGTTCACCTCCGTGATCACCTTCAAGGGATACAAGGTCCACGCCTCAAGGGAAGAGCCGCAATACCAGATCAAAAGCGACAAGACCGACCACATCGCCATGCACAAAGGCTCCGCCCTCATCAAGCTCAAGAAATCGAGAGGCGCCCGCTCCACTCTTAGGTGAAGTCTGCCCTTCTGAAGGCTACCACGATGAGCAAAAGCACCTTGTTCACGATCGGCCATTCCACACGCGCGTGGTCAGCATTTGTTTCGTTGCTCCAGGCCTGGAAGATCGACGAACTCATTGATGTGCGCACCGTTCCCCGGTCCCGTGCCTTCCCATGGTTTTCCAAAAACAAAATGGAAAAGGCCCTCCCCAAATCGGGAATCCGTTACCTGCACATCCCCGCACTGGGCGGATTTCGAATCCCCGGGACTGAATCGATAAACACCGGGTGGCAGAACGCGCGTTTCAGAGCGTATGCCGACTACATGCAGACAAAGGATTTTGAATCAGGCATCGCTGAATTGGACCGGTGTCGAAAAAAGGGGCGTGTCTGCATCATGTGCTCTGAAGCGCTCTGGTGGCGTTGCCATCGGCGGATGATTGCCGATGCCGAGGTGGCGCGGGGTATACCCGTAAGACACATCATGAGTGAAACGACGGCTCCGCGCCATGAGCTGACGGATTTCGCAGTGGTCACAAAAAAACGCTGCCGCCAACCGATCCTCTCCTATCCATCATCAATTCCCGCCGGCGACGCCAGGTAGGACGTTCCTCAAATACCTCAAGAAGCCCCTTTGCAAATTGCCGCAACCGCGGGATGTTTTGGATGTTCCTCCACGGAGATCGCATAAAATCGTTCCCGAACATCCTCTGTCGCGCCCACAATGGCCATGCCAAGCTCTTTCTGAGCCAGTTCCGAGGCGATCGTGGGAAATGGAAACATCCCGGTCCCCTCTTGTCCGATGGTCAACATCAGGGCAGTATCATCAAACTCCCCCACGACCAGCGGATGGATATGCTTGGAGTCGAACCACGCATTCAAAGCCTGGCGAACCGTGGTATGGTCGGACGGCAGGAGCATCGGAGCGCCATCCAGGGATTTCGGAAAGCCCCGCCGATACTTTGTTGCCAGACTTTTCTTCGCCAGAAACGAAGTTCCTGACTCGCTTAGAAGATGGTTAAACCCCTGAATATGCACGCCGGTTCCAATGGGTGCATCGCTGAGCACCACATCCAGGCGTCCTTCGGCGAGGTCCGCAAGGAGGCGCCCGCTGGTATCTTCCCTGCAAATCAGCCGGATACCCGGCTTCAGCGCCAAAGCCGGCTCCAGCAGACGCCGCACGACGCGCTTCGGAATCACGTCGGCGATGCCCACCGCCATCTTCAGCGGCCGACCTGTTGGCTGGCGATCCAGCGCCTTCGTCAGATCCCTGCTCAACGAAAACATGTCATTGGCATAATTAAACGCAATTCTCCCGGACTCCGTCAGCTTCAACCCCCGGCCCGTGCGATCAAAAAGACGATGGCCAAGCGTTTTTTCCAATTCCTTCAGCTGAATGCTTACCGTAGGTTGACTCAGCATCAAAGCTTTCGCCGCGTCAACTACGCTCCCCTCGCGAGCGACCATCCAGAAATAAAACAGATGATTGTAATTCAGCCAGTTCATGCCGCTATTTTACATATTGATAATCTCAATAGGTAGCCTTGGCATTTCATATTTTCCCTATGCCTTGCTTATGCCTAAGGTGATCCGTGTGGCGAAGATCGCCTTCGCCGGCCAAGGTGCTTAACGCACCAGACCTTTTGAAGGAAATCGTCATGGTTATCAACGTTCGCACGCACGGCCTCAGTCTTAGCGACGCCCTTCTGCAGCACCTGGAGAGTTGCCTCACTGCCGCCACCCGCCCTTTTGGATCCGCCGTCTCCGGCGTCACCGCCCGCCTCACCGACATCAACGCAGGACGCGGCGGCCATGACAAGCAATGCCGCCTCGTCGCCGCTCTGCCGCGACACAAACAGATCGTTACCGAAGCACTCCACGCCGACGCGTATGTGTCCGTCGAACACTCCTGCAGCCGCTTGCGCCAGGCCATCTCCCGCGCGCTCGGACGCCAGCCGCGAAGCGGACAGAGGGCAACCATACGTTTTAATCCAATTTAGGCTCCCGACGGAGCGCTTCCTCCCCTATCGCTGTAAACACGCCCGTGGACGTTTTTTTGGAAATCGAGGTAAATCATGAGACTCAAGCTGCATATGACGCCGTCAGAAGGAATCCCCCACGTGCGGATTCCAAACCGATACATGTGGGATTTCGCCGAGTATCTCGGGTTCCACCGGGTTCGCGTGACCTACACCCATTTTGACGGGCACTTCGTGGCCTCGTTTTCCGGGATGGATCGCCCCAGGGTCCAGGGACTGTTGGACGACTGGATCGCAGGCGCCGCCCGTCCAGAACCCGCCGTGCTCTGCGCCAATTAGCCAGGAGCCATTGCCCTACGAGCCGCTGCCCGTTAGGCATGCCTCATGTGCCCGCCTTCGCAAATTGCATTACTTCCCCGCGCACTCCTCACACCGAAGGCAAACACCTGCTGATTCGCCCACGCGCTTTGCCGTCCCTCCTCTCTCCGCCATTCCCCTCGCCGCAACATCCCGTTATCTTGCCCCCATGATCATCGCCATCGACTCCCGCCCCCTCGTCCAGGCCCAGATCCAGGGCGCCCAGCAGCGCGCCCGCAACTTGCTCGCCTCCCTCGTCCGCCTCGGACCCGAACACGAATTCCATCTTCTTTACCCCCGCCCCGTCCGCCGGTCCGCACCCACCTTCGATCCTTCCCTCCTCGCCTCCCTTCCCGCCAACTTCCACGCTACCCAGATCTCCACCTACCAGTTCCCCTCCTCCTTCCACACCGCCTCCCGCGTCCTCAACACCCTTTCCCGCACCATCAACCGCATCAAAGCCTCCGTCTACCTCTCCTTCACCCCCGATGTCCCGCGCATCGACTGCTGCCCCGTCGTCCCCACCATCCACGACCTTTCTTTCGAACTTGACCCGGTCGTCCGCCGCACCCCCGAAGGCAAGCGTCTCCACAAAGTCACCTCCCATTCCATCCGCTACGCCCGCCGCATTATGGCCGTCTCCTCCCAGACCAAGTACGACATCGCCTCGGTCTACAATTACCCGCTCGACAAAATCGACGTCATCTACAACGGCATCGATCCCGCCTTCACCCCCGCCCCCCCCACCGCCGTCCCCACCCTTCTACCCATCCACACCGACAACCACATCGCTCCGCCCTACATCCTTTCCGTGGGCGCCGATATCCCCCGCCGCAATTACGCCCGCGTCCTCGCCGCGATGCAGGCCGTCTGGTCCACCAAAGACAGCACCGGCCCGCGCACGCTCTGGGTTCTCGCCGGCCGCGACAACTGGCCCGAGACCCCGATCTACGCCGCCGCCAAAAAGGCCGGCGCACTTTCGCGCATCCGCTTCGTCAACGCCCCCACCAACCCCCAGCTGGCCGACCTCTACCGCGCCGCCACCATCACCTGCTGCGCTTCCTCCTTCGAGGGCTTTGGCCTCTCGGTCCTCGAATCCATGGCCTGCGGCACCGCCGCCGCCTGCTCCGACATGCGCTCTCTCCGCGAAGTCGCCGAAACCGCCGCCGTCTATTTCCCGCATGACGATTCAGAGTTCATGGGCCAGGCCATCGCCGGCCTTCTCGACGACGCCGAATACCGCCGCCAGCTCAAATACCGCGGCATCTACCGCGCCAGCCTCTTCACCTGGGACACCGCCGCCCAACTCACCCTCGCCTCCCTCTCCGCCGCCACCGAGGGCTAAAGCGCCTAAAATTTCTCCCGCGTCCCCGGTATACTCCCCCCCATGTCTACGCAACCCGATCCACTCGCGCCCCTCCGGGAAAAAATCGACGAACTCGATCACCGCCTCGTCGAGCTCTTAAACGCCCGCGCCCGCATCGTCGTCGAGATCGGCAAAATCAAACACCAGTCCGGTGCCCCCGTCTATGCCCCAGACCGCGAAAAAGTCGTCCTCGAACGCATCCGCAACGCCAACAAGCAAGTCGGCGGCCCGCTCCCCAACTCCTGCCTCGAAGCCATCTACCGCGAACTCATGTCCGGCTCCTTCGCCCTCGAAAAACCGCTCCGCATCGCGTACCTCGGCCCGCAAGGCTCCTTCTCCCACCTCGCGTCCGTCAAAAAATTCGGCTCCTCCGTTGAGCACGTCCCGGTCGCCGATATCGCCGCGGTCTTTAAGGAAGTCGACCGCGGCCACGCGGACCTGGGCCTCGTGCCGATCGAAAATTCCACCGTCGGCGGCATCATTGAGTCCATGGATGCCTTCCTGGAAAACCGCTCGCTGACCATCATCGCCGAGGTGCAGATCGCGATTCACTCCCATCTCCTGGCCAACTGCCGCCCGGAGGAAGTCAAGACCGTCTACTCCAAGGCCGAGGCCCTCAATCAGTGCCGCCACTGGCTCAATACCACTTTCCCGCAGGCGCAGCGCACCGCGACCACGAGCAGCAGCCGCGCCGCCGAAATGGCCGCCGCGCAAGCCAGTGAAGGCGCCGCGGCCGTCGGTTCCACCCTCGCCGCCGAGCTCTACAATCTCAAAATCCTCTTCTCCAATATTGAAGACAACCCCGGCAACGTCACCCGCTTCTTTGTCATCGGCAAGGAAGGCTCCGGCGGCACGGGCGCCTCTCCAAAGCCCACCGGCGATGACAAGACCTCCATCATCTTCACCACCGTCCACAAATCCGGTGCGCTCGTCGATGTCCTCGACGTCTTCCGCCGCTTCAACATCAACCTCACCAACATCGACACCCGCCCCAGCCAGAAGCGTAACTTTGAGTATTACTTTTTCTGCGACCTCGCCGGCCACAGTGACGACCAAAACGTCAAATCAGCCCTCGAGGAAGCCCGCCGCCATTGCCTCCAGCTTGCCCTCCTCGGGAGCTTCCCCCGCGCCGCCGAGACTCTCTGACGGCAAGTTCCTAAGATAACCGTCATGACTTCCCCGGCTTCATCTTCGCCCGACGCCGCGCCGCCGGCCATTCCGCCACAGCCGCCCGCGCCCCCGCCCCTACCCATCTCGGGCGATCTCTTCTGCATGCAGTGTCATTACAACTTGCGCACCCGCTCCACCGCCGACCGTTGCCCGGAGTGCGGCCTGCCCATCGCCGAAACCCTCGCCCATCTCCGCCAGAGTGCCGGCCTCATCGCCGACGAGCGAGCCCTCAACGCCGGCGCCCGCCTGCTGGGGTGGACCTCGCTTGCCGCGGCGCCTCTTTATGCCTATCAGGCGCTCATCGAATCGCCGCTCGCAGGCTCATTCCCGCCGGCGGCGTTTCTCGGACTTCATCTGGCGGTCCAATCGCTCGAACATGCGATGTTTCTCGGAGCGCTCATTATTGGCGTCATGCTCATTTCCGCCAGTTTTTCAACGCGCATCATTTCCGCCGGGGCACGTTCCTTCCTGCTGCTTGTGTCGATGCTCTACGCCTTTCTCAACGCGCCCGGAACGCTCCTCACCCTGGTCATGGCCCTTGAGTCGCGGCGATTTGGCCGCTGGGGCAGGCCCGCCATGGTCATCACGCGGGACCGTATTGGTGTCGCCATTGTCACGCTCGTGCTTCTCTCTGCGGGCTACCTCTGCTTCCGCCGGCTCGCCCGGGCCACGGCATCGAGCGCCCTGTTGCGGAACACCCATATCGCCTTTTTGCCCATGCTCGGGCAGGCCATCTTGCCGCTGCTGGTCATGTCGTTTGTCGGAAACAACCGCCCTCGCATTGGCATGGTGGTGTCCAACCCCGCCTCCCTTTTTCCGATGGACTTTTTTTCAGCGCTCAGCAACGCTGTTTTCGCCTGGTTTTGGTTCTCACTGATGGGGATCCTTCGCAAGCAGACGCCGGCAAGTTCCCTCCCGGATTCGCGGATCGCCGCCACGCCCTCCGTCCCCGAAAGGTCGCCTGGCGACAAAGTCCACGATTTTCTCAGCCCGCGGCGTCCCTGAAGCACTTGTCTGGCGCACCCGCATCCGCCACACTTGTTCCCCATGCTTGAACGCATCGTCCATCTCAACGGCGTGGTCACCTGGCAATCGCCGCTGCTGAACCGAATCCGCGTGCGCCACGCCTTCTCCACACGGATCGGTGGCCTCTCCGCAGGACCGTTCTGCTCACTGAACCTCGGCAACCCCGGCGACAATACCGTGCAGGACACGCCGCAGAAGCTGCGGGAAAATTACCAGCGTCTCCAGCAGGCCATCGGCTGCCCCCCCGAAACGCTTCGAGCCTGGGTGAAGCAAGTCCACGGTCGCCACGTCGAGCTGATTTCCGCCGAGCCCGAAAACGAATACGCCGAGACCATCGAGGCTGAAATCCGCGACCGTTTTTCCGGCCAGTGCTCCGCGGATGCCATGGTCACCTCCACTCCCAATGTCCTGCTCACGATTCGCACAGCCGATTGCGTTCCGATTCTGCTGGCGTCCCTGGACGGCGCGCTCGTCGCCGCGGTCCACGCGGGGTGGCGGGGCATCGTCGGCGGGGTCATCGCCAAGACCATCCGCACGCTTCATGAAACCGGCTGCCCCGCTGATCAGCTCACCGCGGCGATTGGCCCGGCAATCTCCGGGGAATATTTTGAAGTGGGCGAAGAGGTTGCCTCCGAATTTTATCGCCAGAACCTCTCCGCGGCCGTGCTCCCGGTGAGCGCCACCCGCGCGAAACCCCATATCGACCTTCTGGTTGCCGCCCGCGCACAGCTGCACTCCGCCGGAATTCCCGCCGGCCAGATCGACACCAACACACTCTGCACGTTCCGCGACGCCGGCGATTTCTTCTCCCACCGCCGCGACAACGGCCTCACGGGCCGCTTGGCCGCGGTCATCATGGCCCGCGCGGGATAACGAAATTCAAGGCGCGAATGACGGATCAGCTTCAAATGACAGATGACTGAATGGGCCCTGGCCATTCCCATTTTGAGCGGGCCCGAGGCGCTCACGACAGCCCCTTTCCGGCTATAATCCCCCGTCTATGAAACACCTCAAATTCCAGGAATTCGTCGATCTCAAGCGGGCCGTCACGGTCACGCCCAAGTACCCTCCCTACGATACCGCCATTGGTTTTCCACTGGCGGTCTCCGAGGAAATGGTCCTGCTTCATGAAGTGATGGAGTTTCACCTCGCCGGCTATTCGGTCATGCCCATCCACGAGATCCGCTCCGTCCGCTCCAAAAAGGCGGAGCGGGCGCTGGAACGCATCTTCGAAGCCGAAGGCCTTATGAAAAAGGTAGGCATCGCCGACGCCCCACTGCTGAATGACTGGCCCGATCTCTTCGGCTGGTTCAAACGCCAGAGCCGGCTGGTCCAGGTCGAATTCTTCGAAGCCGCCGAGCCGGGCTTTTCCGACGAAGCCTTCGCCATCGGCCGCATCACGGGCCTGTCGGCCCGCTCGGTCGCAGTCCTCTCCTTCGACCCATCGGGCAACTGGGACAGCGAAGCCACCGTCGCCGCCTACGACAACATCAAGCGCGTGCGCTGGGACACTGAATACATCAATATATTCTCAAAGTATCTGCCGAAATGAAATAGGTGTGCCTGCGGGTTGAAGGAAGATGAAACCCTATCCGGATTTCCCTGCATTCCACAAGGCAATCATGCACTTATTGCCTCGCGCGAGTCATTTCCGCGGAACCCTCTTCCGAGCGTGCTCGCCCAATTATGCAAGCACGCGAGATCTCCTGTCGGGCGCCGGGAGTGCTCATTTCGGAGGGCGATGGAATCATCCGCGTTCGTTCCCGACGGTCTACCTCGCCGACAGTGTGGAGGGGGCGATTGCTGAGACCCTGGGTGTCGCCGGCACGTACGGTTTTAGACCAGAGCGCCGACTGCCGCTCACGCTCGTGGCGGTCAAGGCGAATCTGCACGGAATCATCGATCTCACCGACATCCACGACCGCCGACATATAGATGTAACGGTTTCTGAGCTTATGAGTTGCCCGTGGCGGAGGGACAACGCGAGAGGCCGCGAGAGTTTGACGCAGGCAATCGGAAGGGCCGCGAAGGAGGCAGGAGCGGCAGGCATCATCGCCCCGTCAGCCATGGGAAAAACATGGAAGAACCTCAGCGCATTCCCGGCGAATTTCGTAGCGGGCCGATTGACGATCCTGCGCGCCGATAGACTTCCGCCACCCTCGGCAGGCCGGCCATAGTGAAGAACTTCATGAAGCATTTCACGAAGTTCTCCTTGACTCTCGCTCGCTGCAGGCCGACAATACCTGACAGGAGAATCCACATGAAGCCCACCCGCAGCAAAGCAATGGCCCGCAAATTTGCACGAGGCGTCGCGTCGTCCGGAGCACTGGCGTCCGCCAGCCCCGTTGCAGCGCTTCGCATTTCGCTCCGTTTACCTCGTCGAAAGTTCGCCCGTCTGCTGGGCCGAACCGAACGCGCCATCATTGATTGGGAAACCGGAAAGGCCAACCTTCAGGGATTGTCCCAGCAGCGTGTCCGCGAACTCGAGCGCCTTACCGGCGCGCTACAGGAACTTTTTGACCCCACTATCCTCGGCGAATGGTTTGACACCCCCAATCCCGGCCTCGGAAACCTCAAACCCATAGAAGTCATTGAACGCGGCGAGTCCGACCGGCTCTGGCAGATGATCTTTGAAATCAGATCCGGTTCCCATGTCTAAATCGAGAGGCGATGATGGAACAGCCAAGTCCATGAGCCCTCGCCGCACCGCACATCGGCCGCGCATTGCCGGCGGATACGTCGCAGTCCCAATTAATTGTAATGCCAGTCACTTCCGCTTCTCAATGCGCCCGGTCTGCTCCAGGATCTGCTTGAGCGCCGCGATGCGCTCCGGCGATGCCGTGAAAATCTCATCCGGAAACGCATAGTCCCGCAGAATGCCATTGAAAATTTTCACCTGGTCAACGTTGTTGATCCACTTGCCGGCGATGTATTGCAGCCGCAGGTTGGCGTCGGTGTTGATCAGCCGCTCCGTGTCCTTGAGCCATGTGTTCATCCGCGGCGCGGTTCCGGCGTAGGTCGCGAGCAACTCCACCGCCTCGCAGCTTCCCGCGACGCCGCTGGTGCCAAAGCCCACGCCATGCAGCGAATTCTTGACCGCCTCGTGCTCGGGCGCGTCGATGTACCGCTGAATCTCATCGATATCCAGATGCAGCGGCGCATCGTCCGGCTGGCCTTCAGGCGGCACCGAACCAAAGAGCACCGCATCGTACCCCTGGCCCTGCTGGTCGTTGCTCCAGATGATGCCATTCGGAAACACCTTGAAGAACGTCGCGATCACGCTCTTGCTGGTCTCCTCGCTGCTCTCATAAAACGGAATCCACAGTGCCATGATCCCGCCGGGCTTGAGATGCTCCCGGCACATCCTGTAGTACTCCACGGTGTTGAGCGCGGCGCATCCCTTCACCCACGGATCGATCGGATCGGATGTGATCACGTCAAACTTCTGCTTCACCGCCCGGATATAGTGCCGGCCGTCGTCGATCATCACGTGCGTCTTGGTGTAGGACTGCGGATCATGCAGCCCCGAAACGCTGTCCGGGATCACATGGTGGTTGGCATCGGCAAACTGCGGCGTCACGTAGTGCGGCACCATCGGCTCAATGTCCACAATCGTAATATCGCTTCCATACGGCACGAAGGAGCCTGCCGTCACCCCCGCCCCGCATGCCACCACCAGCACATCCTTGGGCGTCTGTTTGGTTTGCGCCCAGTTGGTCAGTGCCGCGATGTGGCCCAGCGACCGCTGCAAACGCATGTCGGCCGGGTTCGTCGACGCCTGCACCTTGCCGGCACCGTGGAAGTAACGGTAACCCGCGGCGTCATACGTAACGGCGACCGACACGTTCATCCCCTCGCCCAGGTAAACACAGTACCGGTCGGGCATCGATTGATCGTCGTACGCGAGCATGTCCCCCTGCCCCGTGAGGTTCGCCTTTTTCCGAAGCGCGGAGGTCAAGTTTGCCTCGTGCGCCCCGATCCAGATTTTGTTCTTTTCCTTCTGTTCGTCGGAAATCCCTGTCAGCTGCTCAAACTGCAGCTTCCCGTCCGCCAGGTGCAGATTCATGAACCCCATCGAATACGCATCCTTGAGCGCCTGGTATTCGTCGGTCGTGATCAGCGGCGGATAGAGCGTCGGCATGCTTTCGGCGGAGTTTCGCCCCCACGCCACCGCGCACCAGTTGGGCGCCCCGACAAACACCGCCAGCCCCGCCGCCACGGTCGCCGCGAAGGCCACGCCGATCGCCAGCCCGCCCATCCCCGCCGGCGACAACCGGTCTGAATCCTCGGAATCAGGGTCCGAAGCGCCGCCAAAATCCATCAGCGCCGGGGCAATTGCGATCACGCCCGAAATCACGCAGATCACAATCAGCACCCGCTGCGCATTTTGCGACCCGAAATACTGCATCATCACCATCGAAAACAGGAGCGACCCCGCGATCGCACCCACCGTATTGGCCGCATACACCCCGCCCACCAGTTTGCCGGGATCCTCGCCCTTGCGCGCCACTGCTGCGAGGGCAATCGGAAAACTCGCGCCCCACAGCAGCGCTCCGGGCAACACCGCCCAGAAACATTCCGCCAGATTCGCCTGGAACGTAAACCACGGCGTCGTCGCGATCCGCGGCATCAACGGCCAGAACGGCAGCGAAAACGAAATCGCATACGCCGCCCAGGCCACTCCGCCGGCGAGCAGCAACTGGCACCATCCGAGCGCCACCGTCGGCCGCTTCACCGTCCGCGCAATGAAGCTGCCCACACTGCTCCCAATCCCCAGCCCCAGAAGAAACACGGCGAGAATGTTCGAGAACGTATAAACCGTCGCCCCCAGCATCAGCGACAACTGCCGCGTCCAGACCACTTCCGCCCCCAGACCGGTCATCCCCGAAAGCCCGATCGCCACAAAAACCGCGGTCCGCCCGCCGCACCCGCAGGCCTTGGCCTTGAGCGCCCCAAGCGCTTCTTCGGGCACCTCATACCGTGTCGCCAGGGCCAGCAATCCCGCCAGCACCGCGATGCACACGTTGATGATCACCGCATAGCGCGT
>Ga0265314_10004600_pt1 | contig 12732 bp, 14 predicted proteins | sample 4126metaG_FD_203106 | JGI IMG/M metagenome (GOLD analysis project Ga0265314, IMG submission 203106) | Rhizosphere microbial communities from Carex aquatilis grown in University of Washington, Seatle, WA, United States - 4-1-26 metaG | ecosystem: Host-associated > Plants > Roots > Rhizosphere >... | reverse complement strand
CTCGACTATTGCACCATCGACTGCGCCGAGACCAAGTCCGGCGAATTGCTGATCTTCGAGGCGGACAACACCGCGATCGTTCACGATATGGATCCGGTCGATACCTTTCCCTACAAGGCTCCGCAGATGCGCAAGGTGTTCGACGCTTTCGTGCGGATGCTCTATCGAAGGGCTGGCCGGCGATTGGCCTCGGCAGCATGAGCAGCCCAACCTCTCTTGATCCGCAGAATTGGGATGAGCTGCGGACCCTCGGGCATCGCATGCTCGACGACATGCTCGACCACATCCAGCACATTCGCGAACGGCCCCTATGGCAGCCGATCCCTTCGTCGGTGCGCGACAGGATCGCGGAAACCGTTCCGCTCCAACCCACACCCTTGGCGGAGGTATATCGGGACTTCGCAGAAAACATCGCTCCTTACGCGACGGGAAACCTACATCCGGGGTTCATGGGCTGGGTTCATGGCGGAGGGACCGCTGTCGGCATGTTGGCGGAGATGCTCGCCGCCGGCCTGAACGCAAACCTTGGCGGCCGCGACCACATGCCAATCGTCGTCGAGCGACAAATCCTCGATTGGGTTCGGGAGCTTTTTGCGTTTCCCCAGACGGCCAGCGGCTTGTTCGTCACAGGAACGTCCATGGCGAACTTCATTGCGGTGCTGGTCGCACGCAAGCGAGCCTTGGGGAGTGCCGTACGCACCGAGGGCGTGCAAGGCATCGCGCAGCATCTGAAGGCCTACACGTCCAAAGCCGGGCACGGCTGCATCGCCAAGGCCATGGACATGGCGGGGCTCGGCAGCGACGCCTTGCGCAAAATTCCGGTCGACAAGGACCAGAGAATGGATCTGGACGCCCTGGCACGCGCGATCCATGCCGACCGGCTGGCGGGTCACTCACCGTTTCTTGTAATTGCGACGGCGGGGACCGTCGACATCGGGGCGATCGACGATCTTGATGCGATCGCCAATCTCTGCCGGGAAGAAGACCTGGCGCTGCATGTCGACGGCGCTTTTGGCGCGACCGCGATCATGTCGCCGAAACTGAAGCCGCTGCTCAAAGGTATCGAGCGCGCCGATTCTCTCGCCTTCGACTTTCACAAATGGACCCAGGTGCCCTACGACGCCGGTTTCGTTCTCGTGCGCGATGGCACACTCCACCAATCGACCTTCGATAACCCGGCACACTATCTGCGCCGAGAAGCGCGTGGTTTGGCGGCGGGCTCGCCATGGCCGTGCGATTTCGGGCCCGATCTTTCGCGCGGCTTCCGGGCACTCAAGACGTGGTTCACACTTAAGACCTTCGGGACGGAGCATCTCGGACGCATGATGGAGCACAGCTGTGCCGTCGCACAGCATTTGAGGGCCCGGATTCTTGCCGAGCCGCGCCTGGAGCTCCTTGCCCCCGTGCCTTTGAACATCGTCTGTTTCCGCTATCGGGCCAGCGACAAGACGAACAGCGACATCGTCGTCGCGCTGCAGGAGGACGGCTTGGTCGCGCCTTCGACCACCGTCATCGACGGAAAGCTGGCCATACGCGCAGCGATCTTCAACCATCGGACGGAATTCGCCGATGTCGACAGGCTGGTCGAACAGGTTGTCGCGGCGGGCAACGCCAGTGCGAACTTGGCCGGCGGCGCCGACCGAAGGACCGCTGTCAGCGCAGCGGGGTCGTAGGCTGCAAAGTTCGCGAATACGGTCGGCGCGGAATGGCGGCGCCGGGCCTCCTTGATTGCGTTCGCAACCCCATCCAGGCCGCAGCCTCAATGCGCGAGGAGGATCAGCTGGTCGGCATGCGACAGGACATGAGCGGTCGCGCCGCCGAACACGCGTTCCATCAGCCGGTTGTGGCCATAGGCGCCCAGCACCAGGAGATCGGCGCCGCGGGCTGCGGCCAGCAACGCCGGTCCGGCCGGCGCCGGCGGCAACGGGCGCAGTGAGGCCGTCACGCCATGCAGCGCGAGATAGTCGACGGCCTCCACTGCCGCGATGCCGGCGGGCTCGCCGATCGTGAGCAGGTCCACGGACTTTGCCGTGGCGAGAAACGGCAGCGCGGCGGTCAGGGCGCGGGCTGCGGGCAGGCTGCCGTCCCAGCCGACCGCGATCGCGCGGGGCGCGCCCGCCGGCGGATCGCGGCCGGCGAGCAGCACGGGCTTTTCCGATTCGGTCAGTACACGAATGAAAGCGGTGCGCGCAGGACCCCGCGCGACGTCGTGCGGGAAGACGATGAGATCGGCGAACAGGGCTGCGCGGGCCATCGCTTCGGCCAGGTCGCCGGGCATTTCGAGAATGTCGGCCGAGAGCTTTGCGTGCTTTTCCACAAGGGCGTCGACCGTCGCGCCGGCCTTTTTGGCGGCGTCGGCAAAACCCTGCCGCGCCTGCCCGCGAGCGCCCGCGTGGCGCGCGCTGCGGGCAGGAATGGATTCGCGCAGATCCTGCGCCGAGACGACTTCGCGGGCGTCTTCGATTGCGAAGAGCGCCGTGACATGCGCGCCGGACGGCGCCGCCAACACAAAAGCGGTGTCGAGCACGCCGGTATCGGCGGGCGTGCCGCACAAGGGAACGAGAATCTCCGCGATCGTCATCGTCATCGCCTCAATGCGCCAGCAGCACGGGCATCCCTGCCCGGCCGGCCAGGGTTTGCGTTGCGCCACCGAACAGCGCCTCGCGCAGATTGTCGTGGCCATAGGCGCCGACAACGAGAAGATCGGCATTTGCCTCTTGCGCGGCCTGGAACAGCGCCTCGCCAGCCTGGGCATCGCCGGTGGCGGTCTCACGATGCGTGAACGCGACGCCGTGGCGTTTCAGATAGACCGCGAGATCGGTGACGGGCTCGCAGACCTCGCCGCGGCACGCGATGGTGAGAATCGTGACCGCCTCGGCGCGTTCGAGGAACGGCATGGCGGCCGAGACCGCATGCGCCGCCGCTGCGCTGCCGTCCCAGCCGATGGCGATGCGCCTTGGTTCGCGGGCAGCCTCGCGCGCCACCAGGACGGGACGGCGCACGTCGCGCAGCACATCGAGAAAGGCTTCGTTGAAGGCGCTGTCCCAGCAGAGCGGGCTCAGCACGACGAGATCGCTGAGCGCCGCCGCGTTGCCGATACCGACGGCGACGTTGCCCCAGCACTGGCGGAAGGAGCAGGTCGTCGCCGCGCCGCGCGCCGCGATCGGCACGATGCGCACGTCTTCGCGGCCGCAGACCTGACGCATCGCATTGCGAGCGCGGGCGGCGGCGTCGTTGCCGTGGCGCGTCTGGCCGTCGATGATGGAGGCGATGGCGTCGGGCGGCAGGGGCACGCCGACCAGCGGCACCGCGAGCGCCGGATCCTCATGGATGGCGAAGAGCACGATGTGGCTCGCGAAGACCCGCGCCGCCGCGATGGCCGTGGCGATGGCTGCCGCATCGCCTTCGGCTCCCGCGACCGGTACCAGGATTTTTGCGATCGGCATGACGAACTCCGCTGACAGCGAAAATCATCGGCCATTTGCGCCGGCGCGGTATTGACCGAGGTCAGGAATGAGCGGGTTCCCGCGGCACCGTCAGAGCTTTAATGTTGCCCGCGTCACGCGCGGATCGTGCGGCGACGGGGCGAGTGCGAGGCCGAGTTCGCGGCACAAGGCCAGCATGGTGCCGTTCTCCGGCAGGATGTCGCCCCACAATTCGCCGATGCCGCGGCTGCGCGCGTAATCGGCGAGACGCGCCATGAGCAGCGTGCCGACGCCATGGCCCTTCAGGTCGCTGCGCACCAGCACGGCGAATTCGGCGCGCGTGTTGTCGGGATCGGCGGCGAGGCGCACGACGCCGGCCATCTCGTTCGCCGTATCGAACAGGACCAGCGCCATCTCGCGGTCGTAATCGATCTGGGTCAGGCGCGCGAGCATAGTAGGCGGCAGGACTTTCAGCGAGGTGAAGAAGCGCATGCGGATGTCGTCGGGCGCGAGACGCTCGAAGAACCGTTCGAAAGCCGGCGCATCCTCCGGCCGCACGGGGCGCAGGGTGAAGTCAGCGAAGCCGGGCACCGCTTCCGCATGGACGAGTTCTTCCGGATAGGGGCGGATCGCAATGCGGTCGGACAGCGGGCCTTCGATGATCTTCACCCGCGCATCCAGCGCGATGACGCCGTTCTCGTCAGCGAGCAGCGGATTGATGTCGAGCTCGGCAATCTGCGGCCAGTCACAGATCAATTGCGACAGATGCACCAGCGTCAGCGCGATGGCATCCAGCGCCGCGGGCTTGTGGTCGCGATAGCCCTTGAGCTGGCGACTGACTCGCGTCTTGCCGATCATCTCCAGCGCCAGCTTCAGGTTGAGCGGCGGCAGGCCCAGCGTCTTGTCGTCGATCACCTCCACCGCGGTGCCGCCCTGGCCGAACAGCAGGAACGGGCCGAAGGTCGCGTCCGACGCCATGCCGAGGATCAGCTCATGCGCGTCCGGGCGATGCACCATCTCCTGCACGAGAAAACCCTCGAGCCGCGCCGACGGCACGGCTTTGGCGACGCGGTCCTGCATGTCGTGCGCGGCGGCGCGTGCGGCATCGGCGCCCGAGATGTCGAGCATCACGCCGCCCACGTCGGATTTGTGGGTGATGTCGGGCGAAAAGATCTTGAGCGCGACCGGCCCGCCGATCTTCGCGGCCGCCTCGGCCACGTCGTCGGCATTCGCGGCGCGCACCAGGCGGACGATCGGGATGCGATAGGATTCGAGCAGGGCCTGCACCGACAGCGCGTCGAGCCAGCCGGGCGCGGCCCTGGCGAGGATCGCTTTCGCGCGGGCCCGGTCAGGTTGTTCGCCGGGCGGGATCGAAGGCGGCACCTCCATCAGCAGGTCCTGGAGCCGGCGGTAGCGCACCATGTGCATGAAGCCGCGCGTCGCCTTCTCCGGCGTGTCGTAGCTGGGCAGTTTCGCGGCGGCGAAGGTGCGGCGCGCCGCTTCGGCGGAGCGCGCGCCGAGCCAGTTGGTGAGGAACGGCACTTTGGAGGTCTTGGCCGCCTCGGCGACCGCGGTGGCGGCCTCGCTGCCCGATGCGACGGCCGTCGGGCAGTTGAGCAGCAGGATCGCGTCCTGCTCACGCGTGCCGGCGAGAATGGCGAGCGTATCGGCGTAGCGCTTGGCGCCGGCGTCGCCAATGATGTCGATCGGATTGCCGTGGCTCCAGGTCGGCGGCAGGACGGCGTTCAGCTTTGCGATCGTCTCCGGCGACAGTGCGGCCAGCGTGCCGCCCTGGGCGATCAGCGAATCCGTCGCAAGCACGCCGACACCGCCGCCATTGGTCACGATGGTCAGGCGGCCGCCGCGGATGTCGGGGCGCGAGGACAGCGTCTCCACCGCGTCGAACACCTCGTCGAGATCATTGGCGCGCAGAATCCCGGCACGCTCGAAGGCGGCGTCGTAAACTGCGTCCATGCCGGCGAGCGCGCCGGTGTGCGATGACGCGGCCTTGGCGGCGGCCGGAGCGCGGCCGGCCTTGATCGCGATGACGGGCTTGAGACGGGCGGCGGCGCGCGCGGCGGAGAGGAATTTGCGCGACTGCGTCACGGCCTCGATATAGAGCAGGATCGCCGTCGTGGAATCGTCGGTCGCCAGATAGTCGAGCATGTCGCCGAAATCGACGTCGCTCATGTCGCCCAGCGACACCAGATGCGAGAAGCCGATGCCGCGGCCGTTGGCCCAGTCGAGCACGGTGGTGACCATGGCGCCCGATTGCGCCACGAAAGCGACGCCGCCCTTGGCCGGCATGGCCTGGGCGAAAGAGGCGTTGACGTTGCGCGGCGTGGAGAGCACGCCCAGGCAATTGGGCCCGATGATGCGCGTCAGATGCGGCTTGGCGGCGTCGAGCATCGCCTGCTCCAGCGCCCTGCCCTTGTCGTTGCCGGCCTCCTTGAAGCCGGCGGTGATCACGATGACCGCCCTGGTGCCCCGCGCGCCCAACTCGGCGATCAGGCCGGGCACGGTGTCGGGCGGCGTGCAGATCACCGCGAGGTCCGGCGTCAGAGGCAGCGATGCGACGTCGGGATAGGCGAGTGCGCCGGCGACCGCCTGATCGTGCGGATTGACCGGCAGGATCGGCCCGTCGAAACCGGCGAGGCGCAGATTGTCCGCCGTCACCGCGCCGACCGAATGGAGTTTGTTGCTCGCGCCGATCAGGGCGATGCTTTTCGGATTGAAGATGGCATCGAGGTTGCGGACGGTCACGGGATTCTCGCTATTCGCTTTTTCGTCACGGCCGCCATCCCCAAATGCGGCCGAGAGTCGGGAGTATGGGTCACCAACGCAAGATCGGCGATGACGATTTTGAGAAGATTGCCGGCGCCCCTGATTTTCTCAGCCGGCGGCCGAACGCTTGAGGGCTGGGGCGAAATGGCGCGTGAAGGTGGCGCGCACCGTCTCCCGGTCGCTTTCGACGGAATCGGCGCGGATGCCGGGATGGATGCCGCCGAAATGGACGTGGTCGACTACCTCCAGCCCGCTGACCGCGGCGAAATGGCTGTCGAACAGGGTGCGCATCGCGGCCCAGGCCCCCGACTGGATGACCCATTCGGTCGGCGCGCCCGAGGCGGTGAAGCTGATCATCTTGCAGCCCCTGAGCAGCGGCGCATTGCCCGCGCCCTCGCGGCGATAGGCGAAACCAAGGCCGAAGATGCGCTCCAGATAGCCCTTCAGGATCGCGGGCGGCGAATTGAGCCAGATCGGATAGAACATCGCGAAGACGTTCACGTCCTGAAGCACCGCGCGCTCGGCGATGACATCGTCCTTGAGGGCGAAATGCTTCGACCAGGCGATCTCGCTTTCGGCGAGCCGCGGATCGAAACCGATCGCGTAGAGATCGCGGAAGATGACCTCATGGCCGGCGGCCAAGCCGGCCTCGCGATAGGCCGAGGCCAGCGAGGTCGTGTAGCTGTCCGGATTGGGATGGGCGACGATCACTGCGTGTTTCATGGCCGTTCCTTCAGGCGCCCGAGGTCCCGTTCGCCTTCAGCCGGAAGCCGATCGCGGCGAAACGCATCTCGATGCCATGGTCCAGCTGGCGGGCCTGCGCCAGGTCGAGCCGCGCCGTGGCGTCGCCGGTCCTGAGCTTGGCAAGCCCGCGGCCGAACAGCGAGGTGGCGAGCTCGGGCGTAATCGCCAAAGCGTGATCGAAATCGGCGATGGCGTCGGCGAACTTGCCCATGCGCACATGGACATAGCCGCGGCTGTCATAGGCGTTGGCGTAGCGGGGATCGAGCGCGAGGGCGTGGTCGCAATCGGCGAGCGCGGTGTCGAGCTCGCGGTTGGCCAGCACCCGCGTCCAGCAGCGCGAATTCCATGTTCGCGCCTCGTCCGGCTTGAGCGCGATGGACCGGGTGAAATCGGCGATGGCGGAGGTGTACTCGCCCCGCGCCTGGAAGAAATGACCGCGCAATTCGATGCCGAGGGCGTTCTGCGGGTCGAGCAGGACGGCACGATTGTAATCGGCCAGCGCCAAGGCGTCGCGCTTCAACATGAAATAGACGTTGCCGCGATAGCGATAGGAATTCGGATCGGCGGGCGACAGCACGATGGCGCGGGAGAAGTCGGTCAGCGCCTTGTCGGGATTGCCGGCGAGGACCAGCGCGTTGCCGCGCAGATCGAGCAGAGTGACATTGTTGGGATCGAGTTCGATCGCCAGATTGCAGTTCTTGATGGCAAGATCGAGCTCGCCCCGCGTCAGCGCATCCAGACACGTCACGGAGAAGCGCGTGATCGCAGCCTCGCGCTCCGAAGCCGCCTTCTGCTGGAGCAGATCGGCCGGCGCGCGAATGTCCGCCGGATTGGGATAGGAAAGGCCGCGCGTGGTCCACAACAGGATGACGAGCGCCAGAAAGACAAGCCCGCCCACGGCCATCATATGGTGCGTCTTAAAGGGCGCGGCGGGAACACGGGCGGTCATTGCATTCCTCCCCTGCTCCTGTCCGCGGACTCGAAACCCTGGCGGCGCAGGCGCTCGGCGATGGTCAGATAGGTCTGCCGCAGCTTGAGCAGCTCCATCCGGATCATCGAATCCTTCGCCTGGTTGGCGAGCTTCACGCACTCTTCGGCGCGCTCGGCATATCCCTCAACGCTGTAAGGCATGGTTCGCTCCCGCGAAGGAGGTCACTCGTCCGGCTGCGCGGAACGCTCCAGCGCCGCGGCATTGCGCACGGTGATGGTGTGGCGATCGGGAATGCCAATGATGCCGGAGGTCTTCAGCTTGGTGAGCATCCGGCAGACTGTCTCGATGGTCAGGCCGAGATAGTCGGCGATGTCCTGACGCGTCATCGGGATTTCGATGCGGCACTTGTCGCCGCTGCGGCTGCGCGCCATCAACTGGACGAGGAAGCCGGCGACGCGCTCCAGCGCGCTCTGACGGCCAAGGATGACGAGGTGGTTCTGCGCCGCCCACAGGTCATGGCGCAGATTGGCGAACAGTTCGGCGCGGATTTCGCGGTTCTCGTCGCCCAGCCGCTCCAGCCTGCCGCGGGCATAGGCGACGACGGTGACGTCGTTCAGCGCTTCGGCGGTCATCGCATGCTCTTCGAGCCAGTTGATGCCGATGAAGTCGCCCGGCAGCGCAAACTCGGCGATCTGGCGGCGGCCGTCGGACATCATCTTGGAGAGCCGAACCGCGCCGCTGGCCACCTTGTAGGAATAATCGGCGTCGTCGCCTTCACTGAAGATCGTCGCATTGCGGCCAAAATGGCTGATGGCGCCGAGCGAGGCCAGCGTCGAGCGCGCCTCGACCGGGCGAGTCATGGCGGAGGGCGGAAGCGCGGTTCTCGGGTGGGTCAGCAATCCTGCGGCGCTCATCGGTCTCTCCGTCACTGTGTCCAGTACGGAAACTTTGACAAATCGCAAAAGCCGCAGAAATTGGGAGTTATTCGTACGTAACAGCCGCCGAAATCCGGCAAATACTTAGGGGGACTACGTACGTAGCGGCGCCTTATCGGGGCGTGCCCCGCCCCAGCGAAAGGCGGACCAGATCGGCCAGGTTGCGGACGCCGAGCTTGTCCATCACGCGGGCGCGGTGGACCTCCACCGTGCGGGTCGAGATGCCCAGCTTGTGCGCGATGACCTTGTTCTGGTGGCCTTCGACCAGAAGATCGAACACGTCCTTTTCCCGGTCGGTCAGCGCTTTGCGCGCGGCAAGGTCGGGCGCTGCCGCGGGCGCCGGAGCGGGCGCGAGCCGCGAAAAGGCGTTGTCCAGCGCGCCGAGCAGGGCGGTTCGCTCGAACGGCTTTTCCAGGAATTCCACGGCGCCTTCCTTCATCGCCTGCACCGCCATCGGTACATCGCCATGGCCCGTCATGATGATGACCGGCATGCCGGGAATGGTGCGGTTGATCTCGCGCTGCAGCGCCAGGCCGTCCATCTCCGGCATGCGGATGTCGGCGAGGACGCAGGTCTCGTGCGCCGTGATTCCCGCGGCGAGGAAGGCATGCGCGGACTCGAAGGTCAGCACGCGATAGCGGCGCGACAGGAGCATGGCGAGGGAATCGCGCACGTCGGCATCGTCGTCGACCACGCAGACCGTCCGCTCAGTCGACATGCGGATCCTCCGGCGCCACGCCGACCGTGAAGCGGAACAGCGCGCCGCCGCTGGGACTTTGTTCAAGCGCCAGCCTGCCGCCATGCGCTTCCACGATGCCGCGGCAGATGGAAAGGCCCATCCCCATGCCGTTCGCCTTGGTCGTCACGAAGGGCTGAAACAGCCTTTCGCCGACCTCGCGCGAGATGCCGGGACCGGTATCGGCGACTACGACCTGGACCTGCTCGGGCGAGACGCGCGCGATCGTCACCGACAATTCGCGGCGCGGCGACTTTTCGCTCTCCATCGCCTCGGCGGCGTTCTTCATCAGGTTGATCAAAACCTGCTGGATCTGGATGCGGTCGATGCGGACGGGCGGCAGGTCGGACGGAACCGCGACCTTGAGCTTGATGCCGCGTTCGGCGGCGTTGATCTGGCCGAGCCTTATCGCCTCGTCGACCGTGCGGGCGATGTCTTCGGGCACCATGTTGGGGCCGCGCTTTTCCAGAAAGGCGCGCAGGCGGCGGATGATATTGCCGGCCCGCGTCGCCTGCTCGGCCACCTTGCCGAGAATCCCCTGCATCTTGGCGTCGCCCTCGGCGAATTCGATGCAGGCATTGGTATAGTTGAGGATCGCGGTCAAAGGCTGGTTCAGCTCGTGCGCCAGGCCGGCGGCGACCTGGCCCATGTCGGTGAGGCGGCTGACATGCAGCATCTCGGCCTGCAATTCCTCGATCCGGCGGTCCTGTTCGCGGCCGATGGAGATGTCGGTGATGATGCCGAGGAAGACGCGGTCGCCGCGCACCACGCCTTCGCCCACCGCGAGACGCAGCGGGAAGATCGAGCCGTCCTTGCGCCGGCCGGAGACCTCGCGCCCGATGCCGATGATGTGCTTCTCGCCGGTATGCACATAGTGATTGAGATAGGCGTCGTGCTCGCCGTGATAGGGCTCGGGCATCAGCATCTTGACGTTGCGGCCGATCACCTCCGCCGCCTCGTAGCCGAACAGGTTTTCGCAGGCCCTGTTGTAGACGCGGACGACCCCGCGCTCGTCGATCATCATGATGCCGTCGACCGCCATGCCGATCAGGGCTTCGAACAGCGAGCCGCCATCGTCGTTCGCGGGGCGCGCTGGCGGGGATGGGCGGCGGCTGGTCATGGGCGGCACGATCATTGGCGCGGCGTTGATCGCGGTCAAGGCGGATGGCTGCCCCGGCCCGATAGCTTTTTGCCATGACTAGGCGCATTCTTGTCATCCATGGGCATCCCGATACGCGGCCCGAACGGTTTTGCGCGACGCTCAGCGCGGCTTACGTGGAATCCGCCCTGGCCAAGGGGCACGAGGTGCGCCGCATCGATGTGGGAGCGCTGAACATTCCCTTTCTGATCCGGTTCGAGGACTTCCAGGTCGCGCCTGCCGACGCCGGCATTCTCAAGGCGCAGCAGGACATCGCCTGGGCGGAGCACCTGGTGTTCGTTCATCCGCTCTGGCTGGGTGCGGCGCCCGCCATGCTGAAGGCGTTCCTCGAACGTGTGGCGTGCGGGGGCTTCGGCTTCGACAGCGGCACCGCCGGCAATCCGCATCGCGGCCTGGCAGGAAAATCGGCGCGCATCATCGTGACGATGGGCATGCCGGCCTTGGCTTACCGGGTCGTGTTCGGCGGTTTCGGCATCCGCGCCTTCGCGCGCGGCATTCTCAGGATTTCCGGCGTCCGCCCCGTGCGGCTGACTTATTTCGGCGGCATCGAGCTTTCCGAACGCCATCGCGACCGCTGCCTCGCCAAGGTCCGGCGGATGGCCGCGGCGGGCATCTAGCGGGAGAAAACCATGCGAAACGCCGTTTTCTGTCTCTGTGCGGTGCTGGCCTTCGCCACGGCGGCGCAGGCGCGCATGCCCGACACGGCGCGCGGCCGCCGGCTTGCCATCGAGGCGTGCTCGGCCTGCCATCAGGTCACCGCGCACCAGCCGCGGCCCACGCCGGTCGGCAATCCCGACACCAACGAATATGTCGCGGCCCCGAGTTTCGCGGACATCGCCGCCAAATTCCGTCATAACGAGCCGGGGCTGCGGGCCTTCATCCTGGCGCCCGACCATCCGATGCGCGAGCAGACCTTCCTGCCGCGCGATCTCAACGACATCGTCGCCTATATCGGCTCGCGCGCGCATTGATGTGTTAGCATTCGCGGATGAGCCTTCGCATCCGCGATTTCGATGCCGCCGCAGACCGGGAGGCGGCACTCGCCTTCATCATGGGCTCGCAGGAATTCGAGCACGCATTCGAGCCCGATCGCCGGCTTGATCCGGCGGTGGCGCGGGAGCATTTCGCGGCGCTGCGCGAACGTGTGGACAGCCATCAGGGACGGATGTTCGTCGCCGAGGCGGATGGCCGCGTCATCGGCTGGGCGGTGTTCCTAGTGGAGCGCAAGCCCGTCTTCGTCACCGAGGCGGAACGCACGCATGGCTATATCGCGGAGCTCTTCGTCGCGGCGGGCATGCGCGGCGCCGGCACGGGGCGCGCGCTGATCGCGGCCTGCGAGGACGAGGCGCGGCGGCTCGGCCTGCGCCAGATCATGATCGGACTTCTCACCGAGAACCGTCGCGCGGCGGAAATCTATGCGCGCGCGGGCTATCGGCCTTACGCGTCGGAGCTGCGGAAGTATCTGTAAGCGACATCCTGTCCGCTGTTTATTTTGACTTCGCTCAAGGTTGCGCTTTCCCGCCCGTGAATGATCGGCGCGTTCGATCATTTCAAGGGAGCCCAAACATGCCGGTTGAGAACGAAGTTTTCCTCGCGATCCTGGTCGTGTCTTTCGTCGCGTTCGGTCTGGCGCTGGCCTATGGCTCGATCGTCGCGCCGGGCAAGAAGCCCTAGCTGAAAGCGAACCAGGCTGCGGCCGCGACAAGTGCCGCGGCCACCGCAGAGCCCAGCACGGCGATGGCAAATCCCCGCGTGCCCAGCAACAGCGCCACGACGCTCTTGCACACGACATTCGACCCGGCCGCGACCATGACCACGGTCGCGGCATAGGCCGGCGTGATGGTGGTGCCCGTCAGCTTCGCGGCGGACAGCGTGATCGGATCGACGTCGACCGCACCCGAGGCGGCGGCGAGCGGCACCAGGCTCATCTCATGGGTCCAGTTGCCCGACACTTTCGCGGCCAGCAGGACGATCGCAAGCAGGACGCCGAACCTCAGAACCTCGCCCAGTTCGAACGG
>Ga0265314_10004599_pt1 | contig 12733 bp, 14 predicted proteins | sample 4126metaG_FD_203106 | JGI IMG/M metagenome (GOLD analysis project Ga0265314, IMG submission 203106) | Rhizosphere microbial communities from Carex aquatilis grown in University of Washington, Seatle, WA, United States - 4-1-26 metaG | ecosystem: Host-associated > Plants > Roots > Rhizosphere >... | reverse complement strand
AGGGGTGACGCTAACTTCCTGCACCAGATGGGCATCTGTTTTCCTGCCGAGAACGACGAACGCTGACGTCTGCGATCATGTTCTGTAGTGCCCCCGGCTCGAATTACCGTCGTCGCTGCTCTGGCCGTGCTCGGCGCCGCCTGCCATAGCGTACGGCAAACCGCAATCGATCCTGCCCTGGCCGAATGTATGCCCGCCGGCGCGAGCATTCTGGCGGGCGTCAATCTGGAGCGGGTGCGCGCGTCTCCTTTGCGGCATCAGTTTCCCCCTACCGCAGTGGCTTTCCTGGACTCCCTAGGGGCGGCACAGTCGGCACTGATCGCCTCCGATGGCGGCAACTACCTGGTACTCACACGCGGCGACTTCAAGCAGGCGCCATTGGGTAGTACTCTGCTCGGACCGGGGCTGTCCGCTCTGGGATCTCCCGACTGGGTGCGGGCGGCGAATGCTCCGCACAACCCGGACGGCCCGAGAAACGCTTTGATCCCGCATGCCGAGCCTGTTGCGGCGTCGGCGGACATCTGGATGGCGGTGGCCGGCAATGCGAATCTGCCGGTGAGCGGCAATGGCGAGAATCTCAATCGACTCCTGCACGATACCGAATACGCCACTTTGAGTGTCCGCTTGAATGACGGAGTGTCGATTGAGCTGGTGGGTATGTGCGGCGGCCCTGAACCGGCGCGACATCTGGAGGAGACGGTACGCTCCTTTGTGATGCTTGGGGCCGCGAGCACAGCGCGCCAACCGGCCGTCTCCGGCCTGCTGCGGCGCATTCAAGTTACCCGCGCCGATCGCGCCGTTCATGTGACGCTGGCGGCACAGGCAGCGGAGTTGGAGACGGTCCTGAAGCTGGCCGTTCCGTAGATTTATTAGAAGTGCGGCAAGGCCGCAAGCTTTCAGCGATCAGCCTTCAGCTATCAGCTTGGCGCCGCGTGATGCCGCGTAAGGATGGATTCACCACAGAGCCACAGAGCCACGGAGAAAAGCTTAGAACGCCTAACAGCAGCTGAGTGTCGGCATCCGTGTCTTCCCCGGCTTTTGAGAACACGGAGGACGGCGAGGACACGGAGAAAATCGTCGCGGCGCGAGACGATTAGCAGTGCAGATAAGCCGATGGAGCCGTTCATCGCGGACTCAAGCCAACAGCCAATCGCCAAGTGCCAAAAGCTGAAAGCTGACCGCTGACCGCTGAAAGCCTGCTACTGCTTCTCCTGTGGAGCCGGCGCCGTCCCGCTGAGCGCGGGCATCGCGCCGTGCAGCACGTCGTTGGCGAAGAAGAATTTGCCGTCGCTCGGCACCATCATGATCTGCACTTTATCGGACAGCTTGTCGGCGATGATCTTCTGCAGCAGGATCGGGCTCTCCTTCAAGACGCCGGCTTCCAGCCGCAGATTATCGGTATCGGCCTTAGACATCACTTGAACGCGATCCACGTCGGCCTGATTCATCAGCTTGCGGCGCTCCAACTCGGCCTTCCCGTCGATCACTTTGGCTTGCGCCCGCGCCTCGGCCTCGAGACGCGTCTGCTCGATCTGCTTCTCCTTGAGCGGCAGCGTGTATTGCATCGCGTCCGACTGCGCTTTGGCCTGCAACACCGTGACCGCCGCCTCGCCCTCGGCCTGCTTTACGGAGCGAGCTTTTTCGGCTTCGGCTTCCAGTTCGGCGGTGCGCACTTCCTTCGTTTTTACCTCCACTTCCACGCTGAGGCGCTCGTTCTCCTGTTCTTTGAGCAGAACGCCCTCGAGTCCTTTGGCGTACTCCGCGGGCAGTTCGATGTCGCGCAACATGACTTCCTTCACGATGATCGCGTCCGGTGCGAGTTTGCTGGTGATAGCGGTTGCCGCGTCACGGCGAATTTCCTCCCGGCGGGTGGCGAAGAGGTCGCGCACCAGGTAATTGGGGGCGATTTCACGAAATGCGCTGCCCACCACCGGCGGCACGAGAGCCTTGTCGACGGGTTGCGGCAAGTTGGCGCTCACGTAAGCGAGGCGCTTAGGATCGATGCGGTATCTTACGGCGACGGCGAGTCCTACTGAAAGCCCCTCCTTGGTCTGAATGGTGAGCTGCTGAGTTGCTTTGTCGCCGATGGTGGTCTGATAGATCTGATCGCGCGTGTCATAGAGTTCGATGGACTGCACCAACGGGATCACCATATGGAAACCGGGATACAGCGTTCCCGCAAGCGTACCTGAGATCTGACTGACGCGCACTCCGGCCATGCCAGCTGGCACCACCTGGAAACTGAGACCAGCCAGCAGGCAAACCAGGCCGAGCGCGGCGAAGCGTCCCGCCGCGTGGTAACGCGGCTCGATCACGGCGGGACGGGGTTGATCGTTGAGGATGAGATTCGACTGTTGGTAGAGCCGGAAAAGATCATGGAGCAGAATCGCCGCGGCGGCGGCCATCAGCACGAAGCCAGCGACTTCGAGCAGGTACTTCACGGTGAGCATTTTCGATTTTTCTCCTGAAGCGAGCGCTTCACGGCGCCTATTGGCAATTGGGGGGCCAGCGCGGCGGAGCCGCGGGCTGTTGGCTTTTGGCTGTTAGCTATAGGCTAAAAGCTAACAGCTAACGGCTCGCGGCTCCGCGATCCCGTGTCCCCTCGGAACAACCGTGGCCGCGCCTACACGCGAATCTGACACGCGGCGCCGATTCGACAGCGTATCTTTTCCGCAGCGGAGGCTTGCTTCATAGAGACTTCGAGGTATCCCGAACTGCCCGTGATCGCCACCAATTCTCCGGACGGCGCTTCCGCGTAACTGCGCACCAGGCGGCGCGCCTTCGCCCGTCCGATGGACAACTCCGCGATCGCCGGAAAATCGTCCGCGTGAAAATTGGTGACGACATTGCCGAAGTGGTCGATGGTCAGAATTTCGCCCTCCCACGTGCGCGGTCCCGTCTGCCGGGGTCGTTCGAAAGGCGGGCGCACACAATCGGCGATGATCTTGCCGATGCGCGAGGGCGGCACACCAGCGGCGATGTGGGCGGCGACGGGAGCGAAGACATCGCGGCCGTGAAACGTCTGGCTCACGGGATGACGGAAGTAACGCGCGTTGGAAATCACCCGCACCTTGTGTTTTTCGCGTGCGAAAATCATGGCCAGCACGCCGTTGTCCGGACCTACGAAAACCTGTCCCGCCGCCTGCACCAAGATCGGCTGTCGAGAGCTGCCCACCCCGGGGTCGACCACCACGACGTGCACCGTCCCGGGCGGAAACGAGCGGTACGCCTGCGCGATCAGGAAAGCGCCCTGACCGATCGCGTACGCACTTACCTGGTGGCTGATGTCGACGATTTGCGCGCGCGGGCAGATCCCCAGAATCACGCCTTTCATGCTGCCCACATAGTGGTCGGCAAGGCCGAAATCCGTGGTCAGGGTAAGAATACGAGCCGGCATTGGTAAACTAGCTGTAAGTGCAGCATTTCTACTTCGACCACAACGCCACCACCCCGGTCGCTCCCGAAGTTCTGGAGACGATGGTGTCGTGTCTCGGTCAAGTGTATGGTAACGCTTCGAGCATCCACTATTTCGGCCAGGCCGCCAAGCAAAAGCTGGAAGCCGCCCGCCGGCAGGTGGCCGCGCTCATCCACGCCAGCCCGACGGAAGTGGTGTTCACCAGCGGCGGCACGGAAGCCGATAACCTGGCCGTGTTGGGTACGGTCCGCCCGGCCGGACGTCCCTCACATCTGATTATCAGCGCCATCGAGCATCCCGCCGTGCTGGCAGCGGCTGCCCAACTGGAGCGTGAAGGCGTCTCGGTGACGCGTCTGCCGGTCAGCGCCGATGGGACTGTCGATCCCGAGGACGTGCGCCGCGCCTTGCGGCCGGAGACCGTGCTGGTCTCCATCATGCATGCCAACAATGAACTTGGCATGGTGCAGCCGATCGCCGAAATCTCGCGCATCGCGCACGAAGCGGGCGTCCTTGTGCATTCGGACGGCGTGCAAGCGCTCGGCAAGATCGCCGTCGACGTGAACGCGCTCGGCGTGGATCTTTACAGCATGAGCGGGCACAAGCTCTACGCTCCCAAGGGCGTGGGCGCGTTGTACGTTCGCAAGGGCACGAAGCTCGCGCCGGTCGCTTTCGGCGGCCATCACGAACGGGACCGCCGTCCCGGCACCGAAAACGTGCCATGTATTGTCGCGCTGGGCGCGGCATGTGAACTGGCGGGGCGGAGGATCGCCGAAGAGTCCGAGCGGCTGGCGTCGTTGCGCGACCGCCTCGAATCCAGTGTGCTCGGCCGTATTCCCGGCACGGGCGTCAACGGCGGACTTGCCAACCGCACGCCGAACACCACGAACATTTACTTCGACAGCGTCGATGGAGAAGCCATGGTGATCGCCCTCGACCTGCGGGGTTTCGCCGTGTCGACCGGATCGGCCTGCTCATCGGGCGCCATCACTCCGTCGCATGTTCTCACCGCTCTGGGACTTTCCGCCGATCGCGCGCGCTCCAGCCTGCGCTTCTCGCTGGGCCGATCCACCACCGTCGAGCAAGTAGACGCGCTGGTCGACGCGCTAGAGTCCTCGGTCGCGCATCTGCGCAGAATTTCGGTCCATGCCTGAGCAGCCACCCATTGCCGTCGCCATGAGCGGCGGAGTCGACAGTTCCACCGTCGCCGGGTTACTGGTGCGCCAGGGACACAAGATCGTCGGCATGACGATGCAGTTGTGGAATCAGCGCCGCCTCCCGGAGCTTGTTCCCGAGTCGTCTGGCCACGGTCGGTGCTGTTCCCTGGACGATGTGTACGACGCGCGCCGCGTCGCCGAACAGGTCGGCATTCCTTACTATGTGGTCAACTTCGAGCAGCAGTTCGAAGACCAGGTGGTACGCCCGTTCGTGGAGGAGTATCTGGCTGGCCGCACGCCCGTCCCCTGCACGCTCTGCAACAACTACATCAAGTTCGACCGCTTCCTGGAAATGGCCGACGCGGTGGGCGCCCACCACATCGCCACGGGCCACTATGCGCGCGTGCGGTTCGACGAAGCATCGGGGCGCTATCAGCTCTTGCGCGCCCGCGACGGATCCAAGGATCAGACGTATTTCCTCTTCGGCCTGACCCAGAAGCAGCTCGCGCGCACGCTTTTTCCGCTCGGGGACATGGTGAAGCCAGAGGTTCGCGAACTGGCGCGCGGCATGGATCTGGCGGTCGCTTCGAAGGGCGACAGCCAGGAGATTTGTTTCGTCCCTAATGGCGATTACGCCGCCTTCATGAGCGCGTATTTGAAGGACAAGGGCATCGAGCCACAGGCCACGCGCGGCGAGATCGTCACCACCGACGGTCGCACCATCGGCGAGCATCAGGGCATCCACCATTTCACAGTGGGCCAGCGCAAGGGACTGGGGATTGCCGCCAAAGATCCGCTCTACGTCATCTCCACCGACCCGCAGACGCAGCGCGTGGTGGTGGGCGGCAACGACGACCTGCTCTGCGGTCAATTCGTGGTGCGGCAGATGAATTGGATCTCGATCGCAGGCGTCACGTCGCCGGTCCACGCACAGGTGAAGATTCGCAACAAGCATGCCGGCGCCGCCGCGACACTGCACGCAACGGCCGACCCGACGACTGTCGAAGTGGTCTTCGACGAGCCCCAGCGCGCCGTCACCCCCGGCCAAGGCGCGGTATTCTACGACGGCGACCTGGTACTCGGCGGCGGCTGGATCGGGTAACTTCCCGCCAAAGCCTCGCAAAAAGCCGAACTGTTTGCGCGGAACAGGCGTATCCTGTATGGAAGCTATGTTCTGCCACAAGTGCGGTACCCAAGTCAATTCCGACGTGCAATTCTGCCCATCCTGCGGGAATCCGATGGGTTCTCCACTGGCATCGGGCGTTCCGGCCCCTGCGCCCTGGGTCCCTCCCATCGGCCTTAAAGCCATGCCCGGCAAGTGGATCGGCGAGGGCTGGGACATGGTCAAGGCCGACATGGGCACGTACGTGCTGATCTCGCTGATTTTCTTCCTGCTCAACGGCGTGCCGTTCATTCAAGGCGCGCTGATTGCCGGCTTCCACATCTACACCATGAAGAAAATCATGGGACGGCCGGCCGAGTTCGGCGATCTTTTCAAAGGTTTCAACTACTTCATTCCCACGCTGGTAGCGGCCCTGTTGATCGGGCTGTTCACGTTTCTCGGGACGCTGTTGTGCATCATCCCTGGCCTGGTGGTCGCCGCCATGTACAAGTTCACCTACCTGTTTATCGTGGACAAGCGCATGGACTTCTGGCCCGCCATGGAAGCCAGCCATGCGATCGTGAAGCAGGATTATTTCGGCTTCACGATGTTCCTACTGCTCGCCGTCCTGGTGAATATGCTGGGGGCGCTGTGCTGCATCGTCGGGCTGCTGGTGTCGATCCCGGTGACGATCGCCGCTATCACGGTGGCGTACAAGGAGCTCGTGGGCTTTGATCCACGCACTGCGGACGCTCTCTAAAGAGACGCGAGCCCTGCTGGCCGCGCTTGTGCTTTTTGGTTTCTTCTGGTGGCTCTCGCCGCCGGACGAGCCATCGTTGCGGCTCTGCCCGTTCTACTGGCTGACCGCGCGGCCCTGCCCGTTGTGCGGAATCACCCGAGCCTTTTGCGCGCTCGCCAAGGGCCACTGGACGCAGGCGATCCAATTCCACGCTCTGAGTCCACTGGCCTTCGTGATGTTGTTCTCGATCTTCTGGAAGTGGCGATGGCGCACCCAGCTTTGGACGTGGGGCCTCGCGGCAATCGCGGTGTACGGCGTTTGTCGCGCGGCGCTCGCGTAAGTTTCTGTTGACATCCCAAATATTACGTCCTACGATACTACGCAGGACGTAATAGTGACCGACCCCAATTTCCTGGTGCTCGCGAGTCTGGCGGATGGTGACAAGCACGGCTACGCAATGATGGAAGACATTGAGCGCTTCGCCGGCGTACGCCTTGGCCCCGGCACGCTCTACGGCGCGATCACGCGACTCGAAGAACGCGGCTGGATTCGCGGACTCGACGCCGACGATCGCCGCCGCCCGTATCGCATCACGGGCGCGGGCCGCGAGTATCTGGAGGAGCAAGTCGCCAGCCTCGGTCGCGTGGTGAAGACCGCGCGGGAGAGGTTGAAGCCCGCATGAAGCGCTGGATTCGATTGGCGGCATGGCTCTATCCGGCCGAGTGGCGCGCTCGATATGGGGCGGAGTTCGAGGTCTTTCTGGGCGACGCGCCGCTGCGCTGGCGCGATCTGGCGGATGTGATGCGAGGAGCGGCAATCATGCAGATGACGAGTTGGATGACTTACTGGAAGATGGCACTGCTGGCCGGACTCGCGGGCGCGATTTTGGCGGGCGGGATTGCGTTCACGATCCCGAATCAATACGTTTCCACGGCAGCGTTGATGATCGAAAGGCCCGACTCCACACGGGACCAGGTACAGAGGGCGCTCATGGAAGCCGAACTGAAGCTTCTCGGCCACGATAGCTTGATAGAGATGATCCGCGATCCCAGACTGGATCTGTACAAGAAGGAACTCCAGCGCTTTCCCATCGATGAGGTCGCGGAAAGCATATTCCGAAAGCACTTGCATGTGGCGCCGTATTCATCGTTCGGCATAACTGGCCAAGCTTTCCGAGTCGTGTTCTCGGACCCCGACCGACACCGGGCAGTGGCGGTAGTCGAGCGGCTGACCGGGAGATTTCACCAGGAGCTTTACCACGCTCCCGACGGACAGACGCTGAGCATATTGGAGCCGCCGATCTTGCCTGAGCGGCCTGTCTCTCCGGTTCGCTCTGCCTTCGCCATACTGGGCGCCTCAGGAGGGTCGCTGCTGGGACTCCTCTCGCTGGCCCTCTTTCGCCGCACGCGGACCTACGCCGTCGTCACCATGAGCATTCCCAAGGACACCAAAAAGTTCGTCGACCGCCAGATCGCCGCCGGCCAGTACCGCAACGTCAGCGACTACGTCCGCGAGCTCATTCGCGCCGACGAGGAGAGACGGAAATAGTGCCTGTGCTAGATTGTTTCCATGGGGACGACGGCGCTCATCTCTGAAGAAACCTATCGTCATAGTTCCTACGACCCCGACTGCGAATACGCAGACGGCGTTCTGATCGAGAGAAACTTGGGCGAACAAGATCATAGCTGGTTGCAACTTGCGTTGGGCGCATACCTCTTCCGAAGGCGCAAAGCCTGGGGAATCGAAGCTTTTACCGAACAGCGCCACATCATTCGGCCTGGCAGATATATGATCCCCGACGTCTGCGTCATCCGGTCACCGCGGCCGACGGAAAAGGTGTTCGACAAGCCGCCGCTAATTTGGATCGAGATTCTGTCGCCCGAAGACCGTCCCATTCGAGTAAATGAAAAGGTCCGCGAATTACGGGAGTTCGGTGTGGAGAACATCTGGGTGATTGACCCCGAAACTTTCGAAGCCGAGATCCACACGCCGTCCGGAACCACCAAGATCGACGATGGCATCTTGCGTGTTGCCGGAACCTCCATCGAAGTTCCGCTGCGTGATTTGGAACGCGACTAGCGTCCGCGCATCAGAAAACGAGTTGCGTGTCCCCCACCCGCTGTGATAATGTCTTCTCCACTCGTTCTCACTCTTAGAGACAGAGCGCTGTGTGTAGGTGGAGGAGTGCCTGGATGCTGCTTGCTCCCATCATATGGGTTTTGACGGTAGTGATCTGCTATTTCTTTGTGGCGAAGACGTGGTGGTTCCCTCCACCCATTAACGCCCACGGACAGGCCTATGACGAGCAGTTCATGCGAACCCTGATCGTCGTCGGCATCATCTTTTTCCTGGCGCAATTCGCTCTCGGTTGGGTCATCGTCAAGTTCCGCAACGACGGCGGCCGCGCTTCTCATTCCCACGGCAATAACAAACTGGAAACGATCTGGACCAGCGCCACCGCGATCCTCTTCCTCGGACTTGTGCTGATGGGCACCAAGATCTGGGCAGCCGTCCATTTCGACGAAGCGCCGCCCGACGCGATCCCGATCGAGGTAATGGCCAAGCAGTTCGCCTTCAATTTCCGTTATCCCGGGCCCGATGGTAAGTTCGGCCACACCGAACTTCGCCTGATCAACGATGCCAACGGCGATCCGTTTGGCATGGATCCCAAAGACCCCGCCGGCAAGGACGACATCATGAGCGCGTCGCTCAAAATTCCGGTCGGTAAATCCATCAAGCTGATCATGCACTCGCGCGACGTCATCCACAATTTCTTCGTGCCCGAACTGCGCATGAAGCAGGACATCGTGCCAGGCATGGAAATCCCGCTTCACTTCCAGGCCGACAAAATCGGCGTCTATGAGGTCCCCTGTTCGGAGCTATGCGGACTCGGCCATTTCCAAATGCATACCACCATGCAGGTGATGAGCGAGACCGATTTCGAACAATGGAAAGCGACCCAGTTGGCCAACAAGTAATGACACCTGGCGCCCATACCCCGAGGTAAATTATGGCTTCTCCTTCCACGCATACGGCGCACCACGCGCCCGAAGGTTTCATCCGGAAGTACGTCTTCAGCCTCGACCACAAAGTCATCGGCATCCAGTATTACTTCCTCGGGCTCTTCTCGGTGTTCCTGGGAATGTCGCTTTCGCTGCTGATGCGATTCCACATGGTCAACCCCAATGTGGTGGTCAAGTGGTTCGCCACGCTTTGGCCCGCGGCCGCGGCGGGCGGCGTCATGACGCCCGAATTGTACCTCTCGCTCATGACCATGCACGGCACCATCATGGTGTTCTTCGTGCTCACCACGGTACCGCAGAGCGGCTTCGGCAATTACTTCCTACCCATCCAGATCGGCGCCGAAGACATGGCATTTCCGGTGCTGAACATGATGTCGTTCTGGACCACGTTCCTGGCGCTGGTTGTGATGGTGATGGCCTTCTTCGTGGAAGGCGGCGCACCACTTTCCGGCTGGACCGCGTATCCGCCGCTTAGCGGTGCTGGCCCGCTCACCGGTCCCGGCGAAGGCATGGGGCAGAACCTCTGGATCCTGAGCATCGCAATTTTCTGCGGCGCTTCACTGATGGGCGCCATCAACTTCATCGCCACTACGGTGGACCTGCGCTGCAAGGGCATGACGCTGATGCGCATGCCGCTCACTTGCTGGACGTGGCTCGTGACCGCTATCCTCGGTTTGCTGGGGTTCGCAGTCCTGTTGGCCGCGGGCGTCCTCCTGCTGCTCGATCGCACCGTCGGCACCAGTTTCTTCCTGCCCGCCGGATTGTTCATCAACGACCACATCATAGCCAACCATAAGGGCGGATCGCCGCTGCTGTGGCAACACCTCTTCTGGTTCTTCGGGCACCCCGAGGTCTACATCGCCATCCTGCCTGGTATGGGCGTGACGTCGCAACTGCTTTCCACCTTCGCACGCAAGCCGATATTCGGCTATAAGGCGATGGTGTACGCCATCCTCAGCATCGGCTTCCTGGGCTTCCTGGTATGGGGACACCACATGTTCATGAGCGGCATGAACCCCTATTCCGCCATGGCGTTTTCGGTGTTGACCATGTGTATCGGCGTTCCCTCGGCGATCAAGACCTTCAATTGGATCGGCACTCTGTGGGGCGGCAAAATCCATTTCGATACCGCCATGCTGTTCGCATTGGGCTTTGTCTCTCTGTTTGTTACCGGCGGCGTGAGCGGCATCTTCCTGGGTCAGCCGGCCCTCGATCTGTACTTCCACGACACGTACTTTGTGGTCGGCCACTTCCACATGATCATGGGCGTGGCGGCCATCTTCGGCATGTTCGCCGGCACGTTCTTCTGGTTCCCCAAGATGTTCGGCAAGATGATGAATGAGACCCTGGGCAAGATCCATTTCTACGGCACGTTCATCGGCGTGTACTGCATCTTCACTCCCATGCACTACGTGGGACTGGTGGGCAATCCGCGGCGCTACTCCGATTTCAGCAACGTCTCCTATCTCGCGCCGGTGATGCCGGTGCACCAGTTCATGACTTATGCGGCTTTCTTCACGGCCGCCGTGCAAATCATCTTCCTGATCAACCTGTTCTGGAGTATGTGGAAGGGCCCCAAGGCTCCCGCGAATCCCTGGAATTGCACCACTCTCGAATGGTCCATTCCGTCGCCGCCGCCGTTCAACAATTTCGGTGACGTCCATCCGGTGGTCTATCACGGTGCGTATGAGTACAGTGTGCCGGGGGCGCCGCAGGATTTCATTATGCAAACCGACCCGGCCAACGTGTCCTCATCAGGCCATTAGCGCGTCTATATGGGTATGGCCGCTTCACTTACTCACGACATCATCCATGGCCCGCCGCCGCCGGTAGATCCGGGCTGGGGGGGCGGTGGAGACGACTCTGAAGGCAGGGGCGCCGACCGCCGCGCTTCCTTTACCGGGCTGTTCGTAGGGCTGGCTGCCTGCACCATGGTGTTCGCGGCATTGACCAGTGCATTCGTAGTGCGCCGCGGTCTTTCCGACATGAACGATTGGGTAAGCATCAGCAAGCCCACCATCCTGTTCTGGAATACAGGGATCTTACTGCTCTCCAGCTTCTTGCTCGACCTCTCGCGGCGCGCCTTGAAGTCCGGCGCACGCGCCCGCTTCAACGTCTTATGGACTGCCACCACCCTGCTCGGCATTCTGTTTCTGGCCGGCCAGGCGTACGCCTGGTATCAGTTGAGGCAGGCGGGTATGTTCATTTCCACTAATCCCGCAAGTTCGTTTTTCTACGTTTTCACGGCGGCGCATGCGGCTCACATTCTGGGCGGCGTGGGCGCGCTGATCTATGTTGAAGTGCAGGCGCTGCGGCTGCGACTAGGCCCGGCGAAGCGTACCTGGATCGACATAACGGCTATCTTCTGGCATTTTCTGGATGGCCTGTGGGTGTACCTGATGGTTCTATTTTACGTTTGGGGGTAACGGATGTCGTCGCATGCCAGCGCCGTGGGCTCAACCGGATCGGTTTGGGAAGGCGGCCAATCGCCATACGCAACCAACTCGAAGAAATTCGGGATGTGGTTGTTCCTCATTTCGGACTCGCTCACCTTCTCGGCGATGTTGTTCGCGTACACGTACAGTCGTGTGACCAACCCCGACTGGCCCAAGCCGTTCGACTTCTCACCGGCCATCATTTTCTCCACCATCATGACGTTCTGCCTGCTCTCCAGCAGCTTAACCATGGTGCTCGCGGTCCACGCCATGAACCATGGCGACCGCAAAGGCACGGTACGCTGGATTCTGGCAACCATGGTCGGCGGCGGCGCGTTCGTGGTGCTGCACATGTCGGAGTGGCTCAAGTTGATCAATGTGGAACATGTGACGGCGCTCGATAATCCCTGGGGGGTCCCGCTATTCGGCGGCACGTTTTTCGCGCTGACCGGCTTGCACATGACGCACGTGCTCTGCGGACTGATTTACCTGGCATTCATCGCCGTGGGAGTTGGCCGCGGCAAGTTCAAAGCCGAGGACGTGGAAGTCAGCGGCCTTTATTGGCACTTTGTCGACCTGGTGTGGATGTTCATCTTCCCGCTGGTCTATCTGATGTCCGCGAAGGTTGGATAAGGAGCGAACCATGAGCACTCACGCTGAAGAAGTTCCGCACGTCGGAGCAAGCATTTCGACATTCGCGAAAGTCTGGATCGCCCTCCTGGTGATGACCGGTATCGAGGTCCTGCTGGCTTACGAGCAGGTGCCGACCCTGATCATGTTGACCGTGCTGCTGGGGCTTTCGATTATCAAGGCGGCGCTGATCATCGCGTATTTCATGCACCTCAAGTTCGAGAAGCTCAGCTTA
>Ga0265314_10004595_pt1 | contig 12739 bp, 6 predicted proteins | sample 4126metaG_FD_203106 | JGI IMG/M metagenome (GOLD analysis project Ga0265314, IMG submission 203106) | Rhizosphere microbial communities from Carex aquatilis grown in University of Washington, Seatle, WA, United States - 4-1-26 metaG | ecosystem: Host-associated > Plants > Roots > Rhizosphere >... | reverse complement strand
GCCTGGGCACGTTCAGCGTCACGCTCGATACGTCGGGCAATCAAACTGTCACGGCCACCGACACCGTGAATGGAACGATCAGCGGCGTCAGCGGTACAATCGCCACGGCCGCGGCCGCGGCCACACACTTTACGGTCAGCGCCCCGGCGACGTCCACGGCGGGCACGGCCTTCACAATCACCGTCACGGCCCAGGACGCCTATGGCAACATGGCGACCAGCTACAATGGCACGGTCCACGTCACCAGCAGCGACGGCGCAGCCGTGCTGCCTGCCGACGGCACGTTGACCAACGGCCTGGGCACGTTCAGCGTCACACTCGATTCGTCGGGCAATCAAACCGCCACGGCCACCGACACCGTGAATGGAAAGATCAGCGGCGTCAGCGGCACGATCGCCACGGCAGCGGCCGCAGCCACGCACTTTACGGTCAGCGCCCCGGCGACGTCTACCGCGGGCACGGCCTTCACGATCACCGTCACGGCCCAAGACGCCTACGGCAACACGGCCACGAGCTACAGCGGCACGGTCCACTTCACCAGCAGCGATGGCTCGGCCGTGCTGCCTGCCGACGGCACGTTGACCAATGGCCTGGGCACGTTCAGCGTCACGCTCGATACGTCGGGCAATCAAACTGTCACGGCCACCGACACCGTGAGTGGATCGATCAGCGGCGTCAGCGGTACAATCGCCACCGCGGCGGCCGCAGCCACACACTTCACGGTCGGTGCCCCGGCGACGTCCACGGCGGGCACGGCCTTCACGATCATGGTCACGGCCCAGGATGCCTACGGCAACACGGCCACGAGCTACACCGGCACCGTCCATGTCACCAGCAGCGACGGCTCGGCCGTGCTGCCGGCCGACGGCACGTTGACCAATGGCCTGGGCACGTTCAGCGTCACGCTCGATACGTCGGGCAATCAAACCGTCACGGCCGCCGACACCGTGAATGGAACGATCAGCGGCGTCAGCGGTATAATCGCCACAGCGGCGGCCGCAACAACGCATTTCACGGTCAGCGCCCCGGCGACGTCCACGGCGGGCATGGTCGTTACGATCACCGTCACGGCCCAAGACGCCTACGGCAACACGGCCACGAGCTACACCGGCACCGTCCAGGTCACCAGCAGCGACGGCGCAGCCGTGCTGCCGGCCGACGGCACGTTGACCAATGGCCTGGGCACGTTCAGCGTCACGCTCGATACGTCGGGCAATCAAACCGTCACGGCCACCGACACCGTGAGTGGATCGATCAGCGGCGTCAGCGGCACGATCGCCACGGCGGCGGCCGCGGCCACGCACTTTACGGTCAGCGCCCCGGCGACGTCTACCGCGGGCACGGCCTTAACGATCACCGTCACGGCCCAAGACGCCTACGGCAATACGGCCACCAGCTACAGCGGCACGGTCCACGTCACCAGCAGCGACGGCGCAGCCGTGTTGCCGGCCGACGGCACGTTGACCAATGGCCTGGGCACGTTCAGCGTCACGCTCGATACGTCAGCCAACCAAACCGTCACGGCCACCGACACCGTGAGCGGAACGATCGCCGGCGTCAGCGGCACAATCGCTACGGCGGCGGCCACAGCCACGCATTTCACCGTCAGCGCCCCGGTGACATCCACGGCGGGCACGGCCTTCACGATCACCGTCACGGCCCTAGACGCCTACGGCAACACGGCCACCAGCTACACCGGCACGGTCCATGTGACCAGCAGCGACGGATTGGCCTTGTTGCCTGCCGACGGCACGTTGAACAATGGCCTTGGCGAGTTTAGTGTCACGCTCGTTTCATCGGGCAATCAAACCATCAGGGCCACCGACACCGTGAGCGGAACGATCAGCGGCGTCAGCGGTACAATCGCCACGGCGGCGGCCGCCATTGTAGTCGATCCACCCATTCCGACAGCCAACGCCGACACGTTCGTCCTTGGCCCAGGCGGCCCCGCTAGCGGCGTGGGCGCGACCAGCGTGCTGGCCAACGACGTTTCGGCGGACAATCAACCTCAGAAGCTCGTGGCGATTCTTGTCGCTTCTACAACCCACGGCAGCTTGAAATTAGACCCGGATGGCTCCTTCACCTATACGCCCGACTCGACGTTTCAGGGTATCGACCGCTTCACCTACCAAGTGAGTGAGAACGGGGTGTTCGGCAACCAGGTGACCGACACCATTCTCTCGTACAATGCCAGCCTGGTCGATAAGCTTTACCATCAGGTGCTTCACCGGTCGGCGGAAGATGATCCGGGCCTAGTGGGGTGGACCGGTTTGCTCGATCAGGGTATACCGCTGGACGTCGTGGCTAAGTCAATCTTCAACAGTCCAGAGCGGCTCGATCCGTTGGTCAATCAATTCTACGTGCAGTACCTCGACCGTCCGGCCGAGCCAGCCGGGATTACCGCTTGGGTGGCTGCCTGGCAGAAGGATGGTGACCCCGATGACTTAGAGGCAGACATCCTCTCTTCGCAGGAGTTCTACAACGACGCCGGTGACACGGTCGACGGCTTCGTGCGTCTGATATATAACCGGTTGCTCTTGCGTCAGGCCGACCCCAACGGGTTGATGGATTGGGAGGCAGCCCTGAAATCGGGCCAGTTGACGAGAAAGCAGGTCGCGGCCGACTTCCTTAACAGCCCGGAGCTACACGCCGACGTGGTCGGTTTTCTGTTCGGCGAGTATTTCGGCAACCCGAATCCAACGCCGGCCCTAGCACAGCCGTACGTGACGGATTTGGACAACGGCCTGACGCGGACGCAAGTCGAGCTGGAGATAATCAACTCGATGGAATACAAAGACGCACCGCCCGAACCCGCGGCGGGCAAGGTGGGCATTGCCCTCTACTCGCGCTAGCCGAACCTGCGGCGGATTTCGCTCAAGGCTCAACATCATCCTTCAGGTGCGTCTCAGCCCAGTGCTTCCACTTGATCAGCGCCTCTTCACGCGCGTCGGAGTCGGCGAAGCCGAGCGTGCGGGCGTCGAAGAGCATGACAGGATTGCTTTGGACCTCGTCAAACCCGTAGTCCCCAAGATCCTGGCCCGTCAAATACACCAGTGAGGCCAGTGCCACGTCGCAGATCAAGGTCTTGATCGTTTCATCGTCATCCTCGGCTGATCGCTCGGCGACCTCGGAGCGGTCGGCGAGCAAGGCGCCGATCTCCGGCAAAAGCTGCTTTCCGCCGAGTCTAGCAAGAGTTTGAATGGAAACCTGCCGTATCGGTTGCGGCGTGCCATCACTGTGCAGCATGGCCCGCGCCAGATCGATCCCTTCCTGCAAACGATAATGCACCGCCAGGATGCAGCTTTGGTTGGCAACCGTCCAGTCGACCAATTCACTCCGGCGAACCCACTCGCCCAAGAGCCGTTTGACGATCTGCGCCTTTTCGCCCGCGGTGGCCGCGTTGAACATCTCGTCCTGGACGCTCAGGTTGTAAACGCAAGTGCCCGCGTGCGGCGAAACGGGCAACTCAGGATCGCTCGCGACAAACAACACCGCCGCGATACTGCCCAGCGAAGGCGGTTGCGACGGCTGCTCATCGGCTTGCTGGGCCGCTTGCAGTTCCTCGCATCGCTCTTCGAGAATTTCTGCGGCGTCCGCCGGGCTATGTTCGACGACTTCCAGCAAGTGACGTTCGGCCTGTTGCATTGCCGCGAACAGTCGCCGCGCTGGACCATTTTCGCCGACCAGCTCGCGGTAGCGCGACCAACCCGCCAGTTCATGCCCGGTTTGGCCATCGACATCGGCAATGAAAGCCTTGAGTCGCAGGTGGAAATCGAGTTCCAACACGGTTTGCAGTAGTTCACCTACCCGGTACCGCACCTCAGGGTCGCGATGGTTGCGGGAGGCCAAAAGAGCGGTTTTGGCCGGCACGCCGACGCCGAGCAACTCGCGCGAGGCGCGCCGCCGGGCGGTATACGACTTCGCACCAAGCTGCTCGATCAACCCGGCAATCCGCGCATCGCTCGCCTGCCCGGCGTCGACAGTGCCCTGGTCGGCGCGAGCCGGGCCGCCCCAACAACAACCCAGTAGACCAAAAACGAGAAATAAAGTGCCTCTACACATTTCGAATAGCTCCCACTCTGATTTCCCGCCTATTCTGATTGTATCCGCGGCACATGGGATCCGTCCAGCAATCTGTCGTCGGCAACTCGACTCGGAGTGAGCAGCCGCCGCTCGTACTTTCTCAACAAGCAGTTGCAAGTAGCTTGCGAGCGAGCTTGCGAGCAGGTAGAATCGCTAGTACTGGGATTTGCGGCCGCTTGCAGCCTTCACCTGCTAAAGTGCCATCTACGCCATGAGTGAGCCACATTCGCCGAAAGCCCCTCCGAGCCAAGCGGGCTGGGGCGCGTCAACGCTCGCCGTCCACGGCGGGGAAGAGCGGCAGAAACCGGGCAACTCGATCACGGACCCGATTTTCTGCGCCTCGACCTACACTTTTGCGAACACGCAGGCGGTCATCGACTTCATCGAGCGGAAACTCCCGCGAGAGGAGTACGGCCGTTACGGCAACCCCAGCGAGAAAACGGCCGAACGCAAATTGGCGGAGCTCGACGGCGGCGAAGCCGCGATCTTGTTTTCGACCGGAATGTCCGCCATCGTCGGCTTGTTGATGGCCACGCTCAACTCGGGCGACGAGGTCATCTTCTTCGACGAATGTTACCATCGCAGCCGTGAATTCTGCGTCAAGCACCTCTCGCGGTTCGGCGTCGTCACGCGACAGGTCAAGGCCTGCGACTACGAGGCGCTTGCCGCCGCCGTCACTCCGAAAACCAGGCTGCTGGTGAGCGAGTCGCCCACGAACCCGCACCTGAGCATCGTCGACCTCGAGCGGTTCGTCGCCGTCGGCCGCAAATACGGCGTCGCGACGCTCATCGACGCGACGTTAGGTACGCCTTTCAACCTACGGCCCCTTGCGGCCGGCGTCGATTACGTGCTGCACTCGGCCACGAAGTACCTGGCCGGGCACAACGACCTTTTGGCCGGCGTGATCATCGGCTCGGCCGAGAAACTCGAACCGGTCCGAAAACTCCGTGGGATCATGGGCGCCATCAACTCGCCCCACAACATCCATCTACTTTTGCGCGGTCTGAAGACCTTCGGCCTGCGTATGGAGCGGCACAACGCCAACGGCCTGGCCGTCGCCCAATTTCTTTCACGACACCCCAAGGTCGAAAAGGTCTATTACCCCGGCTTGGAATCGCACCCCTATTACGAAGTCGCCCGGCGTACCATGCGAGGCTTCGGCGGCCTGGTGACGTTTTTGGTCAAGGACGCCGATTGGCGACGGACGGCCCGCGTGGTCGACGCCGTGAAACTGCCGCGGATCGGTCCCAGCCTGGGAGGCGTCGAGTCGCTGATCGAACAGCCCTTGGTCATGAGCTACTACGAGTGTACTCCCGACGAGCGCCGAGCGTACGGCATCGCCGATAATATGATCAGGATGGCTTGTGGGATCGAGGATGCGTCCGATCTCATCGCCGATTTGGAGCAGGCGTTGGCGCATGCGTGAAACACGCGCACGATGATGGCCAATGACGACTGACAAAAATGCACTTTCGCACTCGCGCCATTCACGTCGGCCAGGACCGTGACCCTCAGACCGGGGCCGTAGTCCCGCCTTTGCACCTGGCGAGCACATTCGTGCAACCGGGGGCTGGTGAATGGGGCGCATTTGACTATTCGCGCAGCGGCAACCCGACGCGCAAGGCATTCGAGACGACGCTGGCCTCGCTCGAAGGGGGCTCAGGCGCGTTGGCGTTCGCCTCAGGCATGGCGGCCACACATTGCGTGACGATGCTCCTGGAACAGGGCGACCACGTCGTTGCTGGTGCCGATATCTACGGTGGCACATATCGTTTGCTCCATAAAGTCGCCAACCGCGCCGGCATCGGCGTTTCGCTCGTCTCGACCACCGACCTCCGCGCCGTGGCGGCGGCGATGACCCCTCGCACGAAGCTGGTCTGGATCGAAAGTCCTGGCAACCCACTGATGTCGATCTGCGACATCGCGGCTTGCGCCAAGTTGGCCCATGAGCACCACTCTCTGTTAGGCTGCGACAATACATTGGCCTCGCCCGTCTTGACTCGGCCGCTCGAATTGGGCGCCGACATCGTGATGCATTCGGCGACCAAGTACATCAGCGGCCACAGCGACGCGCTCGGCGGGGCGCTCGTCGTCAGCGACCGGGAACTGCTCGACCGGCTCTATTTCCTGCAAAACGCCACCGGTGCGGTGATGGGACCGCTGGAGGCGTTCCTTTGTTCGCGCGGGCTCAAGACCCTCGAGCTGCGAGTTCGCGAACAATCGCGCACGGCGCAGCGGATCGCTGAGTTTCTAACGGCCGACCGCCGGGTGCGGCGAGTGCTTTATCCTGGCCTTGTCGACCATCCCGGCCACGACGTCGCCACGCGACAGATGGATGGCGGCTTTGGAGGCATGCTCAGTTTCGAGGTGGTCGGAGATTTCGAAGCCGCGAAACGGGTGGCGCAATCCACGACGCTGTTCCAGTTGGCCGTCAGTCTGGGAGCGGTTGAATCGCTGATCGAGCAGCCCGCCTCGATGTCGCACGCCAGCTACGACCCTGCCGACCGCCTCGCGTTCGGCATCAGCGACGGCTTGATCCGGATCAGCGTTGGCCTGGAGGCCTTCGACGACCTGCGCGACGATTTGGACCAGGCGCTGGGAGCCATCGGCTAGAACACGCACCGCCCGCCCGATGCAGCCTCCCATGGTTATACCTAACCGTGATGCCTCCGTGGCGCTGGCGCAAGGTACAAGATGCCACCGATTCTCGATTCGCGGAACGCCACGGAGAGCGATCCCAACAGAACCGACGCTCGTCAATTTGCACTACCATGCCAAGCTGAACCAATGCGCCGCGAACAGCCCTCCGGCCATGACCAGGAGCACGATCACTTTCAGGCGGCTTGCGCAAAACGCCGAAAGGATCAGCAGCAAGCCCGCCAGGCCGGCCGTAAAGTGGCTTGCAGGCTCGGTCAAGAAACCCGGCAAGACAGCAATTTTGAGCGGCTTGGCGCTACGCATGCGCTTGAACATTGAGCTGGCGACTTCCTTGGCTTGCGCCGCGACGGCCTCCTTCTGGGCGCCTTCTTGCATCTGCGCGGCCGCCTGTTCAAATTCCTCCGGGCTGACGTTTTGCTTGATCCACAGTGCGCAGCCGACCACGAGCGCCGCGCCGACGATAAAGCGAGCTTGCGCGCCGAAAACAAGTTCAAGCGGTCCTTTGATTGGCGCTACCACGAGCGTGCGGGCAAGCCCGGAGCGCTTCGTCTTGGCTTGCGTGAGCATCTTCGATGCCGCCTCCTCCGCCTGCTTGCGTGCCTGGGCCGGGTCGACGCCCGCCGCCTTGAGGCCCTTTTCTTCGACGGCTTGCAAGTGCCGGCGCTCCTTGGCCTCGCGCCGTGCCACCTGCCGTGCTTCGATCCAGCGTACGAGAGGGTCGCGCCAGGCGCCATACTTGGCACGCGCAGCGCCGCGGTCGCCGTGCGGCCACCGATCGCGGGCGGCAAGCTTCGATTCGTAACCGAAAAGCGCCTCGTAAAACTCTTCCCAGTAGTCGCCCGCATACTTGCAGACGAACTGCCGCAGGGAGTCTTCTTCCAGGCCTTTCAGTCGCATGCTCCGTAGCATCCGTTGGACCTTTTCCAATGGTTCACTCCGCCGCGAGGCGATCCGGGCATCGATCGTATAGTGGAAACCGGCGGCCAGCACTACCGCCAACACACAGCCGGCGATCCACATCCAAAGCCAGCCGAACAAATAGAGGACGACGAAGAGCAACAATCCGGCGACGATCCACGTCAACCAGTCCTTCCAACCGCTTCCGAAGATCAACTCGCGGACCTTGGTGAACAAGTACGACTTTTGCGAGGCTCCGGCCAGCACGAAGTAGGCCACGGAAGTCAAAAGCACCAGGCCGAAAAAGCCGCCCGCCCAAGTCCACGAGAACGTAAGTGAGATCAGGGCCACGCAAAGTGTCGCGGCGAGGAATGCCAGGATCAGCTTGGGCCGCAGCCGCGCGGCGGGAACCGCGCGGAAGGCGGCAACCGCTTCATCGAGCGTCTGAGCGTGCTCTTCGCGTGGAGAAAACGGCCCCGACGACTCAACTCCCAGGAATTTCTCCAGCGCCTTGATCAATTCCGGCATCGTTTGGTAACGATCCTCGGCCCGCTTGGCCACCATTTTGAGGATGATTTCAGAAAGGGCCTTGGGCACTCGCTTGACGATCACCTCCGGCGGTACGATAGGCTGCGAGGCGTGTTTGGTGATCACCTCCACCGCCGTTTTGCCTTCGAAGGGCGGACGACCCGTGACCAGCACGTAGAGCGTACAACCCAATGAATAGATGTCGGCCCGCGCATCGACCTTGGCCGCGTCGCGGGCCTGCTCCGGCGCCATGTACGCCGGCGTCCCCATGGCGATTCCGGCCATGGTAACTTGCGTAGGCGCTGAGGGGTTGATCTTCCGCGGCGCCGAGCGTTCTTCGGCCGGACGATCCGCCTCGGCCGCGCCGGGTGTCTTGACAATTCCCAGGTCGGCCACCTTGACGATGCCATGGCGATTGAGCATCAGGTTGTCGGGCTTGATGTCGCGATGGACCATTCCCTGTTCGTGGGCCACGGCCAGGCCGCGCGCGGCTTGGAGAATGTAGCCCACCGCCACTTCCGCGTCGAGGTTCCCGTCGCGCTTGACCATGTCGCCAAGCGATTCGCCTTCGACGAACTCCATACTGAAGAAGTTCGTGTCGCGCTCGGCACCGATGTCGTGGATTTGGACCACGTTGTGGTGAACGAGCTGGGCGGCTGCGAACGCTTCGCGCGTGAAACGCGCGACGAAGATCGGGTCCTTGGCCCATTCGGGCCGCATGACCTTGACGGCCACGTTGCGGTCGAGCGACATTTGCCGAGCGAGATAGACCGCCCCCATTCCGCCGCGGCCAAGCTCCTTGAGCATCTGGTAGCCGCCTAGAGTGCTTGGCACCTCCATGTTCGGTGCCGCCGCTGCGCCGCCACCCAGTTCGAAGCCGGACGTCTCGTCAACTGCGGAAGCCCCTTGGCCGGCCATGGCCGCTCGGGTCGGCTTGAGGCCCGCCGAAGGGTCAGGTATGCCGGCGGCGGTGGTATGGGCCATCGTCGCATCAGGGTTGTCGGCACGTGTCCGAGTGTCGGAAGCCGCAACGTGCGCGGAGGTGGAGTTTGGGTCGGATGTTGGCGAAGGTACGAAGGCTCCGGTACGATTTGGGTCCGCGGTGGGCGAAGGGATGAACGCGCCGGTGCGTTCCGCCTCGGCGACAGGCCGGTGGTCGCCAGGGGCCATGGTGGCTGTCGTACTCCCGCCTCCTTCAACGGCCAGCGCACTGGCAACTGGCGCCCCATTGGGGTCGTTGGGCACGACGAGCAGGAATTTCTTCGAGCACTTGGGGCACTTGGGTGTGTAGCGACCTGGCTTGGCTTCCTTAAAACTGATCGAATGTTGGCACGAGGGGCATGATGTTACCAATGAGGCCTCACTTGCTCGGAACCGAACGCGGGACTGGACCTTTTATGACACGCCCTCCGTGTTCGGACCGCGCCAAGGGAAAAAAGGATGGAATAATCCGGATACCAGCATACCGCCACGTGGGGCAGGTTTTCAACCTGCCATCACTTGAGGGTGCCGCGTCGCACCCACGGGCTACCAGCGGGACACGATATTTCCGCTCAGCCGCCGCACGAGACGGCGGATTTCGAGCACACTGAGCGTGGCCAGCACCTGCGATGCCGGCAAGCGGCTGGCGGCGATCACCTCGTCAATGGAGGCCGGCTCGGTCGTTACGGCCGAAAGGACTTGCCGTTCCAGGTCGTTCAAGAGCAGCTCGGCCGGATGATGGATGCTCGTCCCGTCGCCGCGGGGAGCGGCCTCCACCAGCGGACCGAGCTCCTCGAGTACGTCATCGGCCGTTTCCACCAGTTTGGCGCCGTCACGGATCAGACGATGGCAGCCGTGCGATGCGCGGCTGTCGACGCGCCCCGGCACGGCAAATACCTCGCGTCCTTGTTCCATCGCGTGCCGGGCCGTGATCAATGCCCCGCTCCGCACAGCCGCCTCGACGACGACGACACCCAGCGACATACCGCTGATCAATCGGTTGCGCTGGGGGAACATGCCGCTCATCGGCGCGGCCAGGAGCGGCGCCTCGCTGAGCAAGGCCCCTTTGGCGGCCACGTCTCCGGCCAACTCCTTGTGCTCGGGCGGATAAATGTCCAGAAGTCCGCTACCCAAGACGGCGACCGTCCGCCCACCTGCGGCAAGCGCCCCTCGGTGGGCCGCCGCGTCGACGCCGCGGGCAAGACCGCTGACGATGGTCAGTCCCGCGCGAGCAAGGCTGGCCGCCAATCGCTCGGCCTGCGTCAGGCCATAGTGAGTGGCGTGCCGTGAACCGACGATTGCGATTGCCAAGGCGTCGGTGGGCAGCAAGGTACCCGACATGAAAACCACGGCGGGCGGGTCGTGAATCTCGCGAAGCATGCGCGGATATGCCGGATCAGTAAGTGTCAGAATAGTAACCCCATGATCGCGGCAGCGCTGGAGTTCCGCCGCGACGTCGATTTCGCGTCGAGCGGTGATGATGGCCGTGGCAACCTTGGGACCGATTCTCTCGACGCCACGCAGTTCGCTGGGCGCGGCATTCAAAACGGCTGTCGGCGTGCCGAAACGTTCGAGTAAGGTGCGCTGCAACCGCGGCCCCACGCCCGGCACCAACGACAACAAGAGCGAGTCGGCCAGTTCGCCGTCGGTAGGTTGGGAAGCGGTTTCTTCGTCGGTGCTCATGGGGTCGGTGAGACAGTATATAACCACCTCGCAACTGATGCGAGGTTCCCCTACTTCGACCGTTTCGCGCGGAGTTTGGAGCCTCGCTTGGTGGCCGCGCCGTTTTCCGCGTTGTTCGCCGGTTGGGTTTCGCTTCTTTGCTTCGCCGGCAGCGGCTGCTGGAGGTCTTGCCATTCGATGAGCAACTTTCGCTCGAAGACTTTTTCGAACGGCTCGGCCCGGCGCCGCGCGGCCCATAGGTCGACTTCGGGGCACTGTGGAGCCAGGACGCGCATTTCGATCTCGCTCTTGCCGACCGTGACCGATAACGCCTGAACCTGCTGCGTGCTGCTGCGGTCGAATCCGCCCGCCAATCGCAAGATCGCCGCCAGTTGGCGTACCCTCTGCTGGTCCTTGGCCGGAAGTCGTCTGAAGTTCTCGTGTTTCTTTTTTGGTTCCTTGCCACGGTGATAGCGGGCAATGTTGGCAATTAGCTCCAACTCCTGTGGTTGGAAGCCCGCCAGGCGGCTATTGAGGATCAGGTGATAGCTGTGCTTGTGGTGCTTCTCGTAATTGATCAGATAGCCGACATCTTGCAGCCGTGCCGCCGCCTCGAGCAACGGCCGGTCGGCCGCGGAGATATCGACTTTGCCAAGAAGTTGCGAGAAGATCAGCCCCGCCAGCCGGGCGACCTGACGCGCGTGTTTCAGGTCGCAACCGCAGTTGGCGGCGAAGCGCTCGATGGCCGCCTCCTGGTCGTGCGGGTCGGAGCTGGCGGCGCCGAGCGACTTGTCGAGCATCGTCAGCAGCAATCCATCGCGCACGCCACGATCGTGGATTTGCAAACGATTGATCTTGAACCGCCGCAAGAGCCGGTCGACGATCGCGACGCCCGCCACGATGATATCGGCCCGTTCGGGGCTGAGGCCCGCGATGCCGCGGCGGGCTTTGGCTGGCAATTTGCGGAGTCGATCGAGCAGGTGGCCCACCTCGGCATGCGTGATCTCGTAGCCGCGCAGCGGCAGGCCGTTCTGTCCCTTTTCGGCCATCATCATCTCGGCCAGGCTGGTGAACGTGCCGCCGGAACCGATCAGCAGGTGGGGTGCCATGATCAGCCCCTTCGAATGCCGCTTCAGCTCGCGGTCGATCCCGCCGACCAGGCGATTGAAGTCGTCGAAGCCCGGCGGATCATGATCGCTGAGATAGAGGTCGGTCATCCGCACGGCGCCCAGGGCGGTGGTGCAGACGTCCTCGATGATCGGTCCTGATGCCAGAATGATCTCGGTGCTTCCGCCACCAATGTCGGCCACGGCGACGTTCTTACCTTCGAGGTGAAAGCTGCGGGCGACACTGAAGAAGGCCAAATGGGCTTCCGCCAGCGCGGAGATGACCTCGATATCCAGGCCGATCTCTTCTCTGACCCGGCGGCAAAACTCGGCGCCATCCTCCGCCTCCCTGACGGCGCAAGTGGCGATCACACGCAGCTCGCGCACCTGGTATCCGGCGGCGATCTGCTTCATCCGCCGCAGAGCCTCGAGCGAACGTTCGACAGCCGTCGGATTGAGCCGCCCTGTGGAGCTCAGGTTCTTGCCCAGCCGAGCGGCGTCTTTCTCCTCGGTCAGCACGCGGTATTGGCCTTCTCGCAGGGCCTCGGCCACCACCAGCCGAATGCTGTTGGTGCCGACGTCGATCGCCGCCAGGCGGTGGGCGAGGTCCGGCGAGAGATAGAACTGTTTGTCTTCCATACGGCAAGGCGCTCGGGAGGGGGTCGGTCGGCCTTTAACCATACCATACGGAAGGAGCAAGGAGGAAGGACGCCCCTGCTGCCGACAGGGCCTTTCACTTCGTCACAATGCCGAGTTTGGCAAACAGATGGGGGAGTTTGAGGGCGTTTTGGCGGAGGGCGGAGGCGATATTCTTCACCCCATCA
>Ga0265314_10004594_pt1 | contig 12741 bp, 12 predicted proteins | sample 4126metaG_FD_203106 | JGI IMG/M metagenome (GOLD analysis project Ga0265314, IMG submission 203106) | Rhizosphere microbial communities from Carex aquatilis grown in University of Washington, Seatle, WA, United States - 4-1-26 metaG | ecosystem: Host-associated > Plants > Roots > Rhizosphere >... | reverse complement strand
TACCGGCACTTGATCGCCCACCAGCTTGATGATGGAAGCGGGCGCTTTGCCGCCGCGAACCGCATCCAGAATGATGATGTGATCCGCGTTCGACAAGTCATCCAGCATCTCCATGCCGGTGGTGCCGCCGTCGATGACCACGACCTCGGGTGGGAGGTCGTAATCCTGTTGCAGCTTTTCGATGGCGCGCACGCCGATACCTTCATCGGAGAGCAGGGTGTTGCCGACGCCTAGAACAATGATGCGCATTACAGTGCTTTCACCTGTACGACAGGATTGCCTTCGGCATCGAGCACGTGCACGGCGCAAGCCAAGCAAGGGTCGAACGAGTGCACCGTGCGCAGCACCTCCAGAGGACGCTCTGCATCGGCGACCGGTGTATTCAACAGCGATGCTTCGTACGGGCCGGGGACGTCGCCTTCGTTGCGCGGGGCAGCATTCCAGGTGGTCGGCACGACGCACTGGTAGTTGGTGATCTTGCCATCATTCAGCACGACCCAGTGCGACAGAACGCCACGTGGTGCTTCGTGGAAGCCGACGCCGCTGACTTCGCCCTTGGGGAATACGGGCTTGTTGAAGGTAGCGGTGTCGCCCTTGCCGATGTTTTCCACCAGCAGGTTCCACTGGTTGGCCAACTCATCCACTTGCACCGCGCAGGAAACGGCGCGGGCGGCATGGCGGCCGATGGTGGAATGCACCGCGGCCAACGGGATCTTGGTCTTGGCGATAGCGCCGGCAGTATCCAGCACGCCGGTCAGGTACTTCAGTGTGGGCGCATGGTTCTGCGCTGCCATGGCGAGTACGCGAGACAGAGGACCGACCTGGGCTGGGTTGCCGTAGAACGTGGGCGACTTGACCCAGGAATACTTGCCATCGTCCTGGAAGTCAGTGTAGTCGGGGATGGTCTCGCCCTTGAACGGATGCAACGCACCCTTGCCGCCCTTGTACCAGGAGTGCTTGACGCTTTCCTGTACGCCGTCGCGGAAGTATTTGTCATTGAAAGAAGTGATCGGCTTGATGCTGGCCAGATCGCCCGCCTTGACGAAGCCGCCGGGCAGCGCGAACTTGGTGCCCTTGGTATCCAGCGGCAAGTCGGGTACACACAGGTAGTCCGTCACACCGGCGCCGATCTTGGTCCAGTCGGCATAGAAAGCGCCGATTGCAGCAACGTCCACCACGTACACGTTCTTGATGAAGTCATCCAGTTTGTCTATCCATTCCTTGACTGCCAGCAGACGCTCGATGGTCAGTACCGATTGCGAATCGGTGGCGATCGGGTTGGAAACACCGCCCACGGCCATGTTCTGGATGTGTGGCGATTTGGAACCAAGGATGCTCACGATCTTGCTGGCATATCGCTGGACTTCCAGTGCCTGCAGGTAGTGGGTGACAGCCAGCAGGTTCACTTCAGGCGGCAACTTCATTGCCGGGTGACCCCAGTAGCCGTTGGTGAAAATGCCGAGTTGGCCGGTGCCGACGAAGCCGGACAGGCGCTCTTTCACCTTGGTGAATTCCTGCTTGCTGTTGCCGCTCCAATTGGACAGGCTGCCGGCTAGTGCCGCGGTCTTGCCCGGGTCGGCCTTGAGTGCGGAAACTACGTCCACCCAGTCCAATGCGGACAGGTGATAGAAGTGCACGATGTGGTCGTGGATGGCATGTGCCGTGATGATCATGTTGCGGATGTATTGCGCGTTCAGCGGCACTTCCATCTGCAGCGCGTTTTCTACCGCGCGTACCGAGGTGATCGCATGCACCGTGGTACACACGCCGCAGATACGCTGCGTGATCGCCCAAGCGTCGCGCGCATCGTGACCCAGCAGGATCTGCTCAACGCCGCGCCACATCTGACCGGAAGCCCAGGCTTTGGAGACCTTGCCATTGTTCACTTCGCAATCGACGCGCAGGTGGCCTTCGATGCGGGTGATCGGATCAATCGTTATTCTCTTTCCCATTTCAATTCTCCTGATTTACCTGTTTACTTATTGGTTGCAGTGGCAGTTGATTCGTTAACTCCGGACAAGATCGGCAGGTAGCGTACCAGCACGATGTAGCTCAGCACTTCCAGCGCGATCATGCCGATGGAAACCATGATCTCGGATACGGACGGGAAGTAGTGCCAGCCCGCGCCGGTCTCGTAGCCGACCAGATACGAATTGATGCGCAGGATGAAACCCGCCAGCATCAGCGAACAGGCCGCGATGAACAGTTTGGCGGGATGCTTGCGAGCCTGGGGTTTGGCCAGTATCACCAGCGGTGCGACGAAGAGCGCGGTTTCAACCCAGAACATGAAGGCTTCGATATCAAGCTCGAACATGTTGCCCAATGCGCCGCGGAAAGCGAGGTCACCGAAGCGGACGATGAGGTATGCCGAGAGCATCCACAGCATCACTTTGGACAGTTTGCCCAGCAAGTGCATTTCCAGCGGACGCTTGAAGCCTGAAGAAGCCAGGCATGCCTCGAAGATGACGATGGCAAAACCGATGGTGAGCGCGGTCATCAAATACAGCAGCGGCAGCAACATTGTTTGCCACAGCGGATGGATCTGGTAGCCGAACACCACCAGCAGCGAACCCAGAGAGGATTGGTGCATGGAGGGCAGCAAGGTGCCGAGCGCGATGATGAAGAACAGCACTTTGTTGAGTTTTTTCTTTACGTCCTTCTTGCCGAACTTGTCCAGGAAGGCGGGCGAGAATTCCAGCCACATCACGATGATGTAGGCCGAAATGCACAGCGCCACTTCGAACATCACCGAGTTTGGCTGCGCATAGCCGGGCCAGAAGATGTGCCAGAAGTTCCAGTAACGGCCAAGGTCGAATATGACGCCGACACCGGCCAGCGTGTAGCCGAACAGACTGGCGAGCAGCGCCGGGCGCACCATGGGGTGGTATTCGCCCTTGTTGAAGATATAGACCAGCAAGGCCACGGAATAGCCGCCGCAGGCAAAGGCGGAGCCGATCACCACGTCGTAGACGACCCAGAGACCCCAGGGGTAGCCGTCATTGATATTGGTAACCGAACCCAGACCAAAAATGAAACGAACCAGCAGGATGACTCCGGCGATCGCCACCAGTGCAGCCAGCAGCTTGGTTACCGGAGTGACCAGCGGTCCGCCCAAAGGTGCGGGTGCGGGATGGTTGTGAGATGCAGACATCGATATCTCCTTATTTCTTCTCGTCGTCGGCGTCATCGTCATTCTTGACGTTGCGCTTGGCGACATAGGTCAACACGCCGAGGAAAGCCAGTGGCGCGAGCATTCCACCGTAAATGGTGTGCTGCATGGTTTCCGACCTGGATGCGAAGGATTGATCCGGCAGCGTGGGCATGCCCAGCTTGTCGAACGGTACGGCGGCCAGTTTCATCATCTGGGTGCCGCCAATTTCCTTCTCTCCATAAATCTTCGGGAGATATTTTGCGGCTTTGGCTGTATGCGACGACTGGTCGTGCGTATTGATATTGCCACGCGGGAATACCGCATCCGCGCCCGGCTTCAATGCCACTCGACGTTGTGCTTCCGCATGCAGGTCCTTGACCTTGCCGTACAGCGTGGCGCCGGTCGGGCACACTTCGGCACAGGCTGCGTATTTGCCTTCGCCCATACGGTGACGGCACAGTTGGCATTTGCTGATCTGCGGAACCGGTGTGTCGTACTGGAAACGAGGTACGCCGAACGGACAGGCCGCCACGCAATACCGGCAACCGATACAGATATCCTTGTTGTAACCGACGATGCCGGTGACCGGATCCTTGGTCATGGCCGATACCGGGCAGGCGGATACGCAGGAAGGATCGACACAGTGCAGGCAGGATACTTTCATGAACGCGAAGCCGTCTTTCTCGGCATCCTTGTTCTCACAGGTACCGTTCTTGTAGACCTTGATCACATTGAGTGTCTTGCCGGAAATGTCGAGCGGGGTATCCCACAGCTTGTCCTCGCGGGAAAATTCCGGAGGCATGTTGTTGGCTTCTTTGCATGCGGAGACACAAGCCTTGCAGCCGATGCACAGGGTGCTGTCATACAGCAGCCCAACTGCCTCGTCCGGCATGGTCTTGTTTTCGCGCGCCTCGGCTGGCGCACCCGTTGCAAGCAAGGTGCCCCCGGCCAGCGCTCCTTTAAGGAAATCGCGCCGGCTGATGCTCATGATGGGTTCCTTTCCTCATTCTTCTTGGCGGGCTCGCTCTCGTCGAGCTTGACGCCCTTGCCAAGATTCTTTGCCATTTTTGCGCCTGCGCCTGCAGCCAGACCCGCAACTGCAGCGGCCAGCACAGTGGCGCCAATCGTGGCGCCGACACCTTGTTGTTCAACGATGTTGGGGAAGCTGACCGGCGGACGCATGGTCTTCAGGTCGGCCAGTGCATGGATAGGCTTGGTGAATGCGATGCCCTTTTCCGTACAGCCGATGCAAGGGTGGCCGGTACCGACCGGCCAGCTCGCGTTGCCAACATCGCCGAACAGGACTGCCGGGCAGTTGCCGTAAGTCTCGGGACCTTTGCAACCCAGCTTGTACAGGCAGTAACCTTTCTTGTGTCCGTCATCACCGAATTCCAGCGCGAAGCGGCCAGCGTCGAAGTGGGCGCGGCGTTCGCAGTTTTCGTGGATGAGACGCGAGTAGGCGAACTTGGGACGACCAATGGCATCTACGTCTGGTAGTTTGCCGAAGGTAAGGAAGTGCACGACAGTGGACAGGAAGTTGTATGGATTGGGAGGACAGCCGGGGATGTTGGGTATCACTTTGCCCAGTACCTCGCCCGCGCTCTTGGCGCCGGTGGGATTGGGCGGTGTGGACGGCATGCCCCCCCAGGAAGCACAACTGCCGATCGCAACCACTGCGGCTGCGTCTGCGGCACATTCTTTCAACATCTCGATTGCAGTCTGACCGCCGATCTTGCAGTAGATGCCGTTGTCCTTGGTCGGGATCGCGCCTTCCACTACCAGAATGTATTTACCCTTGTTGGCTTTCATCGCGGCGCGGCGAGCCGCTTCGGCCTGGTGACCGGCGGCTGCAAACAGTGTTTCGTGGTAATCGAGGGAAATGATGTCGAGGATCAGTTTTTCCAGGGTCGGGTGCTCGGCGCGCAACAGGGATTCGGTACAGCCTGTACATTCCTGGAAGTGCAGCCAGATCACCGAAGGTCGCTTCTTGGTAGCGACTGCCTTGGCTATGGCAGCGGCGGCATCATTGGGTAACCCCATGGTCGCTGCCATTGCGGCACACATTTGCATGAAATTGCGGCGGGAAATGCCCAACCGTTTTTCCAGCGTTACCATGCTTTCGTCGTTTTCAAAGCTGTTCTCGTCCATAACCTCTACCCCTTGTTATCGTTGCACCACGTGAAATATGAGACAAAATATACGTAGGTATAACAATAATCATGCCACTGTGGCATTTGCCATTCGAAACAAGGGGACGGAATAAAGCCGAATCAAATATTAGGCAGATAGCGCAATTCAGGTGATCGACTCTAAAATAGAACCGGAAAGTAAGTTTGCAGTTATCTTACTTGATGTAAATACTAGGTATTTGTTTTACTTGATGAATTTTGTATGGATATTCTGTGGCAGAAAAAACGGAAACAATCCTGACGGCAATGGTAGGTCTTTCGCCGCTACTCTAACTACGGCTAAAAGGACCACCCTAAAGTAAATTCAGTGTAGGTGTCGTTGGAGGCTTGCTGCGCAATTTTCCCGTTGGCATTAACTACTGCTGTGGCGCTGGCGCGGGTTACGGCAGCAGCGATATTCAGTGTGTCAGTGAATTGGTAATCCATTCCCAAACGCGTATTTTTCTGGCGTTGCTGCAAGAGAGTGGAGGTCCTGCCGGTAGAGAGGTCGAGGCCCAGTTTTTCCATTGGTTTCCAGCCTATTCCCCATGTACTGGTTTGGTCAGGGAAGCTGAGCAGAGTGAACGCCGCTTTGGATGAGTTGAGGATGGGGTGAAGTATCGCGAGCGCCGTGGACTTTACGTTGCGGTCGTATGTGTATTGGCTGTGCAAAGCGAAAATGCTGAAACTTGATGTGATGTCCTGACTGAGTCCGATGCTGTTACGGTCTTGTGTGAACGACAGTTTGTTCGCCAATTTGGGTCTGGCAATTGCCGTGGGTGTGAAATCGAACGTTCCGTAACCTATATTTAACGCGGTTTGCAGATCTCCCTGCCAAATTTCGTCCAGATTAAAGGTCAGCTCGCCCTCGTTGCCAATTACATCGAAGGTGCCGTCGTTTGTCGTGGAATAGCGGTATTCAGCAGACAGCAAATCGGTCACGTCCCAGGTGAGTCCAAGGCCGGACTGCTTCATATCGCTCGATCCAGTGGACTTTGCAAGGAATTGATCCAGGTTGAGTTGTACTGGAAGATCGAAGAGATCGACATTGGCCTTAAACGCATAGGAGCGATAATCATTCGGGCCCGAGCCGAAAGTCAAAGCTGTATCGGCGTCAGCAAGTACGAGTGAGGGAAACGCGAGAAACAGGGCGGTAATTTTGCAATGAAGGTGTAACAGCTTGGATATTTGGGTGCGGATTGTGCGTCTCAATGCTGTTTCCTTTGCAAGCGTTCCATCCTGCGGTGCATCAGTTTTTCGCGCTGCTCCGGCGTCATGTTGCGAACCCTTTCGCGAATCTTCTCGCGCTGCTCTGGTGTCATGTTTTGCCACTTTTCACGCAATGCCTGCCGCTGCTCCGGGGGAAGTTCGCGGAACTCGCGCATGCGCTGCCTGACGAATTCCTTTTCTTCCGGCGAAAGGTTCTTGAAGCGGTTCAGGCGTTCCTTGGCCTTGGCACGCTGTTCGGGTGTCATGGTTGCCCACTTGGTCGCGCCCTTGCTCAAACGCTCTTGCCGTTCGGGAGGCAGGCTGTTCCAGCGGTCTTGCATGGGCAACAGGACCTGTTGTTGTTGTGGGGTCAGTTCGCTCCAGGCAATCGTCCCTGCAAGCACTCCCATCGGCGCGAGGCCGAAGATCAGCGACAGTACCAAGGCCGGGCAGTAGCGGCACAAACCGGAAAATATTCTATCTTTCATCTTTTACCTCCTGCGGGACAGCATCTTTATCGCTTGTTTTGATACTGACATCTGACATGGCGATATCCAGGTCGGCTGATTCTTCGCCCAATTCACCGAGCATCTCAATCACCTCCAGAGCGGCGTCATCAGTCTCGGCTCCGTAGGCGGCGGTGAAAGTAAACAGCAGGCCAATGGCGAGCCAGCGCTTAACCGGCATTCTTTGGCTCCTCGTCTTCCGCCATAGCCATGTCAAGCCACACATAAAAATCCGGATCGCCGACATCGTCGTGATCATCCGTGCTGAAGAGCACTTCCAGTGCAATGTCTGAATCCTGGAGAGCGATTTGCTCCGGCGATCCCTGGTGTGGCTGGAAGAAAACTAAAGAGACGGCCAGTACAGCAATAGTCGCGAAGGCTGTGAGCGGAATCCAGTGTTCGATTGTCAGCCAGCGCGACCAGAGTGGCTTGTGTTCAAGGGCTCGATTGCGCATTGCAGCAAGGCGACTGCGCGTTTCCGCGTCAAGATTGGTAACGCCGGACTCCAGCGTGGACCTGATCTCCTGTTCGAATTCACTATCTGAAATGCTCACCGAAGTTCCTCCAATTTCTCACGCAGTTTTTGTAGCGCACGCGCGTGATGCGTTTTCACGCTACTTTCCGAGCACTGCATCGCCACCGCAGTTTGTGCGATGTCCAGGCCTTCCCAAACCCGCAATAAAAAAACCTGTTGCTGACGATGAGGTAGAGCGCCGAGCTCAAGGTTCAAGCGGGTCATGAATTGATCGTTCTCCAGCCTGATCGAAGGCTCACTCGAAGCATCCGCCGGCGATTGCTCGAGTACATCATATTCTTCATCTTCCTCGTTCCAGGCAAACCAAGTCCGGAAACGATTGCGCACGGCCTGTCGGCGCTGCCAATCGCGAATGCGACTTTGCAAAATGCTGTAAAACAGCGCACTCCACTCCTCAGTAGGTCGATCAGAATATTTATGGGCCAGTCTCATCATGGCGTCCTGAACCAGTTCCAGCGCATCGTCACGGTTGCGTGTTGCAAACTGCGCGATGCGAAAGGCGCGGCCTTCGATACCCGCAAGAAAATTCTGCATGCTTTGTTTGCTATCCTGGCCGCGCCCCATAGAAATCAGCTACTTTATTTGATCAATTCAGTTTGCATTCCGGAGCTAAAAATAGCTCTGCTCATCACTTGCTCCTTACCGCCATGTGGGCCAAATACACGCAAATTTGTGGTGTATATGAAGATAAAACGCAGGTCATCGGAGTTTGTCTACAAGAAACACGAAAATTCTCGTCGGACGAGATCAGGCGGCCAGCATTGTTTCCACGGCCTCAATATCCGCATGGGTTTCCGGATGGCGGCTGCCGCTGTGCTGGGCGTTCTCGGGCAAAACAATGATATGAATCTGGGTCCCGGATTCCTCGGTCAACGTGTAACTCGGTACGGCAACTTCATGTCCGCCGGTCCTGATGTGCCATTCTCCATCCTCGAACTCGAGGTTGTTTTTGAGCAGGTACAGAAGCACGGCTTTCTCGTCGTCGCTGTACAACATCAGGTTGATATCGGAATGGCTACCGGCAGTGCCGCTTAGTACAGAACCGGTCAGGTAGGGGTGAAACGGCGACAGCAGACGCATTGTTGCAAGCGCTTCCAAACGTAATTGGTAAAGGATGTCCGGATGGCTGTCATGCTGGTAAAGCTTGCGATAACTGACGAGGGCATCATCCACCTCCTGATTGCTGGGAAGATGCTGGGTGTCGGAAGCGCCGAGTTGTTTGGCCGCTTTGCGTTTGGCGAAGGCGTGGTCCGTGATACCGTCCTCCGCCATCAACTTGGCAGCTTGCTGCGCGAGTTGTTCGCGCATCAAGTCTCGGCGCTGCGGGTGGGGCTTGCTCATTTGCCAATCAGAAGAGTTGATCGTTGGTTGCGCCGGCTTTGTTGCTTTCCTGGATGATCTCGCCCTGTTCCGGCGGAGGGTTCTCCTCGTAAAAATATTCGGTGCGCGCGCCGTTGGGATCGCGAAGTCCTTCCTCATTGATTCGCGCCGTGATGATGTGTTCGGGCACGGAATATTCAACTTCGGGCACACCTTTCAGCATCTTTTCCATGTAGCCCATCCAGATTGGCAATGCTGCACCACCTCCGGTCTCTCTCTCTCCCAAGCTTTGCGGATTGTCATAGCCTATCCATGTGACGGCAACAAGTGTGGGGTGAAAGCCGGCGAACCAGGCGTCCATCGAGTCGCTGGTGGTGCCGGTCTTGCCGGCGAGATCCTGACGACCCAGCTCCATGGCGCGCATCGCGGTACCGTGCTTCACCACATCCTGCATCATGTTGACCATGGTAAATGCGTTGCGCACGTCGATCACTTGCTCAGCGCCCTGTCCGGCAACCACGGCGGCGGCTTGTGCGACGAGCTTGCCCTGCCCGTCTTCGATACGCTGAATGAAGTAGGGCATGATGCGATAACCCCCGTTGGCGAAGACGGAGTAACCACCCATCAGTTGTAATGGCGTAACCGATCCGGCACCCAGCGCCATGGTCAGGAAAGGCTTGATCTTGTCTTTATCGAAGCCGAACTTGGTGACGTAGTCCTGAGCATAATCCAGCCCGATGGCCTGCAGGATGCGGATTGAAACCAGATTCTTTGACCTGACAAGTCCCTGCCGCAGGCGCATCGGGCCGTCGAATCCGCCTTCGTAATTCTTTGGTTGCCATAACTCTTCGCCGGTCTGCGCAAGGTCGATGACCAGCGGTGCATCGTTGATTACCGAAGCCGGGGTAAAGCCCTTCTCCAGTGCGGCGGAATAAATAAAGGGTTTGAAGCTGGAGCCGGGTTGGCGCCATGCCTGCGTGACATGGTTGAACTGGTTATTGTAGAAATCAAATCCGCCAACCAGTGCGTAGATGGCGCCATCGCGCGGATTGGCCGAAACGAAGGCTGCCTCAATCTGGGGCAATTGAGTAATTTCCCAGGCATCCTTGTCATTCCTGAAGACGCGAATCAGAGAGCCGACGCGGATACGGTGATTCAGTGCCAGCTTGTTCCCCAGAGTCTGCTCAGCAAAATGCAATCCGTCTCCGCTGATTTCGACAACCTGCCCGCCTTTGCAATGAACGGTTATCCCTTTGGAGGTGATGGATTGAACTACGGCCGCAACCAGGTCACCACTGTCCGCAACATCTTCCAGTGCTTCATCCACGAGCTCATCGGTGTTGTTCTTCTTCAGGTCAAGGTACCCTTCGGGTCCGCGATAGCCATGCCGATGGTCGTATTCCATCACGCCCTTGCGAACGGACGCATAAGCGACGGCCTGATCCTGCGCGCGAATGGTGGTATAGACGCTGTAACCTTGCGTATAGGCATCGTCTTGGAAGCGATCATACATTTCCTGCCGCACCATCTCTGCGACGTAACTGGCATTGACCGCAAATTCCTGACGGTGATTGTTTAGCCTGGTTGCTAGGGGTTCGTTCTGAGCCTGCTCGAACTGCTCGTTGGTGATGTAGCCCAGGTCGTGCATGCGCCGCAGGATATACATCTGGCGAACCTTGGCGCGTGCAGGATTGACAACAGGGTTGAAAGCAGCCGGCGCTTTGGGCAAGCCCGCAAGCATTGCCATTTCGGCGATACTGACTTGATTTAGCGACTTTGAGAAATAGACCTGTGCGGCAGAGGCAAAACCGTATGAGCGCTGCCCAAGATAGATGTGATTGATGTAAAGCTGGAGAATCTCATCCTTGGTCAGGTTGTGCTCGATCTTGAAGGAGAGCAACATTTCGTTGAATTTGCGCGACAGGGTCTTTTCCTTGGACAGGAAAAAATTTCGTGCAACCTGCATGGTAATCGTGCTGGCGCCCTGTTTGACGCCACCTGACGTGAAGTTGGAGTATGCGGCGCGCAGTACGCCAATGTAGTCCACACCGCCGTGTTCGTAAAAACGGTCATCCTCGGCAGCAAGAATGGCTTTCTTCATTAAATCGGGTACTTCTTCGATCTTGACCAGCTCACGACGCTCTTCCCCGAATTCTCCAATCAAAGTACCCTCCGCACTAAACACCCGTAGCGGCATCTTGGGTCGATAGTCGGTCAACGTTTCCAGCGTGGGCAATGTCGGGTAAGTAACTATCGCTGCAAAGACGAGCAACAGGATGGGCAGCAAAGGTAAAGCGAGCACTACAAGTGCAGGGTAGAACCACCAGCGAGAGGTCATGACGAACTGTTCAAGTTTAAGTATTTTGAGATTATATCGCCTCAAGCGGTTAAATCGTGGGTATAGAAAAAACTTTACACACGCGGGAGTTATTGCTAGGATTTAAACCACTTTGTACGAAAAAGCGCTAACCAGTCTATGATCAAAGGAAATTTTGATATCCCGTTAGACTTCCTGAGTACCTCTACACCACCTCTGATTGGGGTGGATATCAGCTCATCCTCCGTCAAGATGGTGGAGTTGAGTCAGGCACCGAAGAAAAATGGCTATGTGGTCGAGCGTTACTCCATCGAAATGCTTCCCGTGGATGCAGTAAGCGATGGCAACATCAATAATCTGGATGCGGTTTCCGATACCGTAAAGCGCGCCTGGAAACGGTTGGGCTCGCGTATCCGCAACGTCAGTCTGGCATTGCCCGCAGCCGCCGTGATCAGCAAAAAAATATTGCTGCCCGCCGGGTTGCGCGAAGATGATCTTGAATACCAGGTAGAGAGTGAAGCGAACCAATACATCCCGTTTGCGCTGGAAGAAGTTAACCTGGATTTCCAGGTAATCGGTCCAGCGCCGAACAATCCTGACGAAGTTGAAGTATTGTTGGCCGCATCGCGCAAAGCCAACGTTGAAGACCGGGTTGCGGCGGCGCAATCGGCAGGCTTAAAAGCGATCGTTGTCGATGTGGAGCCGTATGCTTCAGAATCGGCTTTCGACATGATTCGCACGCAGCTGCCGGGCGGCGCAGTTGATCAATGTATCGCGCTTGTGGATATCGGTGCGAATGTGATGAATGTGAACGTGTTGCGCAATGGACAGTCGGTGTACATGCGCGACCAGCAGGTTGGTGGCTCACAACTTACGCAGCAGATTCAAAGCGCCTTCGGATTGTCAGCCGAAGAAGCGGAGTCTGCAAAGCGTAACGGCGGATTGCCGGAAAATTACGAAAGCGATGTGTTGTCGCCGTTCCGCGAGAACATAGCGATGGAAGTTTCAAGGGCGCTGCAGTTCTTCTTCACCTCTACGCAGTACAACGAAGTGAGCTATGTTGTATTGGCGGGCGGGTGCGCTTCTTTGCCCGGTCTGGACGAAGCGGTTGCAACACGCACTCAGGTAAGCACACTGGTGGCAAACCCGTTTGAGTTAATGACATTGTCCAGCCGAATCAAGCCACGCCAGCTGCAGATGGACGCGCCGGCACTGATGATTGCCTGCGGCTTGGCGATGCGGAGGTTTGATCCATCATGATACGTGTAAACCTGTTACCGCACCGCGCGGAAAAACGAAAAGCGCGTCAAATACAATTTATTCTGCTGAGCGTCATTTCACTGGTGCTGGGCGTGGTACTCGTCGGGTTCGTCCACGCCGCGATCAGTACGCAGGTTTCCTATCAGGAACGACGCAATGCTTACCTGAAGCAACAAATTTCGATACTCGATAAACAAATCGATGAGATCAAAAAGTTGCGTGAGCAAACGCAAGCATTGCTGGCGCGCAAAACAGTCGTGGAAAATCTGCAAAGC
>Ga0265314_10004593_pt1 | contig 12745 bp, 10 predicted proteins | sample 4126metaG_FD_203106 | JGI IMG/M metagenome (GOLD analysis project Ga0265314, IMG submission 203106) | Rhizosphere microbial communities from Carex aquatilis grown in University of Washington, Seatle, WA, United States - 4-1-26 metaG | ecosystem: Host-associated > Plants > Roots > Rhizosphere >... | reverse complement strand
GCGCGCCAGCAGGTGGGTTGCGAAAGAATGTCGCAGCGCGTGCGGCGTTGCCGAATCGGGCAGGCCGAGCGCGCCACGCAGACGCGCCATGGTCAGTTGCACGATGCGCGGGCTGAGCGGACCGCCGCGTGCGCCAACGAATAACGGGCCATCGGCCGGCAGCTCGATCGGGCAGAGCGCGACATAGTCGGCAATCAGTTTGGCGACCTGCGGCAGCACCGGCACCATGCGCGTCTTGCTGCCCTTGCCGGTGACGGTGAGAACGTCAGTCGTAGGCGCGTCCTTGCGCCGAAGCGACAGCGCCTCGGCGATGCGCAGCCCGCAGCCGTACAGCAAGCCGAGCACCGCGGCGTCGCGCGCGATCACCCAGGGGTCGCGCACTTCGCCGAGGCGCAGCTCGATATCGGCGATCTGCTTGGCGGCCGCGATGGGCAGCGGCTTGGGCAGGCTGCGCGCGAGCTTGGGCGTGCGCACGGCGCTCAATGCGCCGACCTTGCCTTTGCCGTTCCGCTCCAGATAACGCGCGAAGGAGCGCGCGCCCGCGAAAGTGCGCATCAGCGTGCGGTTGCCGGCGCCAGCGCCGCGCCGCGCCGCCATGAAGGCGCGCACGTCGGCGGGCGTGAGCTTGGCAAGCTGCTTGAGCGACGGCGTGCCGCCGAGATGCTCGGCGAGGAAGCCGAGGAACTGCCGCACGTCGCGCTCATAGGCCTCGAGCGTCTTCGGCGACATGCGCTTTTCGGCGCCGAGAAAGGAGAGCCAGCCGCCGATTTCGGTGGCGACGTCGGGGGAAATAGCGGCTACCGGCATTGGCCGTCGTCCTTCGAGGCTCGCGACCTGCGGTCGCTCGCACCTCAGGATGACGGAGCAAAATCAGCCGTCATCCTGAGGTGTGAGGCGGCAAAGCCGCCGAGCCTCGAAGGATGGCGGCTGCCAAAGCCGTTATTACATTGCTTCCTTCACTCTTCCTTAACCGCGCGGAATCGGCCTAGACCAGCGCATGATCCCGAAAAGTGGGAACCGGTTTTCGGAAAAGATCATGCGCAGAGAATAGAGCAATGAGCACACGCGTTGTCGACGTCCTGGTGCCGGTGGCGCTCGACCAGACCTATTCCTATCGGGTGCCGGCCGGGCTTGAGCTCGCGCCGGGCGACGTGGTGTGCGTGCCGCTCGGTGCGCGCGGCGAGACCACCGGCGTGGTCTGGGCGGAGAACGCCAATCCCGATCCGCGCCTGCACAACCGCATGAAGGACGTGGTCGGCAAGCTCGACCTGCCGCCGCTGAAGACCGAGCTGCGCCAGTTCATCGACTGGATGGCCGGCTATACGCTCACCGCGCGCGGCACCGTGCTGCGCATGGCGCTGCGCCGCGCCGAGCATCTAGGACCCGGACGCGAGCGCGTCGGCGTGCGCCTCACCGGGCCGCATCCGCAAAGAATGACGCCGGCGCGCATGCGCGCGGTGCGACTGCTGTCGGACGGTCTGCTGCGCTCGAAGGCGGAAGCAGCAGCGGAAGCCGGCGTCAGCGCCGGCGTGATCGACGGGCTGATCGACGAAGGCACGCTGGAGACGGTGGTGCTCGCGCCGGAGCCGGTCGCGCGGCAGCCCGATCCCGCCTTCGCCAAGCCGGATTTCGTGCTGACGCAACTTGCCGCCGCCGACGCGCTGCGCACGACGGTGGAGCAGGGCGGCTTTACCGTGACGCTGCTCGACGGCGTCACCGGCTCGGGCAAGACCGCGGTCTATTTCGAGGGCGTCGCCGAAAGCATCCGGCGCAAGCGGCAGTCGCTGATCCTGATGCCGGAGATCGCGCTCACCGGTCAGTTTCTCGACCGCTTCACCGAGCGCTTCGGCGTGCGTCCGGCGGAGTGGCATTCGCAGCTCACGCCGCGCACGCGCGCGCGCACCTGGGAGGCGGTGGCGGAAAACGAGGTGAGCGTCGTCGTCGGCGCACGCTCCGCGTTGTTCCTCCCCTATGCCGATCTCGGGCTCATCATCGTCGATGAAGAGCACGACCCGGCCTACAAGCAGGAGGACGGCGCGCATTACCACGCGCGCGACATGGCGGTGGTGCGGGCGCGGGCGGCGAAGATTCCGCTGGTGCTCGCCTCCGCGACGCCGTCGGTCGAGTCGGAAGTGAACGCACGGCGCGGCCGCTACAAGCGCATCCACCTGCCCGAGCGGTTCGGCGGCGCGCTGATGCCGCAGATCGAGGCGATCGACATGCGGCGCGAAGGCCCGCCGCGCGGACGCTTCATCTCGGGCAAGCTCGCCGAGGCGGTGCAGCTCTCGCTCGAGCGCGGCGAGCAGGCGCTGCTGTTCCTCAATCGCCGCGGCTACGCGCCGCTCACGCTCTGCCGCGCCTGCGGCTTCCGCCTGCATTGCCCGAACTGCGACGCCTGGCTTGTCGATCACCGCTTCAAGCGACGGCTGGTGTGCCACCACTGCGGCTTCTCCATGCCGCCGCCCGCCGAATGCCCGCACTGCCACGCCACCGACAGCTTCGCCGCCGTCGGCCCGGGCGTCGAGCGGCTGGAGCAGGAGGCGGCCGAGCTGTTTCCCGGCAGCCGCATCCTGGTGCTGTCGAGCGATCTGGTCGAGTCGGTGGAGCGGCTGCGCGCCGAACTCGACGATGTGGCGCAGGGCCGCTTCGACATCGTGGTCGGTACGCAGCTCGTCGCCAAGGGCCACCATTTCCCCAAGCTGAACCTGGTCGGCATCGTCGACGGCGACCTGGGGCTGGGCAACGGCGATCCACGCGCGGCGGAACGCACGTTCCAGCTGCTGCACCAGGTAATCGGCCGCGCCGGCCGCGAGGAAGGCCGCGGCGTCGGTCTGTTGCAGACGCATCAGCCGGAACATCCGGTGATGAAGGCGCTCATTTCGGGCGATCGCGACGCGTTCTACACGACCGAGATCGAGCTACGCGAGAAGACCGGCTATCCGCCCTTCGGCCGCCTGGCGAGCCTGGTCATCTCCGCCAACGAGCGCCACGCGGCGGAAGGCTACGGCCGCGCGCTTGTTTCCTGCGCGCCGAAGGACGAGGCGGTGCGCGTGCTCGGCCCGGCGGAAGCGCCTATCGCGGTGGTGCGCGGGCGGCATCGTTTCCGGCTGTTGGTGAAATCGCCGCGCGCCTACGATCTGTCAGGCTATTTGCGCGAATGGCTCAGCGTCGCGCCGAAGCCGAAGGGCAACGTGAAGCTCGAAGTCGATGTCGATCCGATGAGTTTTTATTGAGTCGCGCTCGTGCCCCGGACGCGGCGCAGCACGAAGCGCTTGCGAAGTGGTGCGACGCTGATCCGGGGCCGTTCCATATTCTGAGGTCGCGAAGGTCCCGGGTCAGCAGCGCACCACGAAGCCGTGCTGCGCTGCGCCCGGGACACGGGCGGCACTACTCCGGCATCTCGGTGTGCTGCACGTTCGGCTGCAGCAGTACGCAGGCCGCGGCCGAGAAGATGAGCGCAAAGCCGACGATGTCGGGAATGGTCAGCCGCTCGCCGAGATAGAGCGCGGAAGCCGTAACCCCGACCACCGGCACGATCAGCGAGCCGAGCGATGCGGTGATGGTCGGCAGTCGTCCGATGATCGACCACCAGAGGAAATGCGCGAGGCCTACGCCGAACAAGCCGACGAACAGCACGGCCAGGATCGTGCTGCGTTCCAGCGGCCACAGATGCGGCACGCCTTCGACGGCCACCGCGCCGACGACGATGAAGCCGAGACCGAACAGCAATTGCCAGGCGGCATTGGCAAGCGGCTCGATCTTCACCTTGGCCCACTTGATGTAGACGGTGGCGACGGACCAGCTCAGCGCGCAGCCGAGCGAATAGAACACGAAGACCGGCACGCCGTGCTGGAACAGCGGCCACAACAGGGTGCTCAAACCGGCGACGCAGAGCAGGAACGCGATCATGCGAATGCGCGTCAGCTTTTCGCCGAGCACCAGCGTGCTCAACATCACGGTCCAGATCGGCATCGAATAGGTGATGATGATCGCGCGCGAGGTCGCGCCGGAGAGCTGCGCGAAGCCTGACAGGATTTGGAACGCTGCGACGTTTAAGAAGCCGGCGATGATCACGTGCACATGCTCGCCGCGCGGGATTTTCAGTCTGTGGCCGGTGAGGATGGCGGCGGTGAACAGCGTGGCTGCGCCGATGCCGGAGCCGAGGACGCGCAGGCTCCAGGGGCTGATCTCGCGCATCGCCACGGCAGCGGCGATCCAGTTCAGCCCCCAGGCGAAGGCGAGCAGGACGACGAGCAGCTTGGCGGTGCGGGCGGCTTTAGCGCGCGCGTGCGGCATTATGGCGAGGGGTCCCGGCGGTACGGCGCGTGCACGCTATAGCGGCAGGGCGGGGGTGGCGAGGTATCCCTGGGATGCAAATTTGCGGCTCGTTCCCATCCCCACGCTGCGCGGTGGGAGGGGAAAGCAGCGCAGCCATGCGGCGTTTAGCGGTTTGATCCGCCGTGTTGCACCGCCGTTTCCCGTGTGTTAGCAACCGCTCGATTTCGCGAGCGGCTCTTCACGCCCGCTTCGGGGGTCGGAATTCCATCTTGAATTCCAATGGTTTGCGCCGCCGATTCGCGACGGCGTGCGGCCTGTGAAGTGTCTATAGGAAACGAGCGTTCCGTGGCAGGCAAAGATTCCATCATTTCCGGCATGGCCGGCCGTTACGCCACCGCCCTGTTCGAGTTGGCGCTTGAGGAAAAGGCGGTCGACGCTGTCAGAAAAGACCTCGACTCCTTCGATGCGCTGGTCGCCGGCAGCGCCGATCTGCAGCGGCTGGTGCGCAGCCCGGTGTTCGGCGCCGAGGAGCAGCTCAAGGCGCTCTCGGCCATCCTCGACAAGGCCAAGATCAAGGGCCTCGCAGCCAACTTCCTGCGCGTGATCGCCGCCAACCGCCGGCTGTTCGCCGCGCGCGACATGATCCGCGGCTATCGTGCGCTGGTCGCCCACCACAAGGGCGAGGTCACGGCACAGATTACCGTCGCCGAGACGCTCAGCGACAAGAATCTCGACGCGCTCAAGGGCGCGCTCAAATCGGTCACCGGCGGCAAGGACATCGACCTCGACGTCAAGGTGGACCCGGCCATCATCGGCGGGCTCATCGTCAAGGTCGGCAGTCGCATGGTCGACAGCTCGCTCCGCACCAAGCTCAATGCGATCAAGTTCGCGATGAAAGAGGCACGCTGATGGATATCCGCGCCGCAGAAATTTCCAACATCCTCAAAGAGCAGATCAAGAATTTCGGCCAGGAAGCCGAAGTCTCCGAAGTCGGCCAGGTGCTCTCCGTCGGCGACGGCATCGCCCGCGTTTACGGCCTCGACAACGTGCAGGCCGGCGAGATGGTCGAGTTCGAGAACGGCGTGCGCGGCATGGCGCTCAACCTTGAAACCGACAACGTCGGTATCGTGATCTTCGGCAACGACCGCGAGATCATGGAAGGCCAGACGGTCAAGCGCACCGGCGCCATCGTCGACGTGCCGGTGGGCAAGGGCCTGCTCGGCCGCGTGGTGGACGCGCTCGGCAATCCGATCGACGGCAAGGGCCCGATCAAGTCCGACGAGCGCAAGCGCGTCGACGTCAAGGCGCCCGGCATCATCCCGCGCAAGTCGGTGCATGAGCCGATGGCGACCGGGCTCAAGGCCATCGACTCGCTGATCCCGATCGGCCGCGGCCAGCGCGAGCTGATCATCGGCGACCGCCAGACCGGCAAGACCGCGATCGCGCTCGACACCATCCTCAACCAGAAGCCGCTCAACGCGCAGGACAACGAAAAGATCAAGCTGTACTGCGTCTACGTCGCGGTCGGCCAGAAGCGCTCCACCGTCGCGCAGTTCGTGAAGGTGCTGGAAGAGCAGGGCGCGCTCGACTACTCGATCATCATCGCCGCCACCGCCTCCGATCCGGCGCCGATGCAGTTCCTGGCGCCGTTCTCCGGCTGCACCATGGGCGAATACTTCCGCGACAACGGCATGCACGCGGTCATCATCTATGACGACTTGTCGAAGCAGGCCGTCGCCTACCGCCAGATGTCGCTGCTGCTGCGCCGCCCGCCGGGCCGCGAAGCCTATCCCGGCGACGTGTTCTACCTGCATTCGCGCCTGCTCGAGCGCGCCGCCAAGCTCAACGACGCCAACGGCGCAGGCTCGCTGACCGCGCTGCCGATCATCGAGACGCAGGCCAACGACGTGTCGGCCTACATCCCGACCAACGTGATTTCCATTACCGACGGCCAGATCTTCCTGGAGACCGACCTGTTCTACCAGGGCATCCGCCCGGCGGTGAACGTCGGTCTCTCGGTCTCGCGCGTCGGTTCCGCCGCGCAGACCAAGGCGATGAAGAAGGTCGCCGGCCGCATCAAGGGCGAGCTCGCGCAGTACCGCGAGATGGCCGCCTTCGCGCAGTTCGGCTCCGACCTCGACGCCACCACGCAGCGCCTGCTGGCGCGCGGTTCGCGCCTGACCGAGCTGCTCAAGCAGCCGCAGTTCTCGCCGCTGAAGATGGAAGAGCAGGTCGTCGTGATCTACGCCGGCGTCAACGGCTACCTCGACAAGTTCGAAGTGTCGCGCGTGCGCGCCTTCGAAACCGGCCTGCTCACGCTCATCCGCACCAAGTACGCCGATCTGCTCGATTCGATCCGCAAGAGCGGCGATTTGTCGGACGCCGACGCCGGCAAGCTGAAAGAGATCGTCGACGGTTACGCCAAGACGTTCACCTGATTCACGTCTTGCGGGCGTGGATGCGGAGCGAAGACGTGGATGCCCGGCACAAGGCCGGGCATGACGAGGACAGAAACGGTTAGCGAAGCGACTTAGAGATGGCCTCCCTCAAGGACATGCGCGTTCGCATCGCCGCGACCAAGGCGACGCAGAAGATCACCAAGGCCATGCAGATGGTCGCGGCGAGCAAGCTGCGTCGCGCGCAGCAGGCCGCGGAAGCCGCGCGCCCCTATGCCGAACGCATGGACAAGGTGCTGGGCAACATCGCCGCGGCGGTGGCCGGCAGCGACTCGGCGCCGCGTCTGCTCGCGGGCACCGGCGCGAGCCAAGTGCATATGCTCGTCGTCTGCACCGCCGAGCGCGGCCTGTGCGGCCCGTTCAACTCGGCAATCGTGCGTCTCGCGCGCGAAAAAATCCACGCGCTGATGGCCGAAAGCAAGACCGTCAAGATCCTCTGCGTCGGCCGCAAGGGGGCCGATCAGCTTCGCCGCCAGTACGGCCAGCTGATCGTCGAGACAGTGGAGCTGCGCGGCGTCAAGCAGATGGGCTACGCGCAGGCACAGCTGGTCGCCGACAAGATCATTGCCCGCTTCGACAACAACGAGTTCGACATCTGCACGCTGTTCTTCTCGCGCTTCAAGTCGGTGATCGCGCAGATCCCGACCGCGCAGCAGATCATCCCGCCGCTGTTCGAGACCGCCTCCGCATCCTCCGCCGCAAGCGCGGGGGCGGCCGCGTCATACGAATACGAGCCGGAGGAAGAGGACATCCTCGCCGACTTGTTGCCGCGCAATCTGTCGGTGCAGGTTTTCCGCGCGCTGCTGGAGAACGCCGCCTCCGAGCAGGGCGCGCGCATGAGCGCAATGGACAACGCCACCCGTAATGCCGGCGAGATGATCCGCAAGCAGACCCTGACCTACAACCGTACGCGTCAGGCCATGATCACCAAAGAACTCATCGAGATCATATCCGGTGCCGAAGCTCTCTAAGCCAAAAACCCAGGTTGCCAAGAAAAAGGTCGGGGTTTCCAAGAAAGAGACCCAGGCTCCGAAAAAAGAGACCAAAGCTTCTACGAAAGAGACCCAAGTTTCCAAGAGGATGACAATGGCCACACCGCAGAACGCAACCGGCAAGATCACCCAGGTCATCGGCGCCGTCGTCGACGTGCAGTTCGAGGGCGACCTGCCGGCGATCCTGAACGCGCTGGAGACCAAGAACGGCGGCAATCGCCTGGTGCTCGAGGTCGCCCAGCATCTCGGTGAATCGACGGTGCGCACCATCGCGATGGACTCGACCGAAGGTCTGGTGCGCAGCCAGGAAGTCACCGACACCGGCGCGCCGATTTCCGTGCCGGTCGGCCCCGAACTGCTCGGCCGCATCATCAACGTGATCGGCGAGCCGGTCGATGAAGCCGGCCCGGTCAACGCCAAGGCCAAGCGCGCCATCCATCAGGAAGCGCCGAGCTACACCGATCAGTCCACCGAAGCGCAGATCCTGGTCACCGGCATCAAGGTCGTCGACCTGCTCGCGCCTTACGCCAAGGGCGGCAAGATCGGCCTGTTCGGCGGCGCCGGCGTCGGCAAGACCGTGCTGATCATGGAACTGATCAACAACGTCGCCAAGGCGCACGGCGGCTACTCGGTGTTCGCCGGCGTGGGCGAGCGCACACGCGAAGGCAACGACCTCTATCACGAGATGATCGAATCGGGCGTCAACAAGGACCCGCACAAGGGCTCGGTCGAGGGCTCCAAGTGCGCGCTGGTGTACGGCCAGATGAACGAGCCGCCCGGCGCCCGCGCCCGCGTCGGTCTGTCCGGCCTGACGGTTGCCGAGCACTTCCGCGATCAGGGCCAGGACGTGCTGTTCTTCGTCGACAACATCTTCCGCTTCACGCAGGCCGGCTCGGAAGTGTCGGCGTTGCTCGGCCGCATTCCTTCGGCGGTGGGCTATCAGCCGACGCTCGCCACCGACATGGGCACGCTGCAGGAGCGCATCACCACGACCCACAAGGGCTCGGTCACCTCGGTGCAGGCCATTTACGTGCCGGCCGACGACTTGACCGACCCGGCGCCGGCGACCTCGTTCGCGCACCTTGACGCCACCACCGTGCTGTCGCGCGACATCGCCGCCAAGGGCATCTATCCGGCGGTGGACCCGCTCGACTCGACCTCGCGCATGCTCTCGCCGCTCGTCGTCGGCGAGGAGCACTACGCTGTCGCCCGCCAGGTGCAGCAGATTCTCCAGCGCTACAAGGCGCTGCAGGACATCATCGCCATTCTCGGCATGGACGAGCTGTCGGAAGAGGACAAGACCGCGGTGGCCCGCGCGCGCAAGATCGAGCGCTTCCTGTCGCAGCCGTTCTTCGTCGCCGAAGTGTTCACCGGCTCGCCCGGCAAGCTGGTCGACCTCGCCGACACCATCAAGGGCTTCAAGGGTCTCTGCGAAGGCAAGTACGACCACCTGCCGGAAGCCGCCTTCTACATGGTCGGCACCATCGAAGAGGCGGTCGAGAAGGGCAAGAAGCTGGCGGCGGAAGCGGCTTAAAGCCATGTTCGGCCGGTCGAACCTCATCGCCTTCGCCGTGGTCGGGCTGCTGGTTGGCGCGTTGGCCGGCTACTTGACGCGGCCGGAGTCGGCCGAGATCAAGTTCGGCCCGCTGAATATCGAAGTGAGAGGCAATGAGGTCGCGCACGGCAACGGGCCGCTGACCTCGAGCCAGGTGCAGCACATCGCCATCATCATGGCGATCGGCGGTGTGATCGGGCTGGTTCTCGGGTTCGCGACCGGCAGAGGCAAAGGCTGAGTTCAACTATGGCAAGCTTGCATTTCGAACTGGTGTCGCCGGAAAAGCTGGTGTTCTCGGGCGAGGTCGATCAGGTCGACGTGCCCGGCATCGAGGGCGACTTCGGCGTGCTCGCCGGCCACGCGCCTTACGTCAGCACGCTGCGCCCGGGGGTCCTTATCGTGCACACCGGCGGCCGCGCCGAGAAGATCATCGTGCTCGGCGGCTTTGCCGAAGTGTCGGACAAGGGTCTCACCGTACTGGCCGAGCTCGCCGACAGCGAGGCCGATTTCGATCGCGCCGTGCTCGCGACGCGCATCCGCGAGACGGAAGAGCGTATCGCCAAGACCGAGCCGGGCTCAGAGCTCGACAAACTGATCACGCGCCTCGATCACTTCAAGACCGTCGACCGGCATCTGAACGGCACGGCGATGCATTAGGCGCTTTCGATCGTCACTGTTGCGGCAACAATCTCCGTCATGCCCGCGCTTGTCGCGGGCATCCACGTCTTGGGGCTAATTCGAAAGCGAGACGTGGATGGCCGGGACAAGCCCGGCCATGACGCGAATTATTTCGCGAACTTTGCGAACTCGGCGACCACCCGCTCGTACGTCTGCCGCTTGAACGGCACGACAAGGTCGGGCAGTTCGCGCATCTGCGCCCAGCGCCATTCCACGAACTCCGGCTCGTGCCCGCCGCCGGGATTGAGGATGTCGATCTCGCTTTCGGTGCCGGTGAAGCGTAGCGCAAACCACTTCTGCTTCTGGCCACGATATTCGCCCTTCCAGGCCCGGCCGACGATCTCGCGCGGAATGTCGTAGGTGAGCCAGTCGGCGATCTCGCCGAGTTTCTCGACCGAACGGATGCTGGTTTCTTCATACAGCTCGCGCAGCGCCGCTTTGTACGGGTCTTCGTCCTCGTCGATGCCGCCCTGCGGCATCTGCCAGACATGCGTCGCGTCGGTGTGCTCGGGCCCTTCGGTGCGCCGGCCGACGAACACGAGGCCTTGCGCATTGAGCACCATGATGCCGGCGCAGGGACGATAGGGCAGCGATTCGAAGGGGGGCATTTGTACTCTCCGTCATGCCCGCGCATAGCCGTCGGAAGGACGGCGTGCTTGCGCGCGCCTATGCCGCGGGCATCCACGACTTTCTTCTATGAATAAGACGTGGATGGCCGGGTCAAGTGTCACAGCCGGGCCGGCTAAAAGCCGGACCCGGTTGCCCGGCCATGACAAGTCAACTCGACTTCGCCTTGTTCGCCACCATGCTGATCGGCACCAGCACGAAGCCGCGGCTCTCGACCTTCTTGGCCCACTCGGCGATGCGGGCGATGGCCGCCGGCTGCGCGGTGGCGAGACCCACCGCCGAACCGGTGTCGCGCGCGACCACCTCGAGGCGGGCGAGCGCGCGGTCGATTTCGGCCGGCGTGCTGTCGAGCACGACGTCCGCCTTGGCGAAGGGAAGGCTGTGGCTGCCGGCGATCTGGCTGGCGACGCTGCGCGGCGACGCGCCGTCGTCGACATAGATCAGTCCGCGTTGTGCGACTTCACGCAAGACCGGCGTCAGCGCCTGTTCGGTGGCGGTGAAGCGCGCGCCCATGAAGCTGACAATGCCGACATAGCCCTGGAACCGGCTCATCAGCGACTGCAGGCGGTCGATGTTCTGCTCGGCGGTGAGCGAGGTCAGCAGCGTCTGCGGGCCGGGATCGTTGTCGGGATAGTCGAACGGCTCCATCGGCATCTGCAGCAGCAGCTCGTGCTGCTCGCCGTTGGCGCGCGCCGCGAGCTTGTCGAGGTCGACCGCGTAAGGCGACAGCGCGAAGGTCACCGCCGCCGGCAGCTTGGCGAAGGCCTCGGCCGTGCCGGAGGCGCTGATGCCGATGCCGCCGATCACCAGCGCGATACGCGGGGCGTCCTTGCGGTTCGCCGGCAGCGCGCGCGGATGCGCGAACAACACGGACGCGCGCGCGCCGTCGGTGGCGATCTTCGGAATGGCGCCGTGCCGGGTGGTCTCCAGCAACTTCGGATCGACCGGCGCCGCCGTCGTGGGCGCGGCCTCGCTCGAATTGCCGGGAATGATGACGTTCTGGCTCTTGCCGCTCGAGCCGTCGATGATGGTGATGGTCTTGGAGCCCGGCGGCACGGCCGGCGGATTGGCGGTATTCGCTGCTGCTGCTGCCGCTGCCGCTGCTGCTGCCGCTGCCGCTGCATCATTGGGCTTTTTAGCCGCCGGCCCGTCATATCGCGCATGCTCGCGGCCGTCGCCCTGCGCGTCGCTCGCCGCGCCGCCCGCAAATTTGGCGGCGACCACGGCCACCGGCTCGCCGCCGAGCGGGTCATTCACCAGGGCCGCCCAGCCGACGACCACCAGGCCGAAGAGACCCAGCACGCCGGCGACCAATTGCGGTCCGCCGAACGGCAATTTCGGCATTTTCTTCGGTTTTTTGTGCTGGCCGAGCGGGGCGTTCAGCTCATCCGTGTCCACGGCGCGGACCCTTGCGAATCATCGCGGTCAGTTTAGCACGCGCGGATTCCCAACCTCGTTAACGCGCAGTGGGCCAAACGAAACGGGCGGCCCGAAGGCCGCCCGTTGGAACTTAAGTGCTAGTGCCGATGCCGCTCAGTTCGGCACCGGCGCCTTGGCGTTTGGCGGGAAGGCCGAGTTGACCTGCACGCCGTGCAGCAGGTCGTAGGCCATGTTGAGCGCCTTGTCGTTCTTGGCCTCCGGCGGAATGTAGGACTGCGAGCCGGTCTGCTCGGTGCCCTCGGCCGCCTTCAGGTGGCCGCGCAGCGAGGCCTCCCCCTTGGTGCTGGTGTCGGTCTTGGCCTTGATCTCGTCCGGCACGTCCTGCAGCACCTCGATGTCCGGGGTGATGCCCTTGGCCTGGATGGAGCGGCCCGACGGCGTGTAGTAGCGCGCGGTGGTCAGCCGCAGGGCGCCGTTGCCGGAGCCGAGCGGGATGATGGTCTGCACCGAGCCTTTGCCGAACGAGCGCGTGCCGAGGATGGTCGCGCGGCGATGATCCTGCAGCGCGCCGGCAACGATCTCGGAGGCCGAGGCCGAGCCACCGTTGACCAGCACGATCAGCGGCTTGCCCTTGGTGAGGTCGCCCGGCCGTGCGTTGAAGCGCTGCGTCTCCTCGGCATTGCGGCCGCGGGTGGAGACGATCTCGCCCTTCTGCAGGAAGGCGTCCGACACCGAGATGGCCTGGTCGAGCAGGCCGCCCGGGTTGTTGCGCAGGTCGA
>Ga0265314_10004591_pt1 | contig 12749 bp, 8 predicted proteins | sample 4126metaG_FD_203106 | JGI IMG/M metagenome (GOLD analysis project Ga0265314, IMG submission 203106) | Rhizosphere microbial communities from Carex aquatilis grown in University of Washington, Seatle, WA, United States - 4-1-26 metaG | ecosystem: Host-associated > Plants > Roots > Rhizosphere >... | reverse complement strand
GTTCGCGATTTGACGACGGTAGAGGGAAAACGATGCGTCCCCGTCTTCCTTCCGGCATCTATAATCGGGGCGGCAATCGATCCGCCGACAATGAATTTTAATCTAGAGGAGAGGTAGCGATGTCCAACGTCATTCCTGAGAAATACGCCGATCTTTTCCAGAAGCGCGCTTTTGCCAGTCTGGGCACGCTCATGCCCGACGGACGGCCGCAGGTCACTCCGGTGTGGTGCGACTTCGATGGGCAGCACGTCATCTTCAACTCGGCACGTGGGCGGCAGAAGGATCGCAACGTGCGGCGCGATCCGCGGGTTGCCCTCGCGGTTGTCGATCCCGACAATCCTTATCGCTATCTGGAGATCCGCGGCACCGTGGTTGAGATTACCGAAGAGGGCGCCGCGCAGCACATCGACAAGATGGCGAAGAAGTACATGGGGGTGGATAAGTATCCGTACTCGCAGCCGGGAGAGGTTCGGGTGCTTTACAAGATCCGGCCGGAGCACACGACCGTGATGGGCTAGACGGGCTGCACAACGGCATCGCTGAGGAACTCTGATCAAGTGTCAGCAGAGAGCATGAACCACAGGTACACAGGGGTGCACGGAGGACCCCAGGGACTTAATCAGAACCTCACTCAGGCGATGGCCTGATACGATTCCGTCTCCATCTTTTAGAGGGCGCCTAAGGGCCGCGGGCGGGGGCGCCCGCGCCACACGATCCATCCCTTTCCCGGATAACCTTTCCTTTGAAAATGAGTCCAACTGACAATGGAACTTCGGAGGATTCTTTTCCGTATTGGAAGACAATCGAGGTCGTTGTCTGTTTTCGGGAGGAGAGGTTTATGGAAGTCGGAAAGAGCGGCTGCGATGGTTTGCACGCTATCGATGCTCAAGCCAATAGCATTTCGGCGCAGCAGGTGGTGAAGGCGGCGCACCTAGAACTCCTCCAACTCATGCGGCAGCGCGCCGAGGTGATGAAGCGCATTGGCACGGTGAAGCAGACGATCGCGGGATTGGCGAATCTTTTCGGCGACCAGGTGCTGGGCGACGATTTGCTGGAACTGATCGACCGCAAGCCGAATGGCCGTCAACCCGGCTTCACCAAGGCGTGCCGGAGGGTGCTGATGGAAGTGCGGCGTCCACTGGGAGCTCGCGAGGTTTGCCTGGAGCTGGAACGATATGCCCCGGCAATCCTGGCGCGGCACAAGGACCCGCTGGCGTCGGTCACAACGGTTCTGAATCGTCTGGTGGATTATGGCGAGGCGCGCAGCCTGAGCAATGAGCGGGGCCGGCGCGTCTGGGAGTGGATCAGCGACAGCGAGACGCCGGCGGAGGCGATGGCGTCGAGGAAGACGGCCTGAGGAACAGTGTCTTTTGTTGGGCAGAGGGATGTAACGTGTGGGAGGCCGATGGTGAAATTGGGATGTTACGCCAACGATCGCGACTTTGTTAAGCATGGTCGAGGCGAAGGGAGACAATCACGACGGACTATCCCGCACTCCCAACACTTATCAGAGTGAGGGCTTCTGCTTCAGAGCGGTGCGTCTGGTGCGAACAAGGCAATGCTCATATAATGCGCGGAATCGCGAATCCGGGCTCTCGATATTGATTCGAGTCCTGGAGAATGGGGCACGCCATGTCCTTGACTCTTGCCACTCCTGCGCTTTACCCAGTATCCGAACAGCGCCTGAATTCCGCATCCTCTCCGCTTTCGTCAGACATCAAAAGGCAGGTTCAGAGATTCTGGCAGAAATCGCCGTGTGATTCATGGTTCACGAATGAGCCGCTCGGGACCGCCGCCTTCTATCGGAGCCTCGACGAGCACAGGTACAAAGTGCATCCGCGTCTACAATTGGCGGTTGGCTTTGAAGGAACCCGCGGCTTGCGGGTGCTCGAAATAGGTTGCGGATGCGGCAGCGAGGCCGAACGCTTCGTTCGCGCCGGTGCTCATTACACCGCAGTCGACCTGACGAACGCGGCGGTGAGCATAACGCGGCGGCGTTTTCAACTGGCAAATCTGGAAGGACGGTTCGTCCAGGGCGATGCTGAGAACATGCCCTTCCCTGACGGCTCTTTTGACTTCGTTTATTCCCATGGAGTGCTTCACCACACGCCCGATACGCCCCGAACTATCCGCGAGGTTCACCGGGTGCTCTCTCCAGGTGGACGGGCCGTGATTATGCTTTATTATCGCGAATCGTTCAATTACTACGTAAATCTGGGAATCGTCCGCCGCTTGCGCGCGCATCTGCTCAGAACAGAGCTGGGTATCAAGCTGTCGGGGGCAATCTTTGGCGAGACAGAGCAAGACCTGCGGCGGCATGCAGAACTCATCCGCAAGGACCCCGGGTCTTACGTAGAGATGCGAAACATGCTCAACCGAAATACCGACGGTCCCGACAACCCGCTTTCGCAAGTTTTCTCAAAATCATCGGCGCGGCAAATGTTCCGGCAATTCGAGAATGTCAAAACAGAAGTCATGTTTTGGAATCCGAACTGGCTCCCGGTTATCGGAAAGCTGCTTCCTCATTCGATCGAGGAGCGACTCGCATCACGCTGGGGCTGGCATCTTTGGATTTACGCGCAGAAGCGCCATCTGGAATTCACAAGGCCGAGAGAAATTCCGTGCCGAGGGCATCTCAGCGGCAACAACACGCCGGTTCTTGCCGAGGCGCTCGTCAGAAATGACGGTTTGGCAGAAACCTCGGCTTGTTGATGTAATCAAGGCGATTCCACAACCTACCAAATCCTGAACGAATGCCGGGTTGTTTGCCAGATAGCCGGACAGCTTCCAGCACGCCTCAGCGGCTCGACGCGCGATCGTCTCGGCCGATTTTTCAGTACTTTCGTAACTCTCAATGGGGCCATTGAAGGCGGTATTCTAGGGGTGTTTCTCCCCTGTTTTTAGCCGAATTCATATTCAGGGTGTCGTGCGGCTTAGCACCGCGAGGGCGATTGTAATGGCGACAATGTTTGGCCGGTTCGAGATTCAGAGTGAGCTTTCCAAGTCTGACACCGCCTTGATTTATAAGGCGATGGACACGGAAACCAACCAGGTTGTGGCGCTCAAGACGCAGAGTCTGGAGCCGCTGGGCGACCGCTCGGAAGCGTTTGTGGAGACGCTGATCGCCGAAGGCGAAAGCACGCGCGATCTCGCCGGGCAGAACATCGTGCTGCTCTATGGAGCGGGCGAGATCGACGGGCAGTTCTGCGCCGCGATGGAGTACATACAGGGCAACAGCGTGGCCACCATGCTGGCGCGCAAAGAAGGCTTCTCCATCTGGGATTTGCTCGACATTACGCGCCAGGTTTGCGCGGGGTTGGAGCAGGCTGCCGCGAAGGGCGTCGCGCACTGCTCGCTGGAGCCCGCCAAGATCATGGTGCAGTGGGACGGGATGGTCAAAATTCTCGGCTACGGCATCTCCAACATGAGCCTCATCCAGGCGGAATCGGGTAACGGCTTGGGACGGCTGATGCCTTACTGTGCTCCCGAACAGATCCGCGGAGAAGCTATCGATCTGCGGTCGAACCTGTTTACGTTGGGCGCGATCCTCTACGAAATGGTGGTTGGGCGGAGGGCATTCGATGCTGAGGATCCAGTTGCGCTGCTCAGCCAGATCGAGAATGAGATGCCCGCCAGCCCGTCTTCGGTGAATGGCAAGATACATCCGGCGGTAAGCGCGCTGATTATGAAAGCGCTGGCGAAAGATCCGGCGGAACGCTACCAGAGCGCACGCGAACTGGTGGACGACCTGGAGAAGTGTAAGGAAAACGGCAAGAAGGCCACGGATTCCAAGAAGACGACGGCGGCGCCGAAGGTTGCCGTCAGTGCCGCAGCCCGTGCGGCGGCGGCCAGTAAGTTTGTTTCGGCAGAGTCTAGTGCGGTGAAGCCCCAGGCTCCCGCTGCACCGGTTCCATCGGTTTCGCCCAAACCTGTTGCTCGCGTTGCTCCGCCAATCGTTGCGCCGGTGCCGCCGAAGGTGAATCTGCCAGCTGTCGGAACCAGGGCCGCGGTGGCCGCTGCCGGCGTGATGACCGGAGGGAGCGCCGCGCGCACATCCAATGCGAAGCCGGCTGCGGACCCTGATTTCAGATCTGATTTGAAATTCGATTCGAAGTCTGGCGCGCCAGTCCTTGGCGAATTTGACGTCAGTGCTCCCGATGCCCAAACTGCGCCGAGTCCGGTTCTTTCGGCGGCGGTGGCAGAGCCAGAGCGCGAGCAGCATTCGCCGCGTGTGGCCGTGGATCCAATGATGGCGGAAGCGGCGGCGGACTCATCCAGCACGAGCTTTTCCGACATGGCGGAGATGCCTCCGCTCCAGGAACCGGTTTTCGCGCCTTCAATTCCGGAGCCGGCTGAAGCGGCGGGTCCCGTCGCGCAGAGCCAAGCGCGGAAGGAAGAGAAACCGAGAATTCAGCCGCGGGAAGTCGCGGAGAAGGCAATCAAGGAAATCTCTACCGTTCCGCCGCGGCTGATGATCTATTCAATTCTGGGCGCGGTGGGATTGATCCTCGTAATTGTGATTGTGCTGTTTTTTCATGTGCGCTCGGAAGACGATGGCTCCACGGCCGCTCCGCGACCGACGAAAGCCGTAAGCAAAACTTCAACCCAGCCGGTTGCTCAGACTCCGGCTCAGCAAGTCGAGACACCGGCTGCACCGGTTGCGCCCTTTGAGGAAGCTCAACCCAGCGTTTCGGTGCGGCAAGTCGAAAAGCGCAGCGCGAAAAATGTTCGACGGGCGCCTGCTCCGGCACCGGCTCCGGCGCCGGCCGTGACTCCGGGCCAAGCGCTGATCGATTCGAGTCCACAGGGCGCGCAGTTTCAGGTCGATGGGAAAAGCGATCCGTCGTGGGTTACGCCGTTTAGCTTGATCGGCCTAAGCCCCGGGAAACACATCATATCTGTAAGCAAGACCGGCTATTCGTCCGAGATACGGTCGGTCGAGGTAGCGGCCGGCAGCAAAACTTCTCTCACGCTTCATTTGTCGCCGATGAATGCGCTGGTGGTGGTCGGAAGCACGCCGCCCGGCGCCGAGATCGTCATCGACGGCAAAACGACCGGACGAGTGACTCCGTCGCAGTTCGCCGTCGAAAAAGGCAGCCATACTGTGCTGTTGCGTAAGCAGGGGTATCTCGAGGAGACGGTCACCGCCGATCTCGGTCCGGCGCAGAATTTCCAGTATTCGCCGGCACTCAGAGCGCTGGGCAATACGGAGGACATAAAGACCGTCGGCAAGTTCAACAAGCTGTTTGGACACGGCGGAGACAGCACGGCGGGCATGGGTTCCATCAGCATTCACACCCAGCCCAAGGGCGCACAGATTGCGATCAACCAGCGGGTGCTCGACAAGATGTCGCCCGTCGAAGTCATGCTGGGACCGGGGAATTACATCGTGGATGTCACGCTTACTGGTTTCAAGCCGGTCCACAAAGTGGTCAGCGTCGACAAGGGCGGCAAGGCTGCAATCGACGAAGTTCTTGAGCGGCAATAAACCAGCCAGTCCGGCCTCAGGAAGTACAGTCTGGAACCAGCATTCCCAGTTGCCTGTCACTTAGAACCGTGATCCGAATCACAGTGCGCGATTTCCAGGTGAGGGCACCATAGGATTACGATAAGGCAACGGGGAGTATATTGTGTCGTCGCCACCTACGCCCGGCAAGTTGAGTCCCGATCTGTTGCAAGCCCTGCACGGAATCAAGTCGGTTCAAACCTTCCCCACGGGCGCCACGCTGTTTCAGCAGGGTTCCGCAGTCACGGGCGTTTACGTGGTGGAGAGCGGAGAGGTTCGCGTCCTGCTGCCTACCGGTCAGAGTGAAGAGCAACTACTGGAGGTGGTCGGTCCTGGAGCCGTGCTCGGCCTGAGCGAGAGCATGACCGGGGAAGAGTATCGGATCACCGCGGAGGCGGGCGGCGAAACGAAGGCGGCTTTCATTCCGCGCGAAAAGTTTCTGGAGTTTCTGCGTGAACACTGCGATTTCTGCATGCAGATGGTGCGGCTCTTGAGCGAAGAATTGCACGGACTCTACTACAAATTCCGCAGCATCAGTGCGCATCCGGGACGTCCGCGGCAGCGGCCTTTGGACGAACAGTTGAACTAGAGCAGGTCTCAGGTCTCAGGTGTCAGGTCTCAGGTTTCTTCCACTACGCTGAAGACTGATACCTAAGACCTGACACCTGCGACCTGCCCTCTAGTTTGCTTTGAAGTTGACCGTGATCTGCGTCTGGATTTCCACGGGCTGGCCATTGAGATAATACGGCTTGTATCTCCACTGGCGAACCGCTTCCAGCGCGGCGCGGGCAAGAACGGTCTGTCCACTGAGCACCTTCAGATTCGTGACGTTGCCCTGTTTGTCGACGGTGGCTTCGATCTGCACTGCGCCCTCGGCATGAGTCGCGAGCGCAGATGAAGGATACTTAGGTTGCACTCGCTTGATCAGAAGTCCCTGGGACACGCCCTGGGAAACTCTTAGGGTTGCGGGCGAAGGTTTGGGGAGATTTGGCGATGCCGGCATCAGGCCGCTCAGGCCGTTGTTTGCAGATGCATCGGCTGGCGGGCTGGGAAGGGCAGGCGCGGATTCCTCCGACTCGGCCGGTTTGGCTGCGGTGGCGTTTGACTTCACGCGTATGGGCGCTGAGTCGGTTTTCTTCATTGCCGGCTCAGGGTTCGCGGCGATCCGATTCACAGGAGAGTTGCCGGCGCTAGCCGACGGCTTGTCGGGCGTTGCGGCTACAGTCGTTTTGGCCAGGGCCGGAGTTGCGGAACTTCCCGGGCCGGGCGAACTCGTCGAAGGCGCCACGACTGGCGACGAGGCGGGCGCCGGGACAGGTTGAGTCGAGTTCTGGGGCGCGCTTACAGGCTGCGAAGTTGGGGTTCGGCTGGAGTTTCCAAGCCTCTCGTAGCCAAGGTAGCAGATCGCGGCCAGAGCCAAAACGATCAAAACTACGATCAGAACTTTCTTGCCAGCGCCCGATCCGCCGGAACCTTCTTCGCTCAATCCCCCGAAAGACGGGGCATCGCCCGCGCTCACCGAACTCGACATTGGAACTGGGGCGAGAGAGGCGGCGTACGACGAACTGGCGGGCTCCGATTCGACGATCTTGTTTTCTGTTTCCTTCTGTTTCGCTGGTACCGCCGCCACTTCTTTTGCCGGGGCCGGCGCTGCGGCTGATCCCGGGGCCGACGTGTGAGCGGAAGCGATGTTTTGGGCTGGTGCGGACGCAGCGGCGACTTTAGGCGCGTCGTTCTTGATTGTGTCGTTCTTGACTACAGCTGGGGACGCGGGTAGCGGCGCTTCCGCCTCCGCGATAGCAATCTTGCTTTGCGGTGCTGGCGCTGGAACAAACACCGGTCTGTCTTCAACTTTTGCCGACGCCGCTATTGCGGGAGTTGCTGGCGGAGTTGCCGCCGGAACCGCTACCGGTAGCGGTGCTTCAAATTCAGGAAGCTCGGGAGCGCTGGGTGTCGCAGCGATCGGTGCCGCGTCTCGACTCGCCGGTGGAAATGAACTGCCGGGAGATACCGGAGCCGGCTTTGCGGGCATCACGCGAGGCGCCGCGCTGGTGGCACTAGCGGAGGCAGCATCAGAATTCTTCCGCAGGAGTCCGCGGGCGACGCGGAGCGTTCCCTTGGCCTGCTCGACGTTGATGGGCTTGGTCAGCACCAGGTTGGCGCCGATGCGGTAGGCCTTGGCCACGCCCGCTTGTCCTTCGACCAAAGCGAGGGCCAGCGAACTCTGATTGGAGCTGGAGTTTCTCGCGCTCTTAAAGAGCAGGGAAGCGTTCTGCTCGTTCTCGCAGTCCACGACGATGGCATCGTAACGCTGTGCCATCAACTTCTTGACCGCAGCAAAGGGTTCATGGACCGGTTCTACGGTGAAGTCCAGTTCGCTGAACACTTGGCTTACGACGCGAGCCAGTTTTTCGTCGGGACAGAAAAGCAAAGCTTGGTAACCCATAATGAGGTCATCCTAGGTAATAAGGTGGGTACCAGCAAGTTACGGGGGTAATTGAAGGGTTGTGGGGCGTCGATGGTCGTTTGTCGTTGGTCGTTCGGGGCGTGTCGGATTATCCGAACTGCTGGGATACACGCCGGGCATCGACTATCGACTATCGACTAACGACGGACGACTAGCGACTGTTTCTGGCTCGCCTGCGTTCAAGGCCGCTCAAAGTCCACGATCACGACCGTCTGGAAGGGCTGCGCCTTTCCGTCGCGTACATAGGGCCGATAGCGCCACTGCTTCACAGCCTCGATGGCGGCGGTTGCCAGGATCGGGTTTCCCTCGACCAGTCGCAGGCCCTCGACTTTGCCGTTCTCATCGACCACCACTTTGAGGACAACCGTTCCTTGTCCTTGTGCTCCCCCGGAGCGCGCTTCGACAGGATATTTCGGAAAGACGCTGTGAGCCAGCCGTCTTTCCGCACCCTTGGAGGAGAGAATGATCGAGCCGGTTTCCCCGGGCAGTGGGGCATTGGACGAAGCTGCGGCGGCGTCTTTCTTGCTGTCGCTGGGCTGGTTAGCCGCGGGCTTGCTGACAACCGGCGCGGCGGTGGTTGTGGTCGCGGAAGTTGGCGGCGCAACTGCAGTTCCCGGCGTCGCTGCCGGTTGCGGAGCAGTCGCAGCGGCGGAGGTTGCCACCGAGGCTGTCGTTGACCCGGTTGCTGAACTCACTGCGGAATCCGCGGCGGTTCCGGGTGTCTGATTTGGATCGGTTGGCGATCCCGCTGCAGGTACCGAATTTGCGGCCGGAGCCAGTTGAGCCGAAGGCTTCGCAGGATTGGGCGACGGGGCCGACGGAACGCTCTGCGGCCGGAGTGCCGCTGCGGCGACGGCCATTACGCGATCAATCTGCGGTTGGGCGATAGCTCGGAAGCCGGGCTGATACGTCCAAGCGGCGTAGAAGCCGGCGCAGGCGAGCATGAGCACGAACAGCGCGACCAGTGGACCGCGTTTTTTCCGCCGGCCTTGCTGGTAGGAGGAAAAGACCGGGGCCTCAGATTCGGCTGCCGGTTTCTCTGCTGCTTTGTCCAATCCCGAGTTTTCCTGTTTCGAACTCTCCAGTTCCAATTCTTCCAGTTCCGTTCTCTCCAGTTCGGCTAGCACCGGATCGTCCGAAAATACGCGGCGCGCGGGTTGCGAGACTGCAGAAGCGGCTTGAGCCGAAGGCGATTCTGAAAAATCCGACAATGGCGAAGCTGGAGCAGATGCGGCCTGCGGTTTCAACTTTGGAGAAGCGGGTGCGGCATCGATTTCATCCACGGCGGAATGCATCTTCGCCGTGGGGGCTGGCGCGGAGAGCGTCGCAGAGGCCGTCGCGGTTGAAGCGGCGGCCAGTGTGGCGGCCGGAGGCGGACCTGGAACGAAGCTTGGAGCGGAGTCCGCAAAATTCGTTAGTTGCGAAGAAACAGCCGCTGCGCGCGCGCGTTCTTCGCTCATGGCTGGGCCGGTGCTGACAGAACCGGGCACGGCCGCGCTCGCGGTTTGCACGGGAACCTTCTCGTTCGCCGGGACATCTTTTCGCAGACGGCTGACGGCGGTGCGGATGGTGCTCCGGGCTTGGTCTTTCGCGACCGGCTTGGTCAGGATCAGCTCCGCGCCCAGGCGAAAAGCGGTGGGCAGACCGGCGCGTCCATCGACAATGGCGATGGGGACAGGATTATTGCCGCCTTTTCCGCGGCGGCAAACGTCAAAGATCAGCTTGGCTGCCGGCAAGTTTTCGCAATCGACCAACACCAGGTCAAAGCTGTGCGAATTAAGTTTTTGGGCAGCGGAGGCTCCGTCCAGGGGACGCTCGCAAGTCACTGACATCTCTTCGAGAACGCCAGTAATAGCGCTGACAGCCTGGTCATCCGGCGACAACAGTAGGGCATGGGGCATGGTTCCTTCCATGCTAGGAACCGCCGTCGAATGCCGCAAGTTACCGGGGTAAGTAGGGCGCCTCCCTATAGTTTCAGGGAAGCGGCTGGTCACTTCCAATCGCGGACTCGGGCTGAGGGTAGACAATCGAGCCTCGAAAGGCAGACTTGTCGGCGCGCGCAAAGTCTGGGAATGGCAGCTTGTGTTGATCCCGCCATTGCTGGACCTGCTGCTCGGCTGCGGCAGCTTTCTCCTTATCGAGGCCGGAATCGCGCGAGAAGTATAGGGTCTGCGAGGGGAAGGCGAAACCGCTGCCCGATTTCTCGACGATCTCCATGATGCGCAGCAACAGGTCCTCGCGGATGGCGTTGAATTCGTTGGCATCGCGGGTGAGCACGTAGCTGAAGATTTCCAGGCGCAAGGCGCTGTTGTCGAAATTCGCGAAGCGGATGTATGCGGTATCGCTTTCCACTTTCGGGTGTTCGTATAACATGCGGCGGATTTCAGCCAGCAGATAGCGAAGCTGGTCCGCCGAGGTCTCACACCGGATGGCGAGCGGCGGATTGAACAGAATTTTGTCGCGACGGGTGAAATTTTCAATGTTCATGGTGGCGAGGGCGCCATTGGGAATAGAAAGCTCGGTGCGCGCGTCGGTGCGAATGCGGGTGGAGCGCAGGCTGATGTCTTCCACGGTTCCGGTGCGATCGCCGAAGCGGCAGTAGTCGCCAACGCGGATGACTTCGTCGGCAAGAACGGAAATTCCGCCAAAAAGATTTTCGAGGGTTTTCTGAGCGGCGAAGGCGATGGCAATGCCGCCGATGCCGAGGCCGGCGAGTACGGTGGTCAGGTTGAAACCCACGATGCCAAGGGTGGCCAGAATGGCGAGGATTACCACCAGCGCTGCCAGCAACCGCTCGCCCAGCACCATGAGGGTTCCGGTGCCGATGCGGCCCACGCTGATGGCATGGATACGCAGTCGCTGCATGGTGAGGCTCGTGGCGCGGAGCAGAAACCAGAAGAAGCCGATGCTGATGAGAACCCAGATGGTCCGGGAGTAATAAAGACGCGGCAGCAAGGGCAGGCCGATGTAAGAGCCGATCACGCGGTGAGCCACCGCGCTGAAGGTAACCAGCAGCGGCTTGGACATGCGGCTGTAGGAGTGCAGGTTGGGACGATGTCTGAACTTGAGCCAAAGCCGGCGCGGAATCGCCAGCAGCAAAACTACCGCCCAGCCGATCGCGAGCGCCACTGGAATCGCGGCGAAAAGAGCCAGCCATTGCCAGAGTGGCATCCCGAGAAACACGTTCTTAACCAGGCTTTGAGGGAGTTTGCTTTCGACCTGGTGAGCCTCAAGGTTGTCATACAACTCGGGAACCTTGATGAGCGTCTCGGAAGAAAAGAGCCATATTTTTCCGGAATTCGGATCCGCGATCCGGACTAGGACAACCGGGACATCCGCATCGCCATTGGAAAAAACTCCGATGGTTTGCAGGTCGGCGACACCATAATCTGGACTGCCTTCGGGACTGGCGCTGAGCCGTCGCAGGCTGCCCACGAAGGTGCGGTCCATGAGCACCTTCAACTTTTCGGCCAGGTCCGCTCCCTGCGACTGGCGGCGCGCGGTACTCATTTGCAGATAATCGGCGGCGGTCTTGTAGTTTCCGGCCTGCGCGGCTTGCAGAAACCCAAACACCGCTCCGGAAGGCGTTCCACGTCCCAGTTCATCGGCAGGCGCGGGAGTTGCTGCCTGAGCGTGTGCCCCGCCCGGCAGCAGGCTGGTCACGGACTGGGCCATCAGGCCATGGAGGGAAACGGAAACGAAAAGAACGAACAACGCCAATTTTTTCATTGAGGTTCCAGTGAGGAACGGCTGCGAGCTTCGAGCTATGAGCTTCGAGCAAACCAGTTTTCCCGTAGCTCGCGGCTCGAAGCTCGCAGCTTACTTACGCCATTACCTCTTGGGACGATAGATGTCGGTGGCTTGCCCGTAGAAGACTTCCGCCGACTCCATCATCGTCTCCGATAGCGTTGGGTGCGGATGGATGGTCATGCCAATATCGGCGGCCAACGCGCACATTTCGATGGCCAGCACGCCTTCAGCAATCAGTTCACCCGCGCCCGCGCCCACGATACCGACGCCGAGGACGCGCTCCGTCTTCGGATCGATGAGCAGCTTGGTGAGACCTTCGGGCCGATCGAGCGTGATAGCGCGCCCCGAAGCGGCCCAGGGAAATTTGGCGATGGTGATCTCGCGTCCTTGTTCCTTAGCCTGCGTTTCGGTGAGGCCGGCCCATGCGATTTCTGGATCGGTGAACACGACCGCGGGAATCGCATTCGGTTCGAATGCGACCTTGTGGCCGGCGATGGCTTCCACGGCGGTGCGACCCTCGTGCATTGCCTTGTGGGCCAGCATCGGTTCGCCGGCGACGTCGCCGATCGCATAGATCGTGGGATCGGCCGTCTGGCGCTGCTCGTTGATTTCGATGAATCCCTTCTGGTTGACTTTGACTTTCGTCTGGTCGAGGCCGGGGATCTCGGAATTCGGACGGCGTCCCACCGACATCAGCACGCGGTCGAACACCTGCTCTTTTTCTTTTACGTTGGGACCGTCGAGAGTTACGCGGATGCCGGTTTTCTCGTCCTTGAGCGATTTGACGGTGGTATTCAGCAGGATCGCGGCGAAAAGCTTTTCCAGGCGCTTGTGCAGGGGCAGAACCAGGTCGCGGTCGGCGCCGGGCAGCAGGCCGGGCATCATTTCTACGCAGGTCACCTTGCTGCCGAGCGTGGCATAGACCGAACCGAGCTCCAGTCCGATGTAGCCGCCGCCGATTACTAGCAGCGTTTTTGGGATGTCGGGAAGATCGAGAGCGCCGGTCGAATCCAAGAGGCGCGGGCT
>Ga0265314_10004587_pt1 | contig 12753 bp, 10 predicted proteins | sample 4126metaG_FD_203106 | JGI IMG/M metagenome (GOLD analysis project Ga0265314, IMG submission 203106) | Rhizosphere microbial communities from Carex aquatilis grown in University of Washington, Seatle, WA, United States - 4-1-26 metaG | ecosystem: Host-associated > Plants > Roots > Rhizosphere >... | reverse complement strand
GTCAGTCGAGCCTGGAAGTGGTAGGACCGAGAGCATAGAATCGACTGGTGTTTGGATGGGTGTGGAATCCCGCGTGCCGAGGACAGAGGGAAGATGAAAATCGCAGTAATCGGGGCCGGCTATGTCGGACTTACTACAGCTGCCTGCCTTGCTCAAATCGGGCATGACGTCTTCTGCAGCGAGAGCGACGCAGGAAAACTTAACAAGCTGCAGAATGGCGTCATGCCGCTTTTCGAACCTCAGCTCGAAGAGTTGGTTGACAAAACTCGCCGGGCGGGTCGGCTAGTATTTGGCTCGACTGAGGAAGCGATCGACTGGGGAAAAGCAATCTTCATTTGCGTGGGCACTCCACCGCTGCCCAACGGGGATGCGGACCTGTCCTCCATCGAAGGCGTCGCCCGGTTAATCGCGAAGCGTGCCGGGGGCTACCGATTGATCGTCGAGAAGAGTACAGTACCGGTACAAACGGGCGCCCAACTGCGCAAACACCTTGCAATTCATCGCACTCAGAACCTGGACTACGACGTCGCTTCGAACCCGGAATTTCTCCGCGAAGGTTCGGCGGTCGATGATTTTCTGCACCCCGACCGTATCGTAGTTGGCGTGGAGTCGGCGCGAGCCGCGCAGTTGATGCGTGAGATCTACGAGCCGATTATCTGTCAGAAGTTCGCGTGCCCTATCCACCAGGATTGCAAGACCGAGAACGCGAATGTGTTTCTGGTCACGGATACGAACTCCGCTGAACTGATCAAACACGCTTCGAACTCTTTTCTGGCGATGAAGATCTCGTTCATCAATATGGTTGCCGATCTGTGCGAAGTGGTCGGGGCCGATGTGAGCATGGTTTCGGAAGGCATGGGTCTCGATCCCCGCATTGGCAGCGCTTTTCTGAAACCCGGGATCGGCTTCGGCGGGTTCTGCTTTCCCAAAGACGTTCAAGCCTTCATTCGCATCGCCGAGAAGTCGGGATGCAATTTCTCACTTCTGAAGGAAGTGGAGCGGATCAATCAGCAGAGAATCGTGCATTTTGTGGAAAAGATACGGAGAGAGTTGTGGAGCATCCGAGGGAAGAAGATTGCGATTTGGGGACTGGCATTCAAGCCCAACACGGACGACGTCCGTTTTGCTCCCTCCATCCCGTTGATACGGAGTTTGGTGGAAGAGGGTGCCATCATCAGCGCCTACGATCCCGAGGCGTCTGAGAAGGCCGGGGAAGTCCTTCCCGCGATTACCTATTGCAAGGACCCCTATGCGGCCGCGCAGTCGGCGGACGCAATCCTGATCGTTACCGAATGGGATGAATTCCGGGCGATCAACTGGAAACGCCTGTCCGGCATCGTCGAGCGCCGGTTGATCATCGATGGCAGAAATATGTTCAACACGCCCGACGTAACCGTCCATGGGTTTCAATACATCAGTATTGGCCGGTTGCCGGGCACGCCCGAACCGCAGAACGCCGCAACAGTCATGGCCAGTCCTGAAATCATTCCCGTCGCCAACACAGATGGAAAGACCAATCTCCACGATGGCGAGTAGGGAACTAATCCCCTTGTCCGCGAAGACGACTCCGTAAATAGCTACTATCCAGCCAGCACGCACCCGTGAGCTTGCTCGGGGCTGCCGTTCTTTCTACTGGATCCAGATCCTGGTATTTCGTTGTGCTCCTCCTGAAAACCAAATGGATAAAGACATACAATCCGTAACTCTGAAGCTGCTCCACTATTGTGAGGCCAACGATTTCTCGGGCTATGAGCCTTATGACGTTCTCAACAGCAGGATCTTCACGGCTGTGCCATTTCTTGACTCGAAGCTTCCGCGCCTGGTGCTTACGCAGTTTCTGAAGCGCAGTCCGATCAATGTCCGGCGCCTGCTCCTCGTTCCCAAGACGCAGAATCCGAAAGCTCTCGGCCTTTTTCTTTCCGCGTTTGTGAATCTCTCACGGATCGGCGCAGCGACCGAGCAAGACTACGTCCAGCAGATGGTTGATCGGTTAGTGAAACTCAGGTCGAAAGACACGCCTTATTGGAGTTGGGGATATAACTTTCCGTGGCAGACACGAACCGTTCTGGTGCCGCGCTGGGCACCCAATCTGGTGTGCACGACCTTCGCAGCCAGCGGCCTGCTGGATGCCTTTGAGCAACGCCACGATGAGCAATATCTAGATATGGCCGTGAGCGCCGCCGAATACATCCTGCACGATCTCTACTGGACGTCGGGAAATTCGGTTTGCGGTTTCGGCTATCCGTTGCCGCAGGTCCACAACCAAGTTCACAATGCGAATCTGCTGGCGGCGGCTCTGTTTTGCCGAGTATACAAACATACTGGGGACGAGAAGTTTCTTTCTCCCGCTCTGGATGTGACCCGTTACAGCGTAGCTCGGCAACGCGCAGACGGCGGCTGGGACTATGGAGAAGGAGCCAACCAGAAATGGATTGACAACTTCCATACCGGGTTCAACCTGAGTGCCTTGCGCTCCATTGGCCGCACTTTGGCAACGTCTGAGTTTGAGGCGAGCGTGCGCCGTGGGTTCGAGTTTTACCGCTCTCATTTTTTCCGTGAAGACGGTGCGGTCGGCTATTACCACGACCGTTTTTATCCAATCGATACCCATTGTGTGGCGCAGAGCATTATTACATTGCTCGACCTAAAGGATCTGGATCCGGCGAACGTCCAATTAGCGCGGTCTGTATTTGAGTGGGCCAGGCAGAGAATGTGGGATGACAAAGAAGGATATTTCTATTACCGGATTCTCCGCCTCTGCACCATCAGAACTTCGTATATGAGGTGGACGCAAGCGTGGATGTTCTTGGCGCTTTCGACTCTCTTGGTGGAGTCGGCGTCCTCATCTTCGGAATCGTCGGTGGAACTTCTCGCGAGTCAGGTGCCGTCGTGCTGAAGCTTCCTGCCTACGTTCTCGTAACCCCAGCCCGCAACGAGGCACGATCCATCGAGTTGACCATACAGTCTGTGGCGGCACAGACGGTGCTTCCGCTCAAGTGGGTTATCGTCAGCGATGGTTCAACGGATGACACAGATGAAATCGTCAAGAAATACTCTGCCCAACACCAGTGGATCGAACTGATCCGCATGCCAGAACGCGAAGAGCGTCATTTTGCGGGCAAGGTCTATGCGTTCAATGCCGGCCAAGCGCAAGTTAAAGACTTGCCATACGAGGTCATCGCCAGTCTGGATGCGGACATCACGTTCGAACCAGACTACTTCTCTTTTCTCCTCGGAAAACTGGCTACAGACCCGAGCCTCGGATTGGTCGGAACGCCCTTTCAAGAGATGTCGAATGAGACCTATGACTACCGGTTTGTCAACATCGAGCACGTGTCGGGTGCCTGCCAGGTGTTCCGGCGGGAATGCTTCGAGGCGATTGGGGGATACGTTCCCGTCAAAGGTGGCGCGATCGACAATATCGCGGTAATCAGCGCCAGAATGAAAGGATGGAAAACGCGGACCTTCACCGACAAAGTGTGCTTGCACCATCGTGAAATGGGAACGGCGCAACGGAGTGCGTGGAAAGCCCGCTTCAAGTTCGGCGCGAAGGACTACGCCATCGGCAACCATCCGCTCTGGGAACTGTTTCGAACGGTTTATCAGATGACCAAGAAACCGTGGTTTCTCGGGGGCGTCGCACTGGGAGCGGGTTACGTATGGGCTTTTCTGCGGGGAGTGGAACGGCCGGTATCAGGTGAATTGATGCGGTTCCACAGACGGGAGCAAATGCAACGCCTCAAAAAATTCTTTATCGGGGGCAAGGCTCAGTCTTCGACCCACAATCCCGCAGTATCTTCCTGACTATGTGTGTCTCATCAGAGTCGGCGCTGGGGCGGGATCCGATGAAGAGTGACGCCGAGTTGAGCGTGCGAACGGCGGGCACGGGTGTTCTCATCGTCAACGCCGACGATTGGGGACGCGACGAAGAAAACACAGGACGAATTCTGGAGTGTGTTCGCTGCGGTGCGGTGTCCTCGGTAAGCGCCATGGTCTTCATGGAGGGGTCGGAGCGCGCCGCTGCGGTTGCGCAGGAATTTGGAATCGATGCCGGTCTGCATCTGAACTTGACCACGCCCTTCTCACTCCCCGGTTGTTCCGCGAAACTCGCGGAGCATCAGCAACGTCTTAGTAACTACTTGCGGCCGAGCCGCTTTGCCTCGGCCGTGTATCATCCCGGTCTGACCAGTTCGTTCGAGTACGTTGTGGCAGCTCAACTAGAGGAATTTCGACGACTCTACGGTGCTGATGCCGACCGGATCGATGGTCATCATCATATGCACCTCTGCGCCAACGTACTGCTGGGAAAATTACTGCCCGCGGGCACCATGGTTCGTCGGAACTTTACCTTTGCTGCCGGCGAGAAATCGGTTGGTAATCGACTGTATCGAAAATTCGTGGATCGGCAGTTAGCCAAAAGGCACCGGCTAACTGATTTCTTTTTTTCCCTCCCGCCGCTAGAGCCGAGGGAGCGGTTAGAACGAATCTTCTCCGCGGCGAGTGAGTCGGTCGTGGAACTGGAAACGCATCCGGTTAAACCTGCTGAGCACCAGTTTCTAGCTGGGGGAGAGATCTTTCGCTGGACAGAAGCCACGAGCATTCGATCCTTCCGATCCCTTCATTCCGCCAACTAAGGCGGTAAGCCGTTACCACGTGATGAACCGAGACCTCAAGCACATCAGCGTGTGCGTTTGTACCTACAAGCGGCCACACCTGCTTCTACGCCTGCTTAAGGAACTCGCGGCTCAGGACACGCAGGGTCAATTCACGTATTCCATCGTGGTTGCTGACAACGATCAACTGCGGTCGGCGGAATCGGTGGTATCGGATTTTGCGGCTGGGTCGAACATTTCCATCGAGTACTGCGTCGAAGCCCAGCAGAGCATTGCCATGGCACGGAATAAGGCGGTTGAAAATGCCGCTGGCGATTTCGTGGCATTCATTGATGACGACGAATTCCCGACAGCCGAGTGGTTACTGTCCTTGTACAAAACGTGTGAGGAATACAAAGTGGATGGCGTGCTGGGGCCGGTTAGACGCCACTTTGATGAGAAGCCGCCGCAGTGGATAGTGAAGAGCAAGTTCTATGAACGTCCCGAGTACCCGACAGGATTCGTTCTCAGTTGGCGTCAAGGGCGAAGTGGGAACTTGCTGGTGAAGAAGGAGATGTTCTCGGCCGAGTCGCAGCCGTTTAATCCCGAGTTTCGCACCGGGGAAGATCAGGACTTCCTACGAAGAATGATGGACCGCGGACGCATGTTTGTGTGGTGCAATGAGGCCATTGTCTACGAGGTTGTTCCTCCCATCCGCTGGAAACGAACCTTTCTGCTGAAAAGAGCCTTGCTTCGCGGAGCGATGGAACCGAAAGTCGCGACTTTTGGCATCCGCGACGTTGTGAAATCTGCTATCGCCGTTCCTCTATATGCTCTGGCGCTGCCATTTGCACTCTTGCTCGGCCATCATCGTTTCATGAGTCTGTTTGTCCGCCTTTGTGATCACTTAGGAAAGCTCCTTGCGCTCATGGGAATTCATCTGGTGCGCGAGGAATACGTAACTGACTAGCTCCCTCTCGGGCGCATCTTTCCAGTCGTCGCCGTTTTCGCGCGACAGCAACAGTTAATCCAATATGTTCAATCAAAAAGTCCGGTCCCTAGCTGCTGGGTACAGTTCCGAAATCGATGCCGCGGATGAGCAGACATGGGCTCAGCTTGTCCAGGGGTTCCAGGACGGCAACATCTATCAGACTTGGCCCTACGGTTCGGTGGTAGCCGGCCGGTGGAACACGAGCCAGTTGGTACTAAAGATGAACGGGGACGTCGTCGCCATCGCCCAGGCACGAATCAAGAAGTTGCCGGTTATCGGCTTGGGTATTGCTTACGTGCAATGGGGCCCACTATGGCGCCGGACAGGGTCGGAAGCGAATGTGGAGAATTTCCGGCAAGCGGTGCGTGCGCTGCGCAATGAATTCGTCTGCAGACGCGGCTTGACGCTCAGACTGTTTCCCATCGTTTTTGATGGGGGTAGGTTCGACTTCAGCGCGATTCTGGCAGAAGAGGGGTTCTCGTCGATCGGCGAGGGAACGCGCGGCAGAACGATTCTGATGGACTTGACGCCTACGCTCGCAGAACTGCGAGAAGCCATGTCTGCCCATTGGAGGCGAGAGTTGAAGGTTGCTGAGAAAAACAGTCTGGAATTCGTCGAAGGATCAAGCGAAGACTTATTCGAGACGTTTATCGGCATGTACAAGGAGATGGTATCGCGCAAGAAGTTTGTCGAGCCGAACGACATTCATCAGTTCAAACTGATTCAGCAGCAACTGCCGGAGCCGCTCAAGATGCGAGTGCTGTTATGCAAATCGAGTGCAGGCTTGTCGGCTGGCGCGATTTACAGTCTGGTTGGCAATAGTGCCATTTATCTGTTTGGCGCAACCAGCAATTCCGGAATGAAGAGCAGAGGTTCATATTTTCTGCAATGGAAGATCATCGAAGCCCTGAAGGAGCGGCACGTCGCCCTCTACAATTTGAACGGGATCAATCCCGACAAGAACCCGGGAACCTATAAATTTAAGAGTGATCTTGCTGGCAAGAATAGCCAGGATCTGTACTATGCCGGACGCTTTGATTCTCATCCGGGGCCGACTAACCGTCGGTGTATCGAATTGGGAGACCACCTGAGAGTGGTCTATGGGGCGCTTAAGGCACGTTCCAAAAAGCAATGGATTTCGAAGCCTGAGGTCGGGGCACCGAACAAGGAGCCTGGGGAGGGTGCCGTGCGAGCCAACCCTTCGGCCGCCCCGCAGGCAATCGCGCGCAAGGAAAGCATGGTTAGCCGTTAGCTTGGCTTAGGGCGGCCGTCCTCCACCGCGCATTGTGCGAGGTCAACGGTCGCGATTCGGCTGATAGAGCCGTTTCGCGAAACCCGTGCTCTTTCGTATCTGTGGGTAGTAACTGGATCAAGAATCTATGTCACCGACTAAAACTGAGATGTGCGCCAACCAAACGGTCTTGCCTGACAGGCAGGCTACCGGGGACCGCGTTGAAATTAGTGTTGCAGGGCGTGTCGAGGAAGTTCCGTTTATCGAGATCAACGGCCGGATGATCATCGTGGAGGGCCGATGGCTCAGGGTGGCTTCGGTTCATGACGAAGAATGGCAGGAGGGCGACGTGGTGCCGGATCCGGTCGAATTCATCGCCGGTCTGCGGAAGCACGAGGGATTCAGCGCGGATTTGTTTACTTTCAGCCAGAAACCTACAGACCGGACTCCGCGCTATGCTTATGCCTATGAATGGGAAAGCATAGCAGCGATTCCTGTTATCTCGTATTCGGATTGGTGGACGAATCGCGTCTCTACCGATTTGAGAAATGATGTCAGGAAAGCCGCGAAGCGCGGACTTGTGGTTCGCGCCGTCCCCTACTCCGACGACTTCGTGCGAGGCATCAAGGAGATTTATGACGAAACGCCGATTCGACAGGGGCGCTTGTTCTGGCACTATAAAAAAGATTTCGAAGAGGTAAAACGGGCCAATGCCACCTACCTGGAGCGAAGCGAGTTTGTCGGCGCATATGTAGGTGATGAACTCGTCGGTTTTCTGAAAATCGTCTATGTGGACCAGTTTGCCAAGTTGATGCAAATCATATCGAAGGATGCTCACCGCAACCGGAGACCGATGAATGCCCTGATCGCGAAGGCGGTGGAACTGATCGATGCTAAGGGCTGCTCACTCTTGACATACGGGAACTACCACTATGCCCAGGGCGCCGACAGCGTAACGGCGTTCAAATCCAGGAACGGGTTCGAAGAGATTCTAGTCCCCAAATATTATGTTCCACTTACCGCAAAGGGCAAGCTGGCGCTGCGTTTGCATCTTCATCATGGAATCAAGGCGCTAGTGCCGAATTCGGTGCGTCAGAACCTGAAGCGCGCCCGACTATCGCTTTACCAGCGCACTTGGCTGCGAACGCCTCGGACGCCCTCATAATTCTAGTGACTACATCGACAGGTTCACTATCCCGCTGCAGGAGCAATGATCTAAATCGGAGAACTTAGCTCTATCGCGAATTTGTCGCGGCACACGGTTAGGCTCAAGCCCGCTCAGTTGAAACTGCACTAATCCATTCATGCCAGGAATCGTTGGTCTGTTCACCAAAATGCCCCGCCCGTGGGCCGAAGCACAGTTGTTGCGCATGGTCGAGTCCATGCGCCATGAATCGTTCTACAAAACGGGGACCTGGATTGACGAATCGCTGGGAGCGTACGTTGGGTGGGTGGAGCGGGAAAATTCGTTCGCGGACGGAATGCCGTTGCGCAACGAGTCAGGAAACACCGTACTTGTATTTTCCGGAGAGGAATTTCCCGAGCCCGGAACCGCACGGCGTCTGAAAGAGCGCGGGCATACGTTCGACGAGGAGGGTTGCTCCTATCTAGTTCATCTCTGCGAGGAGGATTCCACCTTCCCATCAGAATTAAACGGCCAATTTCATGGCATCCTTGCCGACCGGATGCACGGAACGGTCACGCTCTTCAACGACCGTTACGGAATGCACCGGATCTATTACCACGAGGCAAAGGAGGTCTTCTATTTTGCTGCTGAGGCCAAGGCCATCCTCGAGGTTCGACCGGAGTTGCGGTCGCCGGATCCGAGGGGCTTGGGGGAGTTGGTTTCCTGCGGTTGTGTCCTAGAGGATCGCACGCTCTTTAAAGACGTTCACGTGTTGCCCTGCGCGGCGGCTTGGGTGTTTCGAGCGGGCGCGATTGAGCGAAAGCAGAGCTATTTTTCACCGCAGGAATGGGAGAACCAATCTCCCATGGAAGCGGAGTCTTACTACCAGGAGATTCGGAGAATTTTCGAGTGCAATCTGCCTCGGTATTTCGGCGGACGGGAGCGAATCGGACTGTCTTTGACCGGCGGGCTGGACACCCGCATGATTCTGGCTTGGCGCAAACCTGAGCCGGGTACACTGCCCTGTTATACATTTGGTGGCAGCTATCGCGATTGCCGCGACGTTCGCGTGGCCCGTCAGGTGGCCGAGGCATGTGGGCAGCCCTACGAGGTGATTCCGGTCGGGGATGAGTTCCTCACACGCTTTCAGAAATATGCGGAGCGCACGGTGTATCTTACCGATGGATGCGCTGACGTGAGCCGGGCAGCGGATCTCTATGTCAACGAACTGGCCCGCCACATTGCCCCCATCCGCATGACGGGTAATTATGGGGATCAGGTACTCCGCCACATGTGCGTGTTCCGGCCAGAAATGCCGACTTCAGGCTTGTTCCGCCCGGAATTTCTGTCTCAAGTTGCTGCCACGCAGGAGACCTATGCCCGGATTACGCAGGGGCATGCTCTCACTTTCGCCGCGTTCCGGCAGGCGCCTTGGCACCACTACGGTCTTCTCGCTCTGGAGTCGTCGCAGCTTTCGATGCGCACTCCGTATCTAGATAACGAACTTGTCCGAGCCCTTTTTCGTGCACCTGCGTCGACCCTTACGAACAATGATTTGCGGGTCCGCCTCATCGGGGATGGGAGCCCAATGCTTCGTAGCATCCGGACGGATCTTGGGTTTGCGGGGAACGGCAACAGACTGGCGGGAACCGTGAGCCGTCGTTTCCACCGTTTCACGATGCGCACGGAATATGCCTACGATTACGGCATGCCACAATGGGTGGCGGGAATCGATCATCTGTTTTCATTCCTTCGACTGGAGCGGATTTTTCTGGGTAGGCACAAATTCGCGCACTTTCGCGTCTGGTACCGGGACAATCTTGCCGACTACGTTCGACAAATCCTACTGGACCCCCGAACCCTAGGACGGCCGTATCTCGACGCGACGGCGGTCGAAGCTGTCGTGCACGGCCATCTCAAGGGAGTGAAGAACTACACCACTGAAATCCACACGTTGTTGACGCTGGAATTAGTGCACCGTTTGTTTCTTGATTCAAGATGAAGGCCATACCAGAACTGACCAGCTACGATAGATCGATTCCTGCCCCGGTGTCGGAGGGCGGGGTGCCAGCCGGCCGAGATCTGGGTCGGGCTATGTCTTCCGAAATCTACGCAGATAAGCCGGTTACAAAAGTAGGTAGCCAGCCGATTGGGCGTATTTCAGCTCTGGACTTTACCAAGGGAACGCTTGTCCTAGTGATGGTGCTGTATCATTGGCTTAACTACTTTGTTGGCCCCCAAGGTTCTTTTTATAGGTATTTAAGCTTCCTGCCTCCGTCGTTCATCTGTATTACTGGGTTCCTGATATCTCACGTATATCTTTCCAAGTATCGGGTCACGGATGCCAGGCTTCCACGGCGACTGGCCGTGAGAGGCTTGAAGATATTGTGGATATTTGTTGTATTGAACATGTTGATCGGGTTGGTTCTCCCCCGACTTGACCGGGGAAAAACGTTGTTCGAGGTTCTCTCTCCTGCCTCGCTATGGTCCATATACGTTAGTGGGTATATGAAAGGCGGAAGAGTTGTGGCATTTTATGTTCTGGTGCCAATTAGCTACGTGCTTATTCTGTCGGCATGTTTGCTGGTCGCTAGCAGGTACTACAAACACGCTTTCCACGCTGCGACACTGTTGGCCCTCTTTGGAGTCCTGGTTTTGAGCCTGCTGGGTGAAAAGAGCCCGTGTCTCGAGCTTCTCTCGATCGGACTGCTGGGGATAAGCATTGGATACATCCCCATCGAGAGAATTAACAAATTTCTAAGACGGCCCTATGTGGTTGTACTAGCCTATCTGCTTTATGTGGCCGCCATCACGATCTGGAACGTACTGTATCCATTGCAGGTGACGGGAGTACTGCTGACCCTGATGCTGATTTATCTTGCGGGTACCGCAAGCGGCGACACGGGCCGGGTTCCGCGTGCGCTCATTCTGCTGGGAAAGTACTCTCTGTTCGGGTACATCGCGCAAATCGCAATTCTGCAATTGCTGCGCCGGTCTTTTGGCGTGAACTTGGCTTGGTGGACTTTGGCTCTATCGTTTCTTGTCGCCGCAACTCTTACGGTCATTTCAGTCGAAACGGTTGACCGGGCGCGAGTCAGGGTCCCGACCGTAAATCGTGTTTACAGTCTAATCTTCTCGTAGTCAGCAGGCATCCGGCGGATCTTTAGAGGTTCTTGAGGATCCAACCAATCGAACCCGAGGAAAAATCGTGAGACAGATTGCAGCCCTGGTTTTTGCGGTCGGAATCACAGGGCTATTCCTGCTGGAACGAGATCCCAAGAACAGGACTTCTAAAGCGCTCTTACTGCCGCTCGCCTGGTTGCTGATTGCGGGGTCGAGAAACGCGGGCGAGTGGCTACAAATGGGGGCGCCTTCCGACGCTGGTGATGCGTATCTTGACGGCAACCCTCTGGACCGAAATCTTCTGTCCGTATTCATCGCGATCGGTGTAGTCATTCTGATCCGAAGAGGTAAGACGGTCGGAAGGTTGCTTCGCGCGAATGCTCCACTCCTTCTGTACTTTGCCTATTGTGCGGTGAGCCTGCTGTGGTCGGACTTCCCGTTCGTCGGCTTCAAGCGTTGGATACGGGCGCTGGGCGACGTGGTGATGGTTCTGATCGTGCTGACCGATCGTGATTGGTTACTTGCCCGGAAGCGGGTCTATGCCTGGGCGGCCTTTCTGCTCCTCCCGATCTCCGTTTTTCTTATCCGGTACTATGCCGAACTGGGCAGAACATACAGCAGCATTGACGGGCAGGTTTATTGGACGGGTGTCACCACCAACAAAAACGAGCTCGGGATGGTGTGCATGATTTTCGGGCTCGCCAGTCTGTCGCGGGTGCTCGATATCTACCGGGGGCGGGAAGGCGCTCGCAAAAGTAGACGAATGATTGCCCACTTCGTCGTGGTGCTCACCGCGATATGGCTTATTCACATTGCCAATTCGGCTACGTCTTTGGCGTGCTTTGTTATCGGGGGCAGTCTGTTGGTGTTGACGAGTTGGCGGCCGGTGATGCGACGACCCGCCTTGGTGCACTTGTTGGTGGCGGCGTTGCTTGGAGTTGCGGTTTCCGCCTTATTCCTTGGGTTGGGCACGGGGCTGGTGCAGGGGTTGGGAAGAAACTCGACGCTCACCGGCCGGACGGAGATGTGGAGTCACGCACTGAAGCTAGTCGATAATCCGATCATCGGGGCTGGCTACGAGAGCTTCTGGGTTGGAACGCGGCTGGAAAAGATGCGCCCGGTTGCTCCCGGCGTGAATCAGGCGCATAACGGTTATCTCGAGGTGTACTTGAACCTCGGTTGGATAGGGGTGACTCTGCTGGGGTTTGTCCTCGTGACAGGCTACCGGAATGTCATCGCGGCTTTCAGAAGAGACCCAGACTCGGCGAGACTCAGATTGGCATATTTTGTGGTCGCGTTGTCCTACAACTTTACGGAGGGAGCGTTCAAGTTCAGGAATCCGGTTTGGATTTCATTCCTGATCGCGATCATGGCAGTCCCGATGATCTCCTCCCGGCGGCTGCAAGGCAGGAAAGTTGCGGCCACCGATCACAATCAGATTGATGTGCCATCCGGCGAGGCACTGGTCTGCGAGGAGCGCATTTGAAGCCATTTGATGCCGGCGGGCTCTTCCAGCAAGCGGTTCCCAACCAAGGCGCGGGTATACGTCGGCTGGCGGTTCGAGGCGTGGCAGCCACGCTGCTATCGGGGGGCATGGGACTGGGCATCCAGATCGTTGCCGCCGCAGTCTTGGCTCGGCTTCTCACCCCCAAGGATTTCGGGTTGGTCACGATGGTGACAACCTTCAGTC
>Ga0265314_10004586_pt1 | contig 12754 bp, 12 predicted proteins | sample 4126metaG_FD_203106 | JGI IMG/M metagenome (GOLD analysis project Ga0265314, IMG submission 203106) | Rhizosphere microbial communities from Carex aquatilis grown in University of Washington, Seatle, WA, United States - 4-1-26 metaG | ecosystem: Host-associated > Plants > Roots > Rhizosphere >... | reverse complement strand
TCGGGTAGGTCTTCTTGATGCTGACGAACACGAGGTTGTGGAACACGCCCTCCGCCGGCAGCGCGATGTCCACGATCTCGGGGAAATTCATCTTGAAGATCGGCAGGAACAATTTCACGCTCGCGCCGCCGATGTAAAAATCTTCCATCGGCGGAATGCCGACAATCGTCGCCGGATACACCGCTTCCTTGCGATGCGTGATGGCGGTGATGTGAAACACCGGATACGGCTCGGGCAACGTGTAATAGCCGGTGTGATCGCCGAACGGCCCTTCGTCGCGCAAAGGTTCAGTGGGGTCAATGTAACCTTCGATGACGAAGTCGGCGTTGGCGGGAACTTCCAGATCGTTCGTCTCGCACTTGATCAGATCGACGGATTTTTTGCGGAGATAACCGGCGAGGAGGAATTCATCCAGTCCGTCCGGCAGCGGCGCGGTGGCGGCGAAAGGAAACATCGGGTCGCCGCCGATGAAAATGGCGACGGGCATCCGCTCGCCTTTTTCGTAATAACGACGGCCATGGCGCGCGGCGACTTTCTGCAACTGCCAGTGCATGCCGGTGGTTTTGTCGTCGTAAATCTGGATGCGATACATGCCGACGTTGCGTTCGCCGGTGTCGGGGTCGCGCGTCACCACACATGGAAGCGTAATAAATCTCCCTCCATCTAATGGCCAACACTTCATGATCGGAAGATTTAGGAGTGTCGGTGACGCAATTTCCGATTTCCGATTTCCGATTTCCGATTTGATGTCCGGCGCATTTGGCCACGGCTCAGTGCGAGATGCGGGCGCATCAAATTTGTGGACGACTTCCTTACACGCGCCGGTCTTGACGATTTTCGGCTTCGCGTGGCGCAAATCCAGCGCGAGGCCGAGCAGCTTGATGGCTTCCTTGAAACCTGTCGGTGGCTTGGCTTTCATCAGCGCGCCGAGTTCGTTCGCGACTTCGTCCACGGACTTCGCGCCCATGCTCATGGCCATGCGCTTGTGCGAACCCATCGTGTTGATGGCGACGGGGAATGGCGAGACGACGCCGTTCACGGTGGGCTTCTCGAACAGCAGCGCCTTGCCGCCGCCGGGCGATTTCATTTCGCGGTCGGCGATCTCGGTGATTTCGAGTTCGGTGGCGACGGGCTGGGAAATGCGCTTGAGTTCACCCGCCTTGTCGAGGGCGTTGACGAAATCGCGGAAGGAATCAAAAGCCATACGCCCGCGAAGCTGACATAAAACCGTGCGGCTGGCAATTGCGGGAAAACAAAACAGCCGCAACCCGCAGGCTGCGGCTGCGCGCTGAAAGGATAGTTATTTCGGCAGCAAATCCGTGACGAGCGACTTTTCTTCCTTCAATTCATTTTCTGTTGCGGTGATTTTCGCCTTGCTAAAGTCGTTGAGCGGCACGCCCTGGACGATTTCAAAATCCCGGCCGTTGCTGCGGATCGGATAGCTGAAGACCAGACCTTTTTCGATGCCGTAGCTGCCGTCGGAGTGAACCGCGACGCTGAACCAGTCGCCGGCGGGCGTCGGGTGGGTGAGTTTGTAAACGGTGTTGCAGGCGGCGTTGGCGGCGCTGGCGGCGCTGCTCAAGCCGCGCGCCTTGATGATGGCCGCGCCGCGCTGCTGGACGGTGGTGATGAACTCGCCCTGGAGCCAGGCCTCGTCCTTGATCACGGACGGGACCATCTGGCCGGAAATTTTCGTGTTGTAGAAATCGGGATACATCGTGGCGCTGTGATTGCCCCAGATGGCGAGGTTCGTGACGGCGGTGACATCCACGCCGGCCTTTTTGGCAAGCTGCGACTTGGCCCGGTTCTCGTCGAGCGCGGTCATCGCGAAGAATCGGTTTCTCGGCACGCCGGGCGCGTTGTTCGCGGCGATGAGCGAATTCGTGTTGCACGGATTGCCGACGACAAGCACGCGAATGTCGCTGGCGGCATTTTTGGCTATGGCATTTCCCTGGCCGGTGAAAATTTTACCGTTGATGCCGAGGAGGTCTTTGCGCTCCATGCCCTGCTTGCGCGGCACGGCGCCGACGAGCAGCGCCCAGTTCACACCCTTGAAACCTTCGTCGAGATTTGACGTGGGCACGAGGCCTTTCAGCAGCGGGAAGGCGCAGTCATCCAGTTCCATGCAAACGCCGTTCAGCGCGTTCATGGCTTTTTCATCCGGCACTTCGATGAGGTGGAGGATGACTGGCTGGTCCGAGCCGAATGCCGCGCCGGAGGCGATGCGGAACAGGAGTGAATAGCCAATCTGGCCGGCAGCGCCGGTGATGGCCACGCGAACAGGTGTTTTGCTCATAATTAATATGGAGCGGGATTATAGTCGTTGCGGGCGATGATGTGCAAGCGCGGAAGGTCGGTTCGTCCTCGCGCGAACCGTTTCCCGTGTTCGCCCGTGTTCGCAGCTTGCTTTTGACAGTGCTTTGACGTAGCATGGATAAAACATTTAATTCAATGTCATGATTGCCTTGCAAGACATCCGGTCGCTGACGGATTTTCAGCGCAACACCAAGGCGCATTTGCGGCGGCTCAAGAGCAGCGGGCGTCCCGTCGTGTTGACGGTCAACGGCCGGGCGGAGTTGATTGTGCAGGACGCCGCCGCGTTTGAAGACACGCTCGACGCGATTCGCGGCATCCAGCGCGGGTTGGATGAAATGAAAAAGGGCATAGGCGAGCCTGCAAAAGTCGTTTTGGGTCGCATCCGCGCGAAATATAAAATTCCGCGCTCGCCCAAATGAAACGTCATCGGGTCGTCGTCCTGCCTGCGGCGGAGCGCGACATCGGTGGGGCTTACGAATGGATTGCCGACGCCGACACAGATGCGGCAATCAAATGGTATAATCATTTATTGGCGGTTATTTTCTCGCTGGATATTTTTCCCGAACGCGCCCCGCTTGCGCCGGAGAGCAAATCTTTCAACCGCCAAATCCGTGAAATTTTCCACGGTCGCCGCCGGCACAAATGCCGGATCCTCTTCACCGTGAGCGATGGCGAGGTTCGCGTTTTGCGCGTCCGCCAGGCGCGCGCCTGACGCTGGGCGAAACCATTTCCGAAGAATAAATTTATGAATGACCTGACTCAATCCCGCTGGCTGCCCGTCGTGCTGCTGACCTGCTCGAACGTTTTCATGACGTTCGCGTGGTATGGCCATTTGAAATTCAAGAGCAAGCCGCTGATGCTCGTCATCCTCGCGAGCTGGGGCATCGCGTTTTTTGAATACCTGCTGCAAGTGCCGGCCAACCGCTGGGGCAACTCGGTCTATTCCGCGTCGCAGCTCAAAATCATCCAGGAGGTCATCACGCTGTCGGTGTTCGTGGTCTTCGCCATTTTTTATCTGGGCGAAAAAATCCGGTGGAATTACGTCGCGGCATTCGTGTGCATCCTGGCGGCGGTGGGATTCGCGTTTTTGCCGAAGGATTAGGATTAACCGCCAAGTCGCCAAGAACGCCAAGCAGGGAATCAGGAGAATCTTCATGTTTTCCAATTAAAACTTGGCGTGCTTGGCGTCTTGGCGGTGAAATCCCGCTTGGCAGCGGCGACTGGTTCTGTTTAATTGACTGCGCCGAATGAGAAAATTGTCCCCCATCGCCGCGCTGATTTTTGCCGCGATTCTCCCGCTTTCCGCCCTGGCGCAGGAGCAGCCGACGTGGGAGGCGTGGTCGCTCAATGAAATCATTCCCGGCGCGCCCACCAACAGCAGCGTGTATTCGGTGGGGAACACGTATATCGGCACCAACGGCATTTGCGTGAGATATTCCACCCTGAATTCCGGCGGGACGGTGCTGATGGCGGATAGCGCGTCTGTGAACCAGGACACGGGCGATGCGGTGGCCGACGGCCACGTGCGGATTGAAATGGGCGGCCAAATCTGGCTGGGCGAGCACATCAACTACAATTTCAAGACGCACCAGATGCGAAGCGAACAATTCCGCACGGGCAAGCCGCCGGTGTTCGCCGCCGGGGAAAATCTGCAGGGCGACATCAGCAACAAGCTCTACACCGCGCAGCACGTTTTTGTGACGCCGGACGACGTGAGCGACCCGGCCATCCGCATCCGGGCGAGCCGTGTGCGGATGGTTCCCGGCCAATACATCGAGGCGTGGAACGCCGTGGTGTTCATGGACGGCGTGCCGGCATTTTATTATCCGTATTACAAGCGCAATCTGGGCGCGCACGCCAACAACCTGGATTTTCTGCCCGGCTACCGCAGCGCTTACGGGCCGTATTTGCTGACGACCTACACCTGGTGGCTGAACGACGCGGTGGACGGCGCGTTGCACGCGGATTACCGCCAGCAGCGCGGCCCCGGCGTCGGGCCGGATTTGAACTTGCACCTCGGCCGCTGGGGCGACGGCCAGATCAAGTATTACTACCTGCACGATCAGGACTCCAACAAGAGCCTGGATACAAACGGCTTTCCGAACCTGTCCGGCCCCATCCCCCAAAACCGGCAGCGCGTTGAATTCAGTTGGCAGGCGACGCCGGCCACGAACCTGAACGTCAAGGCGCTGGTGAATTACCAGACCGACCCGCTGCTGCTCCACGACTTTTTCGAGGGCGAATACACGGCGAATCCACAGCCAAACACATTCGTCGAGGTCAACAAATACTCGCACAACTGGAGCCTCGACGCGCTGACGACGCCGCGCGTGAACAATTTCTTCGACCAGGTCGAGCGGCTGCCGGACGTGAAGCTCACCGGCTGGCGGCAGCAGGTGCTCGACACGCCGGTCTATTACGAGAGCGAAAGCTCCGCCGGCTATTACCGCCGGATGCTGGCCGCGACCAACAACGCGCTTTTTGCCACCACGAACGGCCCCAACCTCGATTATTCCGCCGCGCGCGCCGACACGTTCCAGCAATTGCTTTTGCCCTGGACATTTTTCGGCTGGCTGAACGTCACGCCGCGCGCCGGCGGGCGGTTCACATATTACGGCGAGGCAGCCGGGCCGGGCGCCACGACCCGGGAAACCTACCGCAAAATTTTCAACACCGGCATGGATGTCTCCTTCAAATCCTCGCGGCTATGGACCGGCGCGACGAATTCACTTTTGGACTTGGACGGCCTGCGCCACATCGTCGAGCCATCGGCAAGTTATGCGTTCGTGCCGCGGCCAAGCACATTGCCGCCGCAATTGCCGCAATTTGATTTCATGCTGCCCAGCCCGCTGCTGCTGCCCATCCAATTGCCCGATTACAACAACATTGATTCGATTGACAGCGAGAACGTCATCCGCTTTGGCCTGCGCAACACGCTCCAGACCATGCGCGCCGGCGAACTGCAAAATCTGCTCGACTGGAACGTCATGCTCGACTGGCGGCTGGCCCCGAAACCCGGCCAGAACACGTTCAACGATTTGTATTCCGACCTCACGTTCCGTCCGCGCTCGTGGCTCACGCTGGAATCGCAGACGCGCTACGACATCAACGACGGCTTTTTGAACTTCACCTATCACCAGCTCACAATCGCGCCGAACGAATGGTGGAGCTGGGGCCTCGGCCACGTGTATTCGCGCGCCGGGTTCCTGGACAGCGGCGATAATCTTATCAGCAGCACGATGTTTCTCCGGGTCAACGACAACTGGGGGCTCCGCTCCACGCACGATTTCAACGCCATGAACGGGCGGTTGCAGGACCAATTCTACACCATTTACCGCGACCTGCGGAGCTGGACCGGCGCGCTGACATTTCGCGTGACGGACAACGGCACCGGGCGGGAGGATTACACCATCGCGTTCAGCTTCTCCATCAAGGCCCATCCGCGCCACTCGCTCGGCGGCGACACCGTCGAGCCGTATCATCTCGTCGGGGAATAAATCCTTCGCGTCCTCATCGTCGTGTCTTTGGAAGTCACACCTGAACCTTCAACCGTGTCTTTAATTATGTTTGGAGGCGGAGTTTTGATTTATATCCGCAATCGCAAGCGGCTTAACATTTAAGCTGGCCTTGCCCCGATTTAGTTGGCTACTCGACGGACGCCGGCAGCGTCAGCGTGAAGATGGAGCCTCTGGCAATATCGCTCCGCGCTTCAATCGCCCCGTGATGCTCCAGCGCGATGCGCTTGGAAATGGCCAGCCCCAGGCCCGTGCCGTGTTTCTTTGTCGTAAAAAACGGCTCGAACAGACGCACCAGATTTTCCCGCGCCACGCCCACGCCGGTGTCTTGGATGTGAACTCTCAGAAGCCGTTGCCCGCCACACTCGGCAATTTCCGTGTCCACCGTGAGCACGCCGTTCGTGCCCATCGCCTCGATTGCGTTGAGCAGCAGGTTCATGAACACCTGCTGCAACTGCGCATCGTTGCCGCGCGCAGTGTCCGGCGCGGCTTGGTAGTTCCGCCGCACCGAAATCATCTTCGCACCAATCTGGTGCTGCAACAGCCGCAGCGACTGGTCGAGCAATTCATGCATCTGCACGTCGGTGAACGTCGCCGTCTTCGGCGCGGCCAGCCGCAGCATCTGCGTCACGATGGTGTTGATGCGCTGCAATTCGCGCCCGACCACCTCGGTCAGCTCGGCTTCCTGATTCTTCTGCGCCAGCAAATCCACGAATGTCTTGATGGCCACCATGCCGTTCTTGATTTCATGCGCCATGCTGGCCGAGAGCGTGCCGAGGCCGGCCAGGCGGTCCAGCCGCCGCATGTTCTGATCGGAAACCTGCGCGGGGGAGGGACTGTTCAACACGACAATCACCTGCGTTGACGCACCGGATTTCAGCGGAAGGATGCTGGCGCGCAACAATGTCGTGCCGCCTTCCGGAATCGGGGATTCGATTTCCCGGCCTGCGACGGTTTTGCCGCTATTGGCAGCGGCGAGAATCAATTTTGGCAGCGGCGCGGGCAGAGAATTGGCTGGGGCGTTCTCCAGTTGCGCTCGCTTCATATGCAATTGCGTGGCGGCTGCTGCGGTGCAGGCGACAATGCGTCCGCGCGCCCCGACGACAATGATGCCGCAGGCCTTTTGTTCCTGAAACAATCCCTCCGGACTATCGGATTGAAGTCCATCGGGTTTTTTATTTGAGTCACCGGGTGACATAATCAAAAACACAAACTGCCTGACGCCCGCTAGACCTCTCTTTGGGTCCAATTAACAACCGGATGTTGGTCAACATCATACATATTTTACGCCGCGCAAGCAATAATTGGTTGAATCAGACGGCGATAGCTTTCGTCCCGCCACACGAATCCTCGAACAACCTCCATGGCGCGCGGGCTTTTTGCGGCTGGCATTTGCCTGCCAAGCGATTATGCTATCCCTGCCGAATGAAACGCATTTTTGATAGCATCGAATCCGTCATCACCGACATCCGCAAAGGCAAAATGGTTATCGTTGTGGATGACGCCGACCGCGAGAACGAGGGTGATTTGATCATGGCCGGGCAGTTCGTCACGCCCGCCGCCGTCAACTTCATGGCCAAATTCGGACGCGGGTTGATTTGTGTGCCGACCACGGGCGAACGGCTCGAACAGCTCGGCGTCGCGCGCATGGTCGAGGAAAACCGCGAGAGTTTCCGCACGGATTTTCAGGTGAGCGTGGACGCCGCGCATGGCATCACTACCGGCATCAGCGCCGCCGACCGGGCGAAAACCATACACGTCATGGCGTCGCCGACGGCGGTGCCGGAGGACTTGATCCAGCCCGGTCACATTTTTCCGCTGCGCGCCCGGCCCGGCGGCGTGCTGCAACGCGCCGGCCACACCGAGGCCGCGGTGGATTTGGCGCGGCTCGCGGACTGCCGCTCCATCGGTGTCATCTGCGAAATCATGAACGACGACGGGACGATGGCGCGGCTGCCGCAATTGCTGAAATTCGCCAGGAAACACCGGCTGAAAATCTGCACGGTCGCCGACCTCATCCAGCACCGGCAGACGCGGGAAAAACTGGTCGAGCGGGTCGAAGCCGTCAAGTTGCCGACCGATTACGGCGATTTTGAATTGCATTTGTATCGTTCAAAAATTGACGGCCAGCATCACCTCGCGCTGGTTCATGGCAAGGTGGCCGGGCGGCAAAAAGTTCTGGTGCGCGTCCACAGCGAATGCCTGACCGGCGACGTGTTCGGCTCGCGCCGCTGCGATTGCGGCTCGCAACTGCATCAGGCCATGCGGCAGATTTCCGCCGCCGGGCGCGGCGTGATTGTCTATATGCGACAGGAGGGACGGGGCATCGGCCTCGCGCCGAAAATCCAGGCCTACAAATTGCAGGAACAAGGTTACGACACCGTGGAGGCGAACGAGAAACTGGGCTTCGACATGGATTTGCGTGAATACGGCATCGGCGCGCAGATTCTCGCGGATCTCGGCCTGAAAACCATCCGGCTGCTGACGAACAATCCGAAAAAAGTCGTCGGCCTGGAGGGCTACGGATTGAAAATTACCGAGCAACTGCCAATCCGGGTGAAGCCGAATCCGCACAACGAACGGTATTTGAAGGTGAAGCGGGAGAAGATGGGGCACCTCCTGTAATTTGCGATTTGAGATTGAAGATTTGCGACCAGCCCGCGCCCGTTGCCGGGCGGAGGAGTTCGTTTGCAAATAATCCCCCGCAGCCCCTTCCGCCGCGGCGATTTATCCACAGGCTCGCAGTCTAACTTCTACTGAAAATCATAAGAATTAGTTGTGATTTGACAAAATATGTCATTGATATGACAATAAATGTATGGCGCATTTTCAAATAACGGATGATGATGCGGCATGGATGGGAAGACAACAACACGTTCAATGCTTATGAAGACAAGGAAGCTCCTTTTGTGCGGCGCTGCGGCGCTGGTCGTCGCGTGCCTGCCCGGCTCCGGCTTGACGCCGGTTCACGCCCAGGCGACAAACCAACCCCCGGCGCAGACTTCAGCCAAGAAAGCCGACACGAAGCCGGCACCGGCCAAAAAGCTCACGGGGTCGGATTTATACCAGATCAATTGCAACCGCTGCCATCCCGAGCGCTATGCCACCGAATGGACGCCCGCGCAGTGGAAGACGCTCATGACCCACATGCGTGTCCGCGCCAACATTCCCGCGGCACAGGCGAAAGCGATCTTGAAATATCTGCAGGAAGATGCCGGCAACTGACCAAATGGAATTACCCATGAAAATACATTCTCTCATTTTGGGCGCGGCAACGGCGGGGTGTGCGGCAGGACTGGCCTTTGTTCCCCGCGCTGCGGCGGCGATCAGTGATGAAGATTTCAATGCTTTGAAAAGCATGGTCCAGCAATTGAACGACAGCGTTCAGAGCCTGAAGCAGGAGCACAATCAGGACCAGCAGACGATCCAGCAATTGCGCGAGCAGCTGGACCAGACGCAGACGCTGGCCACCAACGCCGTCCAGACGGCACAAGCGGCGCAAGTGCAGGCGACCAAGCCGATTGCCGGCGGGCCGCTCGCCACGCACAATCTCACGATGGCGGGCGACGCGGAGGTGCAGTTCGGCAAGACGCGGGGCGAGCACAGCGGTTTCGCGCTGGCCGATTTCGCGCCGATTTTCCTCTACCGGACGAGCGACAATATTTTGTTCGAGGCGGGTTTTGACACCATGTTGCAGAACGCCGGCGGTCCTCCGGGCACCGGCGGCGGCGCGAACACCTCGTTCAGCTTGAGTTTTGCCCAGTTGGATTATCTCTACAACGATTGCGTGACCATTGTGGCCGGCGACATGCTGCTGCCGCTCGGCACTTACAACGAGCGGGGCGCGGGCTGGCTCAACAAAATCCCAAACGGCCCGATGGCGGATGGCAACATCCTGCCGAGCACCGGCATTGGTGTCCAATTCCGCGGCGCGGTGCCGGTGGGCAACAGTGGCAAAACGCTGACTTACGCCGTTTATGGTGCGAACGGGCCGGGATCGGTTGATGGAACCGGACACGCACTGCAAAGTTCCGGCGCTCCGAACATTGACCTCGGCAGCAACGTCGGCGTCCTGGGCGACGGCACGCAGCAAAATCTTCACAGCAACCCCAGCGGCGGCGGCCGCATCGGATTGTTTCATCCGTGGAAACCGCATTACGATCTGGAGCTGGGCATCTCGGGCCAGACCGGTGAATGGGACGACGCCGGAAATCATCTCTGGTCGGCGGCGGTTCTCGACGCGGCGCTTCACCTCGGCCCCAACGTCGAAATCAAGGGCGAGTATGTCAACACCTGGTATGGAACCGATGACGCCGGCACGATCCATCCGCGCGGCGAGTGGGTGCAGGCGGCCTACAAGCTGGCCGGCTTGAACCTCGACGCTCCGGTCGTCAACAACGTCGAGTTGGTTGCCCGCTACGACCACTTGAACGACGGCTTGGGCACCAAAACCGACCGCTACACGGCGGGATTCATTTATTACTTCACCAACACCCTGTTGCTTGAAGGCGATTACGAATGGCTGCAAAGCCACGGCCTGGCGGCGATGCCGGCCAGCGATTTCGTGCTTCAACTTTCCTACGGATTTTAACCAAAACCAAAACTACATCCACCCATGAAAACAAAAATTGCACTATTCCTGCCCGCCGCAGCCGCGCTCGCGCTCTTTGCCGCGGGAATCACCCGCGCCGCCGATGACCCGCCCATTGACGCGGAAACCAAGGCGCGCATTGACAAATTCGAACAAGGCCCGGCCACGGTGGATGTCTCCAAATATCCGCAGGGCATCCAGGACAACTACGACACTTTCAGCCAGAAATGCACGCAGTGCCACAAGTTGAGCCGGCCCATCAACAGCGATTACGCCTCGCCCGACGAATGGTCGCGCTATGTGAAGCGGATGATGCACAAGCCCGGCTCCGGCATTGACGCCACCGACGGGAAGAAAATCTACGAGTTTCTCGTCTATGATTCCAGCGTCCGCAAAAAGGCGATGCTTGACGACAAGCTGTCCAAGTTGAGCGCCACCGACAAGGCCGCCGAGGACGCCAAGGTCAAGGAAGTCCACGACAAATACGACAACAAATAGTTCGTCTTTTTGGCAATAATATGCCATCATTCGCAGCACAAGTTGTGTTGATACATGAATGACGAGTTGAACGGTTGCCACAAATCCGATTCCGAGCCGGCGGCTTCGCATGCGCCCGTGCCGGTTTGGATATTTGCCCTGATGCTCGTGCTGCTGTTTCTCGGCGCGGTGTATTTTGATTATCACAGCGGCTGGTTCGACAAACAGGTCTATGCGCCTTATCCCAGCGCCAATGAACTGGCGCTTTACCAGCCCAAGTCCGGGGCCGCCGCGATGGCCGCGCATGGCAAGGCTGTTTATGAAACCGTCTGCGGCATCTGCCACGGCGCCGATGGCCTCGGCAAACCCGGCCAGGCGCCGCCGCTCGCCGGTTCCGAGTGGGTCGCCAGGGATGTGCTGTCCCTCGCCCGCGTTCCCCTGTCCGGGCTGAACGGAACAATCCAGGTGAAAGGCCAGCAGTGGAATCTTTCAATGGCGCCGATGGGTGCCGGCTTGTCCGATGCCGATCTCGCCGCCGTGTTGAGCTACATCCGCACTTCCTGGGGCAATAATTATGGAGCCGTTTCCGCCGATGAATTGAAGGCGACGCGCGCGGCCATCAGCGGCAATGTCCCGTCGGCGGCGGAGCTGGCCAAAATGACGCCGGTGGAGCGCGGCCACGCCGTTTTCCAAAAATACGGCTGCTTCCAATGCCACGGCGAGAACGCGAAGGGCGGCGTCGGCAATCCAAACGCCAAGACGGCGGAGCTGGTTCCCAGCCTGATTTACGTGGCCGACGGCTACACCAAGGCCGAACTAGTTGCCTTCATCAGCCGGGGTGAACGCAATATTCCCAAGATGAATCCAGCCGGGCCAGAGCCTCCGCGCTTCATGCCGCACTGGGGCGGTTTGATCGCCACCAACGAACTTAGCGACCTGGCCGATTTTCTTTTCAGCTTGAAGCCCAAAGGCGAAGACGTCGGGTTTTAATCCACCGCCTGCCGCGTGAATCGCCGAAATTCTTCGTGTTCATCGGCTCCGTTCGTGGTTAAATTCCAACCATGCTTCGCAAAATCCAGCAGAAGAAAATCCAGCCGGGCGGCGGCTCGTTCGCCATCGTCGCGTCGCGCTATAATTCGGAATACGTGGACGCCATGCTGCACGCGGCGCGGGAGACGTTGCTGGCGGCGGGCGCGCACGTCCGCATCGTGCGCGTGCCGGGCGCATTTGAGATTCCGGCAGTGGCGGCAAGGCTGGCGCAGCCGAGGCGTTACGCGGCGGTCATCTGCCTCGGCGTGATTTTTCAGGGCGAGACGGCCCATGCGAAACACATCGGCTGGGGCGTCACGCATGCGCTGGCGCAAATCCAGGTTCTCCAGAAAATCCCCGTCATCCACGGCGTTTTCATTTTTGAAAAGGTGAAGCACGCGCGCGTCCGCTGCCTCGGCAAAAAGCACAATCGCGGCACGGAGGCGGCGCAGACGGCGCTGGAAATGGCGCGAGTCATGAAACAAGTGGCGGGGACTCGTTAAAATTCAACTTCAACCGTAAGTTCAAACTTAAATGCAATGAAAAAACTGTTGTCAAAAAATGGCCGGCGCTGGCGAGTTGGACTTTTCATGGCCGCTGCTTTTGCCGCCATGCCGCCGGCAAATGCCGGGGATGTGTCCTTGAACTTGTTGGATGGAAAAGCTCCGGCGCTTGATTCCGGTGTCAGCTTTGGCGTGCCCTGGCCGCAGGGCGCGGTCGGGCGCGACGCGGCTTTCAGCCTGGGCGTGCAGGGCACGAACCTGCCGGTGCAATCATGGCCGCTGGCTTACTGGCCGGATGGCTCGCTCAAATGGAGCGGCTTTGC
>Ga0265314_10004585_pt1 | contig 12758 bp, 11 predicted proteins | sample 4126metaG_FD_203106 | JGI IMG/M metagenome (GOLD analysis project Ga0265314, IMG submission 203106) | Rhizosphere microbial communities from Carex aquatilis grown in University of Washington, Seatle, WA, United States - 4-1-26 metaG | ecosystem: Host-associated > Plants > Roots > Rhizosphere >... | reverse complement strand
TGAAACTCTTGGCGATATTCAGCGTGTTTTCGACCGGCGTGTTGATGTCCCAATCGCCCTGCAAGAACAGCACCGGGATCTCCGTTTTGACTGGCGTGCGGAAGTCGTCACCCACGTCATCGGTCGGCCAGATGTCCTTGGAAGCGATGTAAGCGTCCCAGTTCCATTGACCCAGAAACTCGGTTGCGGGGTCGCTGCGCAACTGCTTCTCGCGCTCCGGCGTCACGCCCAGACTCGTGTCGATTAGCGGTCCGATCATTTTTTGTTCCGCTTGGTGTGCCCGGCGACGCCCGATGACCGAAAGCGCCCATGCGTCGTAGTGCTGGTGGTAGAGCGACAACAGCCATGCCGGTCCGTCGGGTCCGCGGTGCAATAGATCGCGCTGCACGTCCTCTTTTCCCAGCGTCACTGTGACTTCCGCGCCGCTCTTGTCCTTCACCGTCACTTTGATCGGCGTCTCGAAGCGCTTGAGGACCGCCTTTGCGGCCGCTTCCAACCCGCCTTCGGGAATGTACGGAGCCAGGCCCTTATCCGCTTCCGCGACCTTCCACTGGCGCTTTACGCCTTCCATCACGAGCGTGGGCATGTCGTAGCCGTCGTTGAGCGGTTCGACGCCCGACAACATCGCGCGCGCCACGATTTCCGGAAAGAGCCGCATTGTCGCGAAGCTCCACTGCGAGCCGTAGCTGATGCCCACCAATTGAATTTTTTCATAGCCCAGTGCCTTACGCAGGTCGTTGACGTCCGCCGCGCATTCCTTGGCCGTGTAGCCCTTCAGGTCGACGTTGGGATGGTTCTTGGCGTAGTCTGCGACCGCGGCTTTCGACATTTCCACGAAAGCCGCCGTGCTGCGCCCGATGCTCCCGGGCTGGTCGAGGGGCTCGTCCGGATACTTGTAGCTGAATTTCAACACTTCGCCGCGGTCGCTAAAGCCGCGCTGATCGACGATCACCACATCGCTGATCACGCGGAAGCGCAGGAGATTGTTGATCACGCCTTTGAGCATGGAGAGATACGAATTCCCCGGCCCGCCGGGCAGGTGAAAGGTCGGCGGCGCGCCGGTTTGCTTGGTTGCCTTGATGCGCGCGAAGCCGATCCCAATCACGCGGCTCTTCGGGTCGCTGCGGTTTTCCGGTACGTAGAAGGTGCCCAGTTCGTACTCGACTTTGCCGACCGCCACGTCAATCGTCGCGGGTTCGATGACGATATCGCCGGCCTTATGCACAACGTTCGATGTCGGCGCCGGCGGTATGTTGGCGGGCGCGGCGTGCTTTCCGTCGTCCTGAGGGCCGTCCTCTTCGGCGCGAAGGGCGCCCCAAGCTCCAACAAGCACAAGACCAGCCAGTAAGTATGCAAAGCGCTGCATAGTCGCTATTTACCTCCCTGGAATCAGCCTCAATAAGCAGTGGTCGAAACGGGACCCTACGGGTGCAAAAAAGCGCCCGAATCGGTAACCCCAACCCACTCCGCGCATCTAAGATGCAGCCTCCAGGAGATTCTCCATGCCGCTGCGTCTGGTGCTGGCCACGTTGCTAGGTTTATCGAGCTTGTGTGCCGCCGCGCGTGGCGCCGAAGGTCCCTACGACCTGCACGAATGGGGCGTCTTCAAAGTCTCACGCAATGATGCCTGGGCGCAGCGCGACATGAAGGAAGAGTGGGCTTCGTTTCCCAAATTTTTCTATCGGATGTGGCCGGAACGCCACCTGCCTTGGCGCGGCGCGGTCGACAAGCCGGTGATTTTCTTCCACGCGGAAAAGGCCGTAAAGCTTCAGTTCACGGTGACCTTTGCCACGGGCAAACCCCTGGTCTGGTGGCCGGCGGCCAGTTCCCCCGGCGAAGCGGGCGGCTTGGAACCCGTGGGCCAGCCCAACCGCATCGTCTGGTATGTAGACCTCCAGGCGCAGGGCCAGGGCTTCAAAGCGTCGCATGAAGTGCCCGAAGGACATTGGGTGCAGAAGCTGCGGGCCGTCGCGGCCAGCGCGATTCAAACCTACGGCGATGCCTCCAATCGCAGAGGCGGCGATCAACAGGAAGAAAGCTTCGTCTATTACGATGGCATCTTTCAGGCGCCCGCCGGTCCCAAAGTTGCGCGTGGCGCCAACGCGCTGGTGTTTGAAACAAACTCCGACCACGCATGGCTTGATGTGCTCGTGATCGACCGCCGCGAGAAGGAGACCTTCGTCGGCAAAGCATGGACCGCGAAGATCGAAGCCGGCAAGCAGAGCACCAAAGTCGAATTGGTTTCCGCCGGCGACGCGAAGGGCGAGAAGGAAACCATCGAACGCCTGCGCAGGGAATTAACCGACCGCCTGAGCGCGGCGGGTTTGAACAAGGATGAAGCCGAATCGCTGGTCAAAGTCTGGGACGAAGGATTCTTCGCGCGGCCCGGTCTGACCCTGCTGTACCGGGTGCCGCAGGAAACCTATGAAAAATGGCTGCCGCTGACCGCCAATCCAGCGCCCAAGAAGTGCGTGCGCGTGGGCTTGGTGCTGCATACGAGCCTGGAGCCGGAACTTGAAGCGACTGTGGAAACGCAGATCAAGAAGCTTGCCGATGAGAAGTTTGAAGTCCGCGACGCGGCGCGCAAACTTCTGGCGCAGATCGGCGGCGCGGCCTTCCCGCAGTTGGAAAAGCACTTCAGCGATCCCGATGTCGAAACGGCGAAGACCTGCCGCGCGATTGTCGAGGGCCTCGACACCAAGCCCGCGCTGAACGCGAAGAAGTAGCACCTACCCCAGGCTGATCCCGCCGTCGACCGGGATCACCGCACCGGTAATCCAGTTGCCCGCGCTCGACGCGAGCAGCAGCGCCACCGCGGCAATGTCTTCCGGCGTCCCGATGCGCCCGAGCGCGTGCTTCTTGGCCAGGTCTTCGAGCATCTTTTTGCGCATCGCTTCGGGAACACCGTTGAAGATTGGCGTCTCGACCACGCCTGGGCAGATCGCGTTCACGCGCACCTGGTCGGCCCCGTTATCCATGGCCATGCAGCGCGTCAATTGATTCAAGGCCGCCTTGGCCGCGGAATACACCGAGAACCCGCGCATCCCGATCAGCGCCGCGCTGGAAGAGATGTGAATGATCGAAGCGCCACCGCTGGCCTTGTGTTTTTTGAGATGCGGCAGCGCGGCGCGGCTGGTGTGCATCGGACCTTTAAAGTCGATTTCGACGAGCGCCTCCAGATCGGCCTCGCTGGTATCTTCCAGGCTTCCGAATTTCGCGATGCCCGCGTTGTTGACCAGAATGTGCAGCGCGCCGAAGGCTTTGACGGTCTCTTCAACTGCGCGCTTGGCGTCGGCGGCCTTTGACACATCCGCGCCGATAGCCAGGGTTTTGCCGCCGTGCGCGCTCAATTCTTTCGCGGCAGCTTCGACGACTTCTTTGCGCCGGCCCACGAGCGCAACGTGCGCGCCGGCTTTGGCGAAGGCCGTGGCGATGCCTTTGCCGATGCCGGTTCCGGCGCCGGTGATCAGGACGGCTTTCTGACTGAGTTCATGGGCCATGGCGAGGTCTCCTTCGAGCGGTGAATGGCTGGGACAAGCTACGCGTGCGTGCGAGGTACGCAACGGGAAACGCGAAGGGCAGGGTGCGGGTACAGTGGAAGTAACGCCGGCGTAAAACAGGACTGAAATGAACGAACGTCCTTGCCTTCGCATACGTCTAGGGTGTTGATTAGAGCGGCAGTCTTGCGGAGGACCGGCATGCGCATCCTGGCGTTGGTTGGAGTCCTCCTGGCGTGCGCTTGTGCCTGGTCGTGGGCCGGCGAAGCAGAGGTCAAGCAATCGCCCTGGTCCGACCCCGACGCGAAGGACGTGGAAAAGCTCGACAAGGAGATGCACGCGCAGCTTTCGCAGGAGTTCAGCTACAAGCGTGTTGGGCCGTGGCTAATGGCATCCGACATGGAACCCGAAGCATTGGAACGCTTCGCCAATTCGACAATTGCATACTTCGCCGCGGGCATCCAGCGCCAGCTCTTCACCAAGCACGCGCGCAGCGAAGCGGTCAAGATTCTGCTCTTTAAGGACGCCGAGAGCTACATCTTCTGGAATCAGAAACTCTTTAGCGAAAAGCCGACGACCCCATACGGCTACTTCTCGCGGACCAAACGCGCGCTGGTGATGAACATCGGCACGGGCGGCGGCACGCTGCTGCACGAGATGGTTCACGCAATGGCGGAAGAGGACTTCCCACTGATCCCCACGTGGCTCAACGAAGGCCTGGGCAGTCTGTACGAAGCCAGCAACATGGACCGCAGCGGGCGCGTGGTGGGCGTGGCCAATTGGCGCTTGAATGGCTTGCTCGCCGATCTGGCCAAGGGCAAGCAGGTGGGCTTGGCGGACCTGTTTAAGACCGACAGCGCGAACTTTTACGGTGAATCCCGCGGCGCGAACTACGCCACCTCGCGCTACCTGATGCAATACCTGCAAAAGGAAGGCAAGTTGGAAGCCTTCTACACATCGATCCGCGATGGAAAGTTTAAAGATGGCGGCGAAGCGCTGCGCGCGGTCTTCGAGAACAAGCGCACGCTCGACGAGATCGAGAAGGATCTCTTTGCCTGGGTCAAGACATTGAAATAGACCGCGTTTACTTGGGCGTGCTTTCGAGCAATTCCAGTACGAGCTTCAGTTCCTTCGAACCATCGACATAGGCATAGCGTCCGCCGGTGAAGTCCCCGCGCTGGACCGCAGGCATGCCTTTTTCAGCCAGCTTGCCCAGCACCGCGTCCATGCCCTTCACGTGAAACGCGATGTGGTGGATGCCTTCGCCGTGGGCGTCGAGGTGTTCCTGCCAGGTGCTGGGCCCGCCGACGGGTTCGATCAGTTCGAGCGAAAGATTTTCAAGCTGGATGAAGGCGAGCTTGGCGCGGCCAGAGGTCGTCTCGCCCTTGTACTTGATGTTGGTTTTGTCGGCGGTCTCGGTCGTACGTGCCTGGGGCACGGGCACACCGAAGAGTTCCGCGTAGGCCTTTGCCGCGCGTTCCACATCCCGGACCACCACGGCGACCTGGCACAAATTCTTGGTGGGGATCAGTGCGTCGGCCATGGCGGGTTCCTTTATCGAGGTTAACGCGCGCCTGCGTCGCCCAGCCTCCGGTGGCCTTCGGGCGTCAGGCGCAGGTCGCCGCCGAGCGGATTGGCGAAGCAAGGCTCGAGGCTTCCGACCACGTTTTCCTCCGAGCGCGTCTCGGCGTCAACGTTCAAGTGCCCGTGCACGGCGTTGTGGTGGCAGCGCGCGTTTTTGGTGTTCTGGAAGAAGTGCAGCGAGCCCGCGTATTCGAAATGCGTCGCGTAGACGGTGTTGTAGGCGGCTTCCGAATCGACCGTGCCGCACATCTCGATGCATTTGTTCGCGGCCGCGCCGACGATGCGGTTGTGCCGCACGATGCCGCGCGTCACCTGCGGGCCTTCGCCGGACGGATTGCCGAAGGAAATCCCGCGGTCGCAGTTCACGATCAGATTGCGTTCGGCGCGCACGTCTTCCGAACCGACCCAGATGAAGATCGCGCCACGCCCGCCGCCGTTGATCCCGCGGATGCCCACGAACAGGTTGTCCGAGAACTCCCAGTTCTTAAGTCCCATCATGTCGATGCCGCTGATGTAGTCGGGTTCGTGGTAGCCGGGCCAAGGCTTGATCGTATCGCACAGGAACAGGCAGTAGCGCACGAGACCGTTGGTCGGTCGGCGCTTTAAGGCTTCTTCGGGCGTGTACAGGCCATCCACGCCGTCGCCCGGGCGCTGCGGATGCGTGCCCTTGAGACCGCGCGTCCAGATATTGTGAAACTTCACGTTATGAATGTTCGTATCGCGTACGCCACTGTCGCCCAAGATGCGGAAGCCGTAGAGCTCGCAGTTGAAAAAGGTCAGGTCGGCGATGGTGAAGTTGCTCCCGCCGATCAGCGAAAGCATGGCCTCGCGCTTGTTGCCGCCGTCAAAGATCACCTTATCGCGGTTGCCGCTTTCGGAACGGACCGTGACGCGCTGATGTTTGATGACCCAGTTGCCGGGCGTTGGATAAACGCCGTCGGCCAGCAAAATCGTGGTGCCGTCCTGAAGCTCCGCGAGCGCTTGGGTGAAGCCCGCGCTGTCTTTCACGCGCACGACGCGTTCTCCCGGCCCTGGTGGCGGGAGCTTGGGGGCCTTCGGCATCTGCGCTTGCAGGGCGGTCAAGTCGAGAGCGACGGTCGCGGGCATTCAGGCGGTCTCCTGGGGTCTGAAAGAATCATATCCAATAATTGTAGTAAATGCAATTATGCACCAAGCGGCAAGTTTGCGCGATTCGCGCAAACCTATGGTGAAGTTGGGTTTAATGCCGGTAAAGGTGGGCGATGCGATTCTGAATTTGTCCGCGCCAATTGTTCGGATACTGGGCGAGCTGACTGCGCATCTGCTGGCGCTGCTGGTCGTTAATGCCATTGCTCATGTTGTCGATATATTCTTGCTGCTGGCGAATCTGGTTGTCGACTTCCTGTTTCATTCCGGTCAGGGCCTGTGCGGATTGCGCGCCGATGGAAGTGCCACGGCCGGCGCGTTCGAGGGCTTCGCGTCCGCCGCGGTTCTTCCACAGTTCATCCCACAGGAACTGCGCAGCCGGCAGAGCCTTGTTCCAATCGGGGCCTTCAAGGTCTTTGATCGCGGCCTGAATGCGCGGGCCGACGGTGATCTCTTCAATGGCCGCGGTCGCACGGTTGCGGACTTCCGGATCCTTGGCGTTGACCGAAGCTTCCTTTAAGGCCGGGAGCGCCGGCTCGCCGCTGCTCTCAAGCTTCTTCTGCGCGGCTTCGCGGATATCGAAGGACTCCGACTGCAGGTCGGAAATCCAGGCCGTCACATTTTCGGTCGAAACCGGCTCTTCGGCCCGCGCAAATCCAGCGGCCATCAGGCAGGTGAGCAGGCAGGCGGTGCGGACGGACATGGCTTTCTGGCTCCTTGTTTTCGGCACGAATACCGGCTGTTATTTCGGGTTGTTGAACGCGGCCCTGAGTTGATTAATCAAAATCTGCTTCCACTGCTGCTTGAGCTGATCGGAGTTCTGGCGGTTGCTGTCCAGGGACTGTTTCCATTGCTTAAGGATAGTGAGGACCTTGCTGTTCGGGGCGCTCATGACGGCGTCTTCCGCGCCGACGCCTTTGCCGAACTGATCCCACAGGAATTCAACCGCCGCCTGCACCGTTTCCCATTTATCGCTTTGCAGATCTTTCACCGCCGTATCGATGCGCTTGCCGATGGTCAGCGAGGACACCAGGCGCGCGGCCGCCGCGCGAATCTCCGGATCTTCCGACTTCTGCGCGGCCTCCAGTGAGGGCAACGCGGGCTCGCCGATATCCAGTAGCTTGTGGTAGGCATCGTTGCGTTTGTCGAAATCTTCTTCGCCCAAATTTTTGATCAGCGCCGCGATCTGTTCGGGGTTCGCGTGGGCCGCAGGTGCGGGAGGCTCCGCCGCCAGCAGGGACAGACTCGCCCAGAGCATGGCTGATCCCAAACAGTAACGCATTTCGAAAGCTCTCCACCTCGTTTGGCAAACCGATCTGGCGACAGGCTCTACATTTAAACCGTCAACACGGATATGGGACACAGAATATTACCATCCGAGCCCCATACTTGCCCAATAACGAACTGCTTTCCTTTATATTACGTGACTTGAATTGACCACAGGCCCCCTTGGCCTGATAATTGCCGCCTGCTAAGTAGGAATTTTGTGCTCAATGTGCGTTGGCGTTTGCGCCCGGCAATAGGTGAAGGCTTCGCTTATCCGTTGATTAGAGGTGAGCAGCGATGGCTAAAAATGAGCAGTCCAAGGGTGGAAAGAAGCGCCCGTCCTCCAAGCGCAAAGCCGTGGAACGCGACGAGGTGAAAGCTAAAAAGCCCGATCCGAAGCCCACTCCCACGCCAGCCGAGGCCCCCAAGCCCGCGCCGATTTTGGCTCAGAAAGCGAAGAAGCCGGTTAACAAGCCGACGCCTGCCAAGGCGCCTGTGGTGGAAGTCCAGCCATCGGCTACCAAGCGGAAGCCCGAAGCCCCGGCTCCAGCCAAGCCTGCCGCGCCGCCGCCGGTCGTCGTGCGCAACGCCAAGCCGCTCGACCTTCGCCCGCATCTGCCCGCGGTTGAAGCGAAGCAGCCGTCCAAACCGGCCACGCCGATTTCGCCCGAAGCGCTGAAGCCTTTGATTCAATTCGACCGCCCGGCGGTCAAGCCTTATGCGAAAAAGCCGCAGACGCCGGCAGTGCCGCCAGCTCCGGTTTCCGCGCCCGCGAACACCCCGGCCAAGCCGATCGAACCGGTTCGCCCGCTTTTTGAGCGCCGCCCCGCGGCGGCCTCGCTTCCGCCTGAATTGCTGCGTCCGCTGATTCCGACCGCCTCCGATACGCCTGTGAAACCGCGTGGCAAGCGCGGCCGTCCGGCCGGTAAGCGCGTCGCCCCCGGTCTTAAGCCGGTGGTTAAGAAGACCCTTGATGGGCGTCTGGTGGTGGTGCAGGAAGAGTTGCCGGAGAAGCCTGAAATCCCGGTCAACGTGGAAGCCTTCCATGGCCCCGAACCGGTCCCGCTGTCCTTTGTCGATCGTGGAGCTCCGCTGCCCGAAAGCTACGGCATGGACCGCCTGGTCGCCTTGGTCCGCGATCCGCAGTGGATGGCCGGATATTGGGAACTCACCGGCGGCCTGCTGGACCGCGTGCGCGCGGAACGCGGCTCGAACTTCATCGACGCCTGTGCCTGGGTCATGCGCCTGCATCGCTTGAGCGAAGAGATCGCGGTCGATGTCGAAGTCGATCCCTCCTTCGGCGTTTACTACATTCACGTGGGCCGGCCGGGCAAGTATCAGCTCGAACTCGGCCTGCTGACCCCCGACGGCGAGTTTTACTCGCTGCTCGCGTCGCAAGTCATCGAGACGCCCGGCGAAGGCCCGTCGGAAGTCATCGACGAGCAGTGGCGCTTGCGGCCGGAAGACGAAGAGCGCTTGCTCGGATACCTGCTCAAACAGTTGGGCGCGCCGGAAGAAGGCGCGGGCCTGCCCAGCTCCCATTTTGTGGGCGCTTCGCGCGGACCGCTGCCCAGCAGTTTCGTGGGCGCGAGCTTCTCGGCGGTCTCGAGCGCGATCCTCGGTTCGGCGAGCGGCCGGCCGGTGGCGGGCTCGTGGGCGCTCTCGTTCCTCGGCGCGTCGGGCCGGCCAACATCGGGTGGCTCGGGTGGGTTCTCCAACGTGGGCTGGCTGGTCGGAGCCGATGGGCGGCACGAAGCCGTCCTCGTGCGCCCCAGCCCCGTGGGCGGCGGGCCGAACTGGAACCAGCAGAACAATCTCCCGCAAATTATCGTGGGCAAGACCTCGGCGCCGCACTTCAAGGTCAAGCTGCCGCGCGTGCTGAAGAACGCTCCGCGACCGGCGCCGACTTGGCCGCCGACGAGCCGCGCGGCGATCAAGCCCACTTCGCAGGCCAAGCCTTCCAAGCCCAAGTCCGAAGTTCCTGCACTCGGCGCAAGCGGCCGTTAGCGCGCTGGGCGTTTGCTGAACCGGCAGTAGGCTGTGCGAGTTCCCCCAACAGGAGGCTCGCATGGCCAAGCGTGGCGCCGACTACACCCCGCATCCCAATTGGCAGCCGCAACCCGTGTTCACCCCGTGGGACGGTTTGCTTGCGGGCGTGAAAACGCCGGACGACTGGCCCGCGCGGCGCGCGGATATCCGGCGGCGCTTCCTGGAAATCCTCTGCGCCGATGCCGCCCCGCAACCGCCCGCGCAGGTGGACTTGCGCGTCGAAAAAGAATGGGCCGAAGACGGCTACACGGTGCGCCGCGTCAGTTACCTCGTCGAAGCCGATGAACGCGCGCATGGCTACCTGGCGATTCCGTCTGGGCCGAAGCCGGCGGGCGGCTTTCCCGCGGTGCTGTGTATTCACGGCACGACCAACTGGGGCGCGCGGCAGACGCTGGGACTGCTGCCCGAACCCGGCGACACGCACGGCGGCCGCGCCATCAATGGCCTGGACTACGCCCGCAACCTCGCGCAAAACGGCTTCGTGACGCTGACGGCCGAACATTTTTGCAGCGCCACACGCTGCCCCGCCGAAGGCCCTTACGACACCGCCGCGTTTTACCGCAAGCACCCCAAGTGGGCCGCGGTCGGCAAGTCGGTCTACGAAAACCGCATCGGCGTCGGCGTGCTCGCCGCGCTGCCCGAAGTCAACGCCAGCCGGATCGGCGCGACGGGGCATTCGCTTGGCGGGCACAATTCGTTTTTCCTCGCGGCGCTCGACGAACGCGTGAAGTGCGCCGTGCCGTGCTGTGCCGGGCCGACCATCGGGCAGAATCCGGATGCGGTGCTGTGGTCGCGGGACTTTTGGTACATCTACTTTCCCACGCTGCGCGCTGGCCTGCTTAAGGGCGCGCCGCCGCCGGTGGACTTTCACGAAATCTTCGCGCTGGCCGCGCCCACGCCGATGCTGGAGATCTTCGGCTTCAACGATGGCGATGCGCGCATGCAGACGCAGCGCCTGGCCATGCATATGCGCGTGCATGACGTGTACCGCTTGCTGGGCCGCGAAGAAGCGCACGCGATCCTGGTGCTTGGCGACGGGCATTCGTTGCCCGACCAGGCGCGCACCGCGCAACTGGCGTGGCTGACGCGCTGGCTGAAGCACGACGGCGACCCGCTCGGCACGTGGAAAGCCTCGCCCCAGCCGCCGTCGCAGCGCTAAAGCCGGCTACACCAACTGGCCTTGCGGCGCAGTAAGCGGCAGGGATTCGATCGCCGAGCGGCCTGCGGCGAGGGCTTCGCGGTTGAAGTCCTCCGTGTTGCCGATGTAGGCGAAGGTCAGATTGCGGCGGTAGCGCTCCGACGTGTTGGCCTTCGAGAAGTGCGGCAGCGCGCTGTGGAAGAAGAGCCCCGCGCCGGCCTTCACGCACAACGGCACCGCTTGCCGGACCAGCGCAGCCTGCGCCGGGTCGTTCAGGTCCATCCCGCCGCCGGCGTTGTTGGTCACGCTTTTGTAGAGCCCGCGGCGATGCGCGCCGGGGATGATTTCCAGACAGCCGTTCTCCGGTGACGCGTCATCCAAAAACAGCATGAAGCTGACCATGCGCGCGCTGCCCCAGTTCACGCCGTCCTGGTGCCAGTCGATCTGCCGGCCCACGTGCGGCGCTTTGACAACCATCATATTGTGCCGGTTGACGCAGACCGCAGCCTGCGGGCCGAGCAAGCCGCGCGCGGCTTCGGCCACGGTCGGGCAGGTCGCGACGGCCTGGAATTCCGGATGCCGTGCCATCACGCGCGAGAGCCGGAAGATCGCGTTGGGACCATAGTCGGGGTCTTCGAGCAGGTCCCATTCGCTGCGCTGGCCTGCACGAATGCGCGCAAACTCGGCTTCGCTCAGGTCCTTTAAGCGCGCGATCTGCGCCGCGTCAATGACCTGGGGAATAGCCAGGTAGCCTTGCGCATTGAAGAACTCGATTTCGGTTTCAGAGAGCACGGTTGAGATCCTTTTTCTGGTTAAAAAGTTCATTAAATTCCAGGTGCGCTGCGCTTACTGGAAGGTGAGCTCCGTCCAGTGCTTCGCGTCGCGTACGGCGGTCTCGGGCTGCTTGCGCGAGCGCGCGATATGGCCTTTCGTCGCGCGCAGCGTGGACTGGGTCGCGTCCTGATAGCGGAAATCGAGGCTCCAGCGGATCGTCTCGGCGCGGTTCGGCAGGCCCCAGTGGTAGAGCAGGTTGCTGAAGAGCACCACATCGCCCGGCTGCATCGCGATGGTGACGGCCTTCGAGAGGTGCGGCTCAAGGTATTCTTTGTCGATTTCCAGATAATATTTCTGGTAGGTGTGCGGAACCAAGCCCAGCTTGTGCGTGCCCGGAATGAACTGCATGCAGCCGTTCTCTTCCGTGGCCGGCACGAAGCTCGTCCAGAGGTTGACCATGCGCAGGTTTTCGAGCTGCGCCTTATTTTCGCCGCCTTCTTTTTTGTTGTAGGTGTAGCCCGCATCCTGATGCCAGAGGATCTGCGTCTTTTCGCTGCCAGGCAGCTTGGGGCGCACAAAATAATTCGGATACAGGCGCAGCTCGCCGCCGATCAGACCTTCGACCAGATCCAGCACATGCTGGTTGAAGAAATAGGGGAAGAAGGACGGGTGGTGGAGCTCGCTCTGAATGTGCCCGTTGAACAGGTCGGGAATGTCTTTGTAAAGTTTGTACATTCGCGTTTCGAAGGGCTCGTTCTTGAACAAATTGGGCGCCTTGCCGGCCGCGGCGAGTTGCTGCGCATCCTTTTCGACCAGGGTTTCAAGCAGCTTGCGCGCGTTCTGCACGACTTCTTGGGAGAATGCGCCGCGCAGGATCGCGTAGCCGTGTTCTTCAAACGCGTGCTGCAGCTTGGCGACGGTGGCTGCGGCGGCGGGCAGTTCGAAAGGGGCGGTGGCGGGCAGCGCTTGGGTGGCGGACATGGCGTTGGCGGCTCCTGTGGGTTCGTGTTCAATTACGGACATTATTTAACCACGTCAGGGGGGCCCTGTCTTTGGGTGGAATGGACAACATATTTATCAAAAAAGGACATTTTATGCTCGGGCCGTCCACCGCCGAGCCCGCAGAGAACGGCACCGCAATGGTGGTACACACATCGGTGTAAGTGTTTATGCACCAAAATCGGGCGCGGAGATCGCCAGCGCGCTCATTTTTCCTGCAAGTTAGGCGCGGTGGGCGGGATGCAAAGCGGACACGATTTTTCAAAAAGGTGCACATCGGCCCTGTTTTCGGAAGACTTGCGTGAACGCGGGGAGACGTGTTGCAC